>Ga0209810_1001622_pt1 | contig 32505 bp, 29 predicted proteins | sample Coa_R1_7_FD_187159 | JGI IMG/M metagenome (GOLD analysis project Ga0209810, IMG submission 187159) | Surface soil microbial communities from Centralia Pennsylvania, which are recovering from an underground coalmine fire - Coalmine... | ecosystem: Environmental > Terrestrial > Soil > Unclassified... | reverse complement strand
GGGGCGCCTCCAGGGCGCCGGGGGATCCTCCGGACCCATACCGTCCACCCGGCCGCCGGAGGGAGGCGTATTGCATATGCCCGGGCGGAGGGCCGTCTCGTAGACTGGCTGCCTTCGCAAGAGAGGTAGGGGCCGCAAGAGCAGATGGCCCCCGACGGGGCGAACGACGTGGCCGATTCCGGATCGCCGGTACAAGCAAAGAGCGCGGGTTGGCGCCTCCTCTGGAGGATGACCGGCCGTAACCGCAGGACCGTGGCCGTCGGGGTCCTGGCCGGCCTGTTCTGGACCCTGACCAGGGTCATCATCCCCAGCCTGACCGCCGCCGCCATCGACGACGGCATCCTGCGGGGCCACACGGGCGACCTGGTGGGCTGGTCGGTGGCGATACTCCTGCTGGGGGCCGCTTCGGCGACCTGCTCCGGCCTGCGCCGCTACCTGGCCTTCACCGTGGCCTACCGGGTGGAGACCGACCTGCGGGAGGACATGTTCGCCAACCTCCAGCGGCTCGACTTCCGGTTCCACGACCAGGCCCAGACCGGCCAGCTGATGGCCCGGGGGGCGACCGACCTCCAGCAGATCAATCAGTTCATGGTGATGATCCCCATCACCATCGCCAACGCCGTCACCATCCTGGCCGTCACCGGCATCCTCTTCTACATAAACGTGCCGCTGGCGGCGATCGCCCTGGCCTCACTGCCCATCCTCAACCTGGCGGCCAAGCGGTTCTCCAGCCAGATCCACCCGGTCTCGATGAACCTGCAGGAGGAGCTCTCCGGGCTGTCCACGGTGGTGGAGGAGACCGTCACCGGCATCCGGGCGGTGAAGGGCTTCGGTGCCGAAGGAACCCAGGCCCGCCAGCTGGCCCGGTCGGCCGACAACATCTTCGACCGGATCATCCACCTGGCCCGGATCCGGGCCTTCTTCACCCCCCTGCTGGACGTGCTGCCCGCTCTCAGCCTGGCCTTCGTCCTGCTCTACGGCGGCTTCGCCGTGGTCCACCACGACCTGAGCGTGGGTGACCTCGTCGCCTTCAACCTCTACGTGGTCATGCTGGTCGGCCCGTTCCAGATGGTCGGCCAGATCATCGCCCAGGCCCAACGCGCGGTGGCCTCCTCCCAGCGGGTGAGCGAGATCCTCGACGCCGAGCCCCGCATCTACGACGACCCCCACGCCCGCCCCCTGCCTGAGGGCGGAGGCGAGATCCGCTTCGAGTCGGTCCGCTTCGGCTACGGCGAGGGCGGCCGCCCCGTCCTCCACGACTTCGACCTCACCATTCGGCCCGGCGAGTCGGTCGCCCTGGTGGGGGCCACCGGGTCGGGCAAATCCACGGTGGCCCGGCTGCTGGCCCGCTTCTACGACCCCGAGGGCGGCCGCATCGTCCTCGACGGGGTGGAGCTGTCCCACATCCGCCTGCGCCGCCTGCGCCGGGCGGTGGCCATCGTCTTCGAGGACACCTTCCTCTTCTCGTCCTCGGTGGCCGACAACATCGCCTTCGCCGAGCCCGACACCTCCCTCGAGAAGGTGGTCCGGGCGGCCAAGCTGGCCGGGGCCCACGAGTTCATCACCCAGCTCCCCGAGGGCTACGACACCATGCTCGGGGAGCGGGGGCTCTCCCTGTCGGGGGGCCAGCGCCAGCGGTTGGCCCTGGCCCGGGCGATCCTGGCCGACCCCCGGGTGCTGGTCCTCGACGACGCCACCTCCTCGGTCGACGCCACCAAGGAGCACGAGATCCGCGACGCCCTGACCCAGGTCATGAGCGGGCGGACCACCATCGTGATCGCCCACCGTCCGGCGACCATCGCCCTGGCCGAGCGGGTGGTCCTGCTCGACCACGGCCGCATCGTGGCCCAGGGGACCCACGAGGAGCTGGTCGAGAACAACGAGCGCTACCGCGAGGTGCTGGCCCAGGCCGAGGCTCTCGACGCCGCCCGCTCCGAGCTGGGCGCCGAGGAGGTGACCGCCTGATGCGGGGCGGCGGGTGGTGGGGCGACGTCGCCCTCGACGAGGACGAGAAGATCGGCTCGGCCGAGGCCAGCCACGTCATCCGGCGGACCATGCGCATGCTCCGGCCGTACCGGGGCGCCCTGCTGGCGACCATCGGGGTGCTGGTGCTCTACACCATCTGCACCGAGGCGGGACCCCTCCTGCTCAAGGTGGCCATCGACAAGGGCATCGCCGTGCGCCATCCCAGCCTGCGGGTGGTCGAGGTCGCCGCCGGCATCTACGTCGGGTCGGCCCTGCTGATGGCCCTGACCGAGCGGGCCCAGATCCTGATGATCAACCGGGTGGGCGAGTCCTTCCTGCGGGACCTGCGCAACCGGGTGTTCCGCCACATCCTTTCCCTGTCCATGTCCTTCTTCGACACCGAGTCGACCGGCCGGCTGGTGTCGAGGATGACCCAGGACATCGACGCCCTCGAGATGCTGGTCCAGCAGGGCCTGCTGGTTTTCGTGGTCAGCGGCCTCCTCTTCGTCACCGCCGTGGCGGTGATGCTTGTCCTCTCGCCGCTGCTGTTCCTGCTGGTCATGCTGCTGCTGCCGTGGATCGTGCAGTCGAGCCGCAAGTTCCGCCGCGAGTCGAACGCCGCCTACCTGACCGTGCGGGACCGGATCAGCCAGACCCTGTCCTCCCTGCAGGAGTCCATCAGCGGCGTGCGGGTCATCCAGGCCTTCGGTCGGGAAGCTCAGATGGTCCGTCAGTTCCGGGGTCACAACCAGGCCCAGCTGGACGCCAACGTCCAGGCGGTGCGGATATCGGCGCGCTACTTCCCGATCATCGAGTTCACCACCGCTTTCGCCACCGCCGCCATAGTCGGGGTGGGGGGTCTGCTGGCCGGCTACCACCGCACCACCATCGGGACAATCACCGCCTTCATCCTGTTCCTGAACCTGTTGATCAACCCGATCCAGCAGATCAGCCAGCTGTTCAACCTCATCCAGCAGTCTGGGGCGGCCCTGTTCAAGCTGTACGGACTGCTGGACACCAAGCCGGCGGTGGCCGAGCGGCCGGGGGCGGTGGATCTGCCTGCCCACGGTGACATGGTGCTGGAGGGGGTTAGCTTCGCCTACCGCCCGGGCGAGTCCGACACCGTCCTGTCGAACGTGACCCTGTCGGTGCCGTGGGGCCAGCGCATCGCCCTGGTGGGCCCCACCGGGGCGGGCAAGTCGACGGTGGCCAAGCTGATGGCCCGCTTCTACGACCCCACCGTCGGTCGGGTGACCTACGGCGGCGTGGACCTGCGCGACGCCACCATGGCCTCGCTGCGGGAGCGGGTGGCGGTCGTCCCCCAGGAGGGATTCCTCTTCCACGGCACGATCATGGACAACGTCCGGCTGGGGCGGGAGGGCGCCACCGACGAGGAGGTGCGCCAGGCCCTGCGCCTGATCGGCGCCGAGTCCCGCTTCGCCGCCTTCCCCGACGGCCTGGAGACCGAGGTGCGGGAGCGGGGCGGGCGCCTGTCGGCCGGCGAGCGCCAGCTGGTCTCCTTGGCCCGGGCGGCCCTGGCCAACCCCGATGTGCTGATCCTCGACGAGGCCACCTCCAACCTGGACCCGGGCACGGAGTCCGATGTGGAGGAGGCCATGAGCGCCCTGATGAAGGGCCGCACGGTGGTGGTGATCGCCCATCGCCTCTCCACCGCCGAGCGGGCCGACCGGGTGGCAGTGGTGGACGCCGGCCAGATCCAGGAGGTCGGCACCCACCACGAGCTCATCGCCGGCGGCGGCCGCTACGCCGCCCTCTACGCCTCGTGGGCGGGCGACACCGCCCCGGCGACCAACGGCAGCGGCTCGGCGGTGAGCAGCACCGGGACCGGACCGGCCCAGCCGGGGGCGGTCGCCGGCTCCAGCCCCCGGTGAGCACCGCCGAGGTCACCGCCCCCGTCCCCGAGTCCCGGCCCCAGGTCATCAGCGCCCACGGCGACGACCGGGTCGACGAGTGGTACTGGCTGCGGGACAAGGACGATCCGACCGTCATCGCCCACCTGGAGGCGGAGAACGCCTACACCGAGGCCATGACCGCGCGAACCGAGGGCCTGCGCCAGGCGCTGTACGAGGAGATCGTGGGGCGCATCCAGGAGACCGACCTGACCGTGCCGGTGCGGCGGGCGGACTGGTGGTACTACTCCCGCACCGTCGAGGGCCTCCAGTACCCGATCCACTGCCGCAAGCCCGCTCCTGCCGGGGCCGGCCGCCAGCTCGACGAGCGGCCGGTCGATGCCGAGTCGATCCCCGGTGACGAGGCGGTCATCCTCGACCAGAACGTGCTGGCCGAGGGCCACGACTTCCTCGCCCTGGGCGCTTTCGAGGTCAGCCCCGACCACCGGCTGCTCGCCTACTCCACCGACACCACCGGAGGTGAGCGCTACGGCCTGCGCTTCGTCCACCTCGGCACCGGGGCCCTGCTCGACGACGTGGTCGAGGACACCTACTACGGCGTGGCGTGGTCGGCCGACTCGGGCACGGTCTTCTACACCCGGCCTGACCACGCCATGCGCCCCTACCAGCTCTGGCGCCACCGCCTGGGTACCCCGGCCGAGGACGACGTCTGCGTGCTGACCGAGGAGGACGAGCGCTTCTTCGTCGGCGTGGACCGGACCAAGGACGGGGCGTTCGTCGTCTGCGAGATCGCCAGCAAGGTCACCACCGAGGTCCGGGTGCTGGCCGCCGCCGACCCCACCGGTGAGTGGCGGGTTGTGGAGCCCCGCCGGCAGGGGGTCGAGTACAGCCTCGAGCACCACCGGAACCGCTTCCTCATCGTGACCAACGACGGGGCGGTCAACTTCAAGCTGGTCGAGGCCCCGGAGGACGAGCCCGGCCGGGCCAACTGGTCCGAGGTCGTCGGCCACCGCCCCGACGTCAAGCTCGACGGGGTCGACGTGTTCGCCGACTTCGTGGTCCTGTTCGAACGGTTCGAGGCCGCCACCAGGCTGCGGGTGATGACCGGCGACGGAGCCTTCGAGGTCGATGTCCCCGAGGCGGTGTCCAGCGTGTGGGCCCTGGCCAATCCCGAGTACGAGGACCACGTCCTGCGCTTCGGCTACACCTCGCTCGTCACCCCCCAGACCGTCTTCGACTACGACATGGCCAGCCGGCAGCGGCGCCTCCTCAAGCAGCAGCCGGTCCTGGGTGGCTACGACCCGGCGCGCTTCGTCACCGAGCGGCTGTGGGCGGACACCGAGGACGGCGCTCGGGTGCCCGTGTCGGTGGTCCGCCGCCGCGACGTGGCCCTCGACGGACGGGCGCCGGCCCTCCTCTACGGCTACGGCTCCTACGAGATCAGCACCGATCCCTACTTCTCACCCTTCCGCCTGTCCCTGCTCGAGCGGGGCTTCGTCTTCGCCATCGCCCACGTGCGGGGCGGCGGGGAGATGGGCCGCCTCTGGTACGAGGACGGCAAGATGCTGCGCAAGGCCAACACCTTCTCCGACTTCGTGGCCGCTGCCCGGTTGCTGGTGGCCGGCGGCTACACCAGCCCCCAGCGCCTGGCCGCCCGCGGCGGCAGTGCCGGCGGCCTGCTCATGGGGGCGGTGCTCAACGCCGCCCCCGAGCTGTTCGGGGCGGTGGTGGCCGAGGTCCCCTTCGTCGACTGCCTGTCGACCATCCTGGATGAGTCCCTCCCCCTGACGGTCATCGAGTGGGAGGAGTGGGGCAATCCGGTGGCCGACGCCGAGGCCTACCGCTACATCAAGTCCTACTCCCCCTACGACAACGTGGCTGACCGCCCCTATCCGGCCATCCTGGCCACCGCCGGGCTCAACGACCCCCGGGTGGGCTACTGGGAGCCGGCCAAGTGGGTGGCCAAGCTGCGACGGCACTCGACCAGCGGCCGGCCCATCCTGCTCAAGACCGAGCTGGGCGCCGGCCACCGGGGCCCGTCCGGCCGCTACGACGCCTGGCGGGACGAGGCCTTCGTGCTCGGCTTCGTCATAGACGCGCTGGGCGCCCCGTCGGCTCCGCTGGCCTTCGAGCCCGTCGCCTCCGCCTCGGACTGAGCCGGGCCGCCCTCCACGGGTCCCGGGCGACGGCGCCGGGGCGGACCGCTCGCTTTCCGGTCAGCGGCGGAGGTCGATGAGGCCGGCCTGGGCGGAGTCGATGACGGCGAGGATCTCCTCGCCGACGAGCTCGTCCCGCTCCAGCAGGGCGTCGCGCAGGGCCTCGATCACATGGCGGTTGGCCGCCAGCATGCTGCGCACCTGGTCGCGGCAGCGGCGCAGCAGGGCATCGACCTCGTCGCGGCCGGCCTCGGTGGCCAGGACCCGGGCGGCCAGGTTGGCCCCGCCGGCGCCGCTGACCGCCTCGAGGGAGATGAGGGACTGACCCATGCCGAGGCTGCCGACCATCTGGCAGGCCGCCTGGGTCGCCGCCTGCAGGTCGCCGGCCACCCCGGAGCTGGTCTCCCCGAAGAACAGCTCCTCGGCCACCGCTCCACCGAACGCGATCTGGATGAGGGCTTCGATCTCCGAACGGGTCTTCGTCCAGCGCTCCTCGGCCTCGGAGTGGGCCAGCAGCCCGAGGGCGTCCTTGCGCTTGATGACCGACAACACCTCCAGCCTGCGGCTGCGGCCCACCAGCCAGGCGACGGTGGCGTGCCCGGACTCGTGGGTGGCGATGGTGCGCCGCTCCGCCTCGACGTACTCCACCGGCTGGGCCAGGCCGATCTCCTCGGTCATCTTGGCCTGGTTCACGTCGCCCCAGGACATGGCCGGGGCCCCCCGGCGCAGGGCCCAGATCAGCGCCTCGTCGAAGAGGTGCTCGATCATGACGGGGGAGTAGCCGAAGGTCATGGCCGCCAACGAGTCCCGCCGGGCCGGATCGTCCAGCTCGGGGTCGTGGGCCTTGCGGGCGAGGTAGTAGTCGATGATGTCGCGCCGGCCGGCGCGGCTGGGAAGGTCGAAGTAGATGGAGCGGTCGAAGCGCCCGGGCCGCAGCAGGGCGGGGTCGAGGTCGGCGGCCCGGTTGGTGGCCCCGATGACCAGGATGTTGGCCGGGGTGGTGCGGGGCTTGGCCAGCTGGCGCTCGGCCGGCAGGAAGGCGTTGAGGGCGTCGATGAGCCAGCCCCGCATCCGGGTACCGGCCGGAGGCTGGTCGAAGGACTGCAGCTGGATCAGCAGCTCGTTGACCACGCCGGCGACGCCCTCGCGGTGCCCGCCCGGGCCCATGCCGGCGCGGGTGGCGCCGATGGCGTCGATCTCCTCGATGAAGCCGATGGCCCCGCCCTCGCGGCGGGCGTAGCGGCGCAGGGCGCGGAAGTAGGTGCGGATCTTGCGGTTCGTCTGCCCGTAGTACATGGACTGGAAGGCCGACGAGGAGACGAACAGGAACGGCACCCCGGCCTCGGCCGCCATGGCCTTGGCCATGTAGGTCTTCCCCGTCCCCGGCGGCCCCTCGAAAAGCACCGCCCGGCGGGGGGTGCCGCCCATGCCTTCAGCGAAGCTGCGGTGGGCCAGGAACAGGTTGAGGGTGCGCACCACCTCGTCGACCACCACACCGGCGCCCCGGACGTCGGAGAGCCGCACGTCGATCTCGTTGGGCCGGTAGAGGATGTGGGGGGAGCGCCCCGCCCCGGCCAGCGGCAGGACCACCACGGCCACCAGCACCACCATGAGGACCAGGCCGGGGAGGTAGGGGCCGATGCCGTGGGGGATGTGCGGGAGGGCGAGGGAGCGGGTCGGCTCCATGATCGCCCGGATGCCCAGGGGCACCGCCACCGCCGCCAGGACCATGGCCAGCCGGCGCAGCCTGGTCCGGCGCACCCGCTCGCGGGTGGCGCCGACGTCGGCCGTCGCAGCGCCGACCACATCCGTCTGTCCGAGCGACCGCAGCTCCATGGGGGGTTCTCCGTCCTGGTCGTCGTAGGCCCACCACTCATAGTGGCGTGCCGAACATCAACTGTGGCGCAACAATGTTCCCCGTCGGCCGGGCGAAGGCCTTCCGATCCCCGCGAATGGGACTTCCCGCCGGGCCCCCCACCCGGCGTCCGGCCCGAGGCCAGGGAGGAGACCGGGGATGGGGCCTCGGTCGGGGCGGCGCAGCCGCCGGGGACACGGCCCGGCGTGGGGCAGGGACCCCGAGGCCAGGGAGGAGACCGGGGATGGGGCCTCGGTCGGGGCGGCGCAGCCGCCGGGAACTACGCCTCGAAGGTGCCGAAGCCGCCCCGATAGAAGACCAGGGGGCGGCCGTGGCCGTGGCCCATCTCGACCACCCGGCCCAGGACCAGGTAGTGGTCGCCGGCATCCTGGACGCTCTCGATGCTGCACTCGACCCAGGCCAGGACGTCGGAGAGGACCGGTGATCCGGTCGTCCCCGGCCGCCAGCCCACGCCGCGGAACTTGTCGGCCCCCGTGTTGGCGAAGACCCGGCACAGCGGTTCCTGGTCCTCGGTGAGGACGTTGGCGCAGAACACCCCCGTTTCGGCGATCCGGGGCCACGAGCTGGAGCCGCGCCCCGGGGCAACGGCGATCAGCGGGGGCTCGAGGGAGACCGAGAAGAACGACTGGCAGGTGAAGCCGACCGGCCCGTCGTCGTCGGCCGAGGTCACCACCACCACCCCGCTGGCGAAGTGGCCGAGCACGGTGCGGAACCAGGCGGAGTCGAAGCCGGGGTCGGCGTGGGGGCTCAGGCGCTGGTTCACGATGCGGTCAGAGGGTGAGCGACATTCCCTCGGCGGCGCCGAGGACCTCGAGGCCACCCATCGCCCCTTGGCACCGGGCCGTCTCGACCAGGCGGTCCATCTCGTCGTCGTCGTGGGAGGGGTCGTGGTGGAACATGACGAGGCGCCGGGCCCGGGCGGCCTTGGCCAGCATGACGGCGTATTCGATGGTGCAGTGGCCCCAGTCGGAGCGCTCCAGGAACTCGCTCAGGGTGTACTGCGAGTCGTGGATGAGAAGGTCGGCCCCCTCGCACAGCTCCATCACCGAGTCGGCGATGCCGCCCAGGGGGTTGCCGTCCCCGTCCACCGGCTGCTGGTGGTCGCTGATGTAGGTGACCACCGTCCCGTCCCACTGGATGCGGTAGCCGACCGTCGGCCCCACGTGGGGCACGGGGCGCACGGCGATCTTGGCCGTGCCGATCTCGATGTCCTCGTCGGCGACGTCATGGAACTCGATGTCGCCGCGCAGGTCGCTGTACTGCACCGGGAAGTACGGGGGCCGCATGAGGTCCCCGAACACCGCCCCCAGGGGGCCCTCCTTCTGGCGGGGCCCGTAGATGTCGAGGCGGGCGCCGGGCCGGTTCACCGGGGGGAAGAACGGGAGGCCCTGAACGTGGTCCCAGTGGATGTGGGTCACCAGGGCACTGCCGCGGAAGGAGCCGTCGGTGGGCTGGCGCAGGCCGAACTGGCGCAGGCCGGTCCCCAGATCGAGGATCAGCGGGGGCTCGTCGCCGACCTCCAGCACGACGCAGGCAGTGTTGCCCCCGTAGCGACGATTTGCCTCGCTGGGACAGGGGCAAGAGCCCCTCACGCCATAGAACGTGACTTTGATGGCTCCCCCCTGGGTTTGCGGGAAGGTTACCCGTGGCCCATGGGCCCGCAACCTCGTGTGACTTCGGTCACGTCCGGCTCTCGGGGCGGGTGCGGCGCGCCCCCGTGCGGGGCGTCAGCCGGTGGCGACCAGGCCTTTCTGCTGGAGGAGAACCTGCAGGTCGTGGCGGTTGCTGGCGGCGGCCACCGCCGCCCGTAGGTCGATGAGGCCGGCCTCGTAGAGGGAGACCAGCGACTGGTCGAAGCTCTGCATCCCGTAGTAGTCGCCCTCGGCGACGATCTCGGCGATGTCGCCGGTGCGGTGGGGATCGAGGATGCACTGCTGCACCCGGCCGTTTACCACCATGACCTCGAGGGCCGGCACCCGGCCGTGGCCGTCCACGGTCGGCACCAGCCGCTGGCAGATCACACCCTTGAGGGCGCCGGCCAGGGCCACCCGCACCTGGTTGTGCTGGTGGGGAGGGAAGAAGTCGACGATCCGGTTGACGGTCTCCGGAGAGTCGATGGTGTGCAGGGTGGACAGGACCAGGTGGCCGGTCTCCGCCGCGCTCAGGGCCGCCTCCACCGTCTCGATGTCGCGCATCTCCCCCACCAGGATGACGTCGGGGTCCTGGCGCATGGCCGCCCGCATGGCCGAGCCGAAGCTCCTGGTGTCGATGCCGATCTCGCGCTGGTTCACCGAGGCCAGGTGGTCGCCGTGGAGCACCTCGACCGGATCCTCGATGGTCACGATGTGACAGGGCCGGGTGCGGTTGATGTGGTCGATCATGGCCGCCAGGGTCGTCGTCTTCCCCGACCCGGTCGGCCCGGTGACCAGGATCAGGCCCCGGTGCTCGCCGGCCAGGCGGGAGATGACCTCGGGCAGGCCCAGCTCGTCGAAAGTGGGCACCACGGTGCGGACCAGGCGCATGACCATGGCCACCGAGCCCCGCTGGGAGAAGGCGTTCACCCTGAACCGGCCCACGGCCGGCACCGAGTAGGCGAAATCGGCCTCGTGGGCGGACGCGAAGTGGTCGGCCACGTCCGGGCGCATGATGGCCCCGGCCACCTCGGCAGTGACCTCAGGGGTGACCGGGGGCTCGCCCTCCACCACCTGAAGGACGCCGTTGACCCGCATACGGGGCGGCGAGCCGGCCTTTACGTGCAGGTCGGAGCCGCCCACCTCGGCGAGCGCGCCCAGCAGACGGTCCAGCCATTCATGGGCCACATGGTTCTATCGGCGCAACCCGTCCCCAGATTGAGCCCCACTAATGTTCGGCGCCGATGGAACCCCGCCGCTCCTCCGTCACCGCCAACGGGGTCGACTTCGCCCTGCTGGAGTGCGGGCCCGAGGACGGGCCGCTGGCCCTGTGCCTGCACGGGTTCCCCGACACGGCGCACGGCTGGCGCCACCTGCTGACCGACCTGGGCTCGGCCGGCTACCGGGCGGTGGCGCCCTTCATGCGGGGCTATGCCCCCACCTCGGTGCCCCCCGACGGCCGCTACCAGACCGGGGCCCTGGTCGCCGACGCCTGCGCCCTGCACGACGTGCTCGGCGGCGACGGCGAGGCGGTCATCATCGGCCACGACTGGGGAGCCATCGCCGCCTACGGCGCCGCCGCCCACCACCCGGAGCGCTGGCGCCGGGTCGTCGCCGCCGCCGTTCCCCCGATGGGGGTGATGGCGGGCGCCTTCCTCGACTACGACCAGCTCCGGCGCAGCTGGTACATGTTCTTCTTCCAGAACCCCCTGGCCGACCTGGTCGTGCCCATGGGCGATCTCGCCTTCATCGACCGGCTGTGGGCCGACTGGTCCCCGGGCTACGACGCGACCGAGGACCTCCGCCTCGTCAAGGAGTCGCTGCGCGATCCGGCCAACCTGGCCGCCGCCCTCGGCTACTACCGGGCCATGTTCGCCCCCGGCGACGAGTCGCTGGCGGCCGAGCAGGCCTCGGTGCAGGCCCCCTGCCCCCAGGCCACCCTGTACCTCCACGGCCAGCGGGACGGCTGCATCGGGGCGGAGTTCGCCCGCCGGGCGGCCGACTTCCTCGGCCCGGGCTCGGTGGTGGAGGTGCTGCCCGACGCCGGCCACTTCCTCCACCTCGAGCGCCACGACGAGGTGGCCAAGCTGGTCCTCGGCTTCCTGGAGGGCTGACCACGGCCCCTCCGTCGACCCCGCTGCCGACCGACGGGATCGTGGCCGTCGTCAAGGCGGACTGCCCGACCTGCCAGCTGGTCGCCCCCGTGCTGGGCGAGCTGGACCGGCGGGGGCTGCGTCTGGCGGTGGCGTCCCAGGACGACCCTGGCTTCCCGGCCGGTGTGGAGGTGGTCGACGACACCGGGCTCGAGTGGTCCTGGGCCCTCTCGGTCGACACGGTCCCCACGCTGGTGCGCATGAAGGACGGGGTGGCCACGGACCGGGTGGTGGGCTGGTCGAGGCCGGCGTGGGAGTCCCTCACCGGGCTGGTTGGCCTGGGCGCCGGGCTGCCCGAGCAGCGGCCGGGCTGTGGCTCGCTCACCACCGAGCCCGGGGTGGCCGAGGCCCTGCTGGTGCGGCACGGGGCGGCCCGGCTGGCCGCCCGGCGGGTCGAGCTCGGCGAGCTGGAGGACGAGCACGAGGCCCTATTCGGTCGGGGATGGACCGACGGCCTGCCCGTGGTGCCCCCGACCGAGGCCAGGGTGCTGCGCATGCTTGAGGGCACCAGCCGGCGCCCGGACGAGGTGGTGGCCGAGGTCCCGCCCGACCTGGCTCCCTGCACGGTGGAGAAGGTGGCCGTCAACGCCGTCATGGCCGGGTGCCGCCCCGAGTACCTGCCTGTCGTGCTGGCGGCGGTGGAGGCGGCGTGCACCACTGAGTTCAACATCCACGGCGTTCTGGCCACCACCTACTTCGCCGGGCCGGTGGTGATCGTCAACGGGCCGGTCCGCACCCGCATCGGCATGAACTCGGGCGTGAACGCCCTCGGCCAGGGCAGCCGGGCCAACTCCAGCATCGGACGGGCCCTGCAGCTGGTCATCCGCAACGTCGGCGGCGGCCGCCCGGGCGAGGTGGACCGGGCCACCCTCGGCAACCCGGGCAAGGTCGGCTTCTGCTTCGCCGAGGACGAGGAGTCCTCGCCCTGGGAGCCGCTGGCCGTCGAGCGGGGGCTGGCGGAGGGCTCGTCGGCGGTGACCCTGTTCGCCGGGGAGGGCGTGCGGGGGATCATCGACCAGCGCTCGCGGGCCCCGGAGTCGCTGGCCCGCTCCTTCGCCGCCTGCCTGCGCACGGTGGCCCACCCCAAGCTGGCCCTCGGCATCGACGCCCTGCTGGTGGTCAGCCCCGAGCACGCCCGGGTGTTCGCCGAGGCCGGCTGGACCAAGGCCCGCCTGCGCCGTGAGCTCGACGAGCTGCTGTCGCTGCCCGTGGAGGAGCTGGCCGAGGGCGAGGGCGGCATGGCGGAGGGGATCGGGCGGGCGGTGGCGGACCGCATGGCGGGCGGGAGGCTGCCCAAGTTCAGGCCCGGTGGGCTGCTGATAGCCCACGCCGGCGGCACGGCCGGCATGTTCTCGGCCATCATCGGGGGCTGGGTGGGCGGTCCCACGGGCAGCGAGCCGGTGACCAGGGAGGTGGGCAGTTGAGCAGAGTCGTCCTCGATCCGACCGCCGAGCGGACCCCGGCGGCGCTGGCCTCGGCGCCCCGGCCGGCGTCGCTGTCGGGGCGGCGGGTCGGGCTGCTCGACATATCCAAGCCCAGGGGCGACGTGTTCCTCGACCGCCTGGCCGAGCGGCTGGCCGGGGCGGGCGCCCGGGTGGAGCGCTACCGCAAGCCCACCTTCACCAAGCCGGCGCCGGCCGACCTGCGGGCCGACATCACCGAGCAGTGCGAGGTGGTGATCGAGGCCCTGGCCGACTGAGGGAGCTGCACGTCGTGCAGTGTGCACGACATCGCCCGACTCGAATCCAACGGTGTGGCCGGGGTGTTCGTCGCCTCAGCAGAGTTCGAGGCGGCCGCCGACGCCCAGAGCCGGGCCATCGGCTTCTCGCCCCGGGCGGTCTACGTCGCCCATCCCATCCAGGACAGGACGGATGAGGAGATGCGGGCCCTGGCCGATGCCGCCTTCGACGCCGTGGTGGCCGCCGTCACCGGGTCCGACGGCGGGGGCTGAGTCCCCCGGGCCCCGGGCTCCCCCGGTCAGTCCGACGCCCAGGCGTCCTCCGGGGCGTAGGGGCGGCGGCGGGGCGGGGCGGCCTCGGTGGTCCAGACCATCAGCTTGCGCCGGAAGTAGCACACCTCCTCGCCGCGCTGGTTGAACCCCTTGGTCTCCACCGTCACCACGCCCCGGTCGGGCTTGGAGGTGGACAGGACCTTGTCCAGCACGCGGGTCTCGGCGTAGATGGTGTCGCCGTGGAAGGTCGGTCGCTTGTGGGTGAGCGACTCCACCTCCAGGTTGGCGATGCAGGACCCGCTCACGTCGGGGACGCTCATCCCCAGCACCAGCGAGTAGACCAGGTTGCCGACCACGACGTTCTTCTTGTGCACGGTCTCGTTGGCGGCGAACCACTCATTGGTGTGCAGCGGGTGGTGGTTCATGGTGATCATGCAGAAGAGATGATCGTCGTACTCGGTGATCGTCTTGCCCGGCCAGTGGCGGTAGACGTCGCCGACCTCGAAGTCCTCGTAGTAGCGGCCGAAGGGCCGCTCGTGGGTGGTCATGGCCGAAAGTTACCTCCGGTCCCGGCGATGCCAGGCTGGCCGGCGAGGGCAGGAGGGCGGGCCGGTCAGCCCTCCTTCATCGCCAGGCCGGTGCCGGGCTGGGCCGACAGGTTGGCGATGTGCAGACTGCGCTTGCCGCCGTGGTCGTAACCGATGTCGGGTGCGGTCCAGGCGTGATAGGCGACGTAGGTCTGCCCGGCGGCGTCGCTGAACACGCACGGACCACCCGGGCCGACCTCGGTCCCCTGGCTGGACCACAGCGGTGCCGTCGAGGGCTTGACGCACGGGCCGAGCGGGCCGGAGCACACGGCGTAGCCGATGGCGTAGGCGGCGCTGTCCCAGCGGTTGGCCGAGTACAGCAGGTAGTACCGCCCTCCCACCCTGGCGAGGTCGGGACCCTCGACGATCGGACCCTCCCATCCCTGGTCGGTGGTGATGAGCTGGCTCGGGCTACCGATCAGCCTCGAGCCGTCGGGGGCCAGGGGGGCGGACCAGATCCGGGTCGGCTCGAGGTTGCGGATGCCCTCGGACTTCCAGACGAGGTAGGTGGCTCCGCCGCTGTCTGCGAACGGACTGGGGTCGATGGAGCCGCCGCGCGAGCTCTGGCAGATCAGGGGACCAGCGGAGTCGTCGGTGAAGGGTCCCTGAGGCACCCGGCTGACCGCCCGCGAGATGCAGTGCTGGCCGGTGGCGGCGTCGAGGGCGGCGTAGAAGAGGACGTAGTCGCCCGGTGCGGCCATGACCGACGGCCCCCAGGCCGAGCCCGGGGCGGCCCAGCGGGGCAGCCCGCCGAGGGCGTCGCCGACCCACTGCCAGTGGGTCAGGTCGGCCGACACCATGGTGGGCACCAGGGCCAGGTCGGCGTCGGTTCCGTAGGCGAAGTAGAGCGGGCCCACCCGCAGCACGTAGGGGTCGGGGAAGTCGCCCGACCAGACCGGAGGCGATCCCCCGCCGGCGGCCCGGGCCGAGGGGACGGCCAGCAGGCCGACGACGGCCAGCACCGACAACAGGCCCACCCCGCCGAGGCGGCCCAGCCACCCTCCTCGCACCATCAGGCATTCTCCGCCTGGGCGCCCCGGTCCTGCCCCTACCATCCGCCCCCGTGGAACCCTCAGTCGCCGACGAGCTGGTGGCCACCGTGCGGCGCTTCGTTGAGCGGTCGGTGCTGCCGGTCGCCTCCGAGCTCGAGCACTCCGACACCTACCCCGATGAGCTGGTGTCCACCATGCGGGAGATGGGCCTGTTCGGCTGCACCATCCCGGTCGAGTACGGCGGCCTGGGGCTCGACGTGGCCACCTACGTGCGCGTCGTCGAGGAGCTGTCGGCGGGCTGGATGTCGCTCACCGGGGTCATCAACACCCACCTGATCGCCGCCACCCTCATCCGCCTCCACGGCACCGACGACCAGCGCCGGCGGTGGCTGGCCCCCATGGCGGCGGGCGACCTGCGGGGGGCCCTGTCGCTGTCCGAGCCCGACGCCGGCAGCGATGTGGCCGCCCTGCGGTGCCGGGCCCGGAGGGACGGGGACACCTACGTCGTCGACGGCACCAAGATGTGGGTCACCAACGGGGAGCGAGCCGGCATCGTCGCCCTGGCCGCCCGCACCGACGAGGGGATCACCTGCTTCATGGTGGAGAAGGAGCCCGGTCCCCGCTCGGGCGGCATAACCGTCTCCCGCTCCATCCACAAGCTCGGCTACCGCGGGGTCGAGACGGTCGAGATGTCCTACGACGGGCACCGCCTGCCGGCCTCGTCTGTCCTCGGCGGCGAGGCGGGCCTGGGCCGGGGCATGCCCCAGATCCTCGGCGCCCTCGAGCTGGGCCGGGTCAACGTGGCCGCCCGGGCGGTGGGGGTGGCCCGGGCGGCCTTCGACGCCGCCCTTTCCTACGCCCAGGCCCGCCAGACCTTCGGCGTCCCCATCGCCGCCCATCAGGCCATCCAGTTCAAGCTGGCCGACATGGCGACCAGGCTGGAGGCGTCGAGGCTGCTGACCGCCTCGGCGGCGGCCAGGCTGGACGCCGGCGAGCGGGCCGACGTCGAGGCGGGGATGGCCAAGCTGTTCGCCTCCGAGTCGGCCCTCGAGATCGCTACCGAGGCCATGCGCATCCACGGCGGCTACGGCTACACCACCGAGCTGCCCATCGAGCGCTACTACCGCGACGCCCCCCTCATGGTGATCGGCGAGGGCACCAACGAGATCCAGCGGATGGTGATCGCCCGCGGTCTGCTGAGGCGGGCCCGGTGACCGAGCTGGGTCTGCGCAACGACGTCTACCGCCGCCCGCTGGCCACGGCGCTGCAGCGCCTCGGGCTGGCCGAGGGCTGGCGCTGTGTCGACGTGGGTGCCGGCGGCGGGGACGTGTCGGTCGCCCTGGCCGAGGTGGTCGGCCGCGAGGGACGGGTCTACGCCGTGGACAGCGACCCCGCCGCCCGCGACGCGGTGGCGGCCGCCGCCGCCAGGCTGACCCAGGTGCTCGCCCTCACCCAGGCCGGCGAGGAGCTGGTGCTGCCCGAGCCGGTGGACCTGGCCTTCTGCCGCTTCGTGCTCATGCACGTGGTGGAGCCGCTCGCCGTGGTCCGCCGCATGGGCGGCGCCGTGCGCCCGGGCGGATGGGTGGTGTGCCAGGAGCCCATCACCTCGGCGGGGAGGGTGGACGGCCTCCCCATGTCGATGCCGGACGCCCGCCACCCCGATGTCGGGGCCCTCCTGCCGGCGCTGGTGGTCCGAGCCGGCCTCGAGCTGGTCGACGCCTGGGCCGAGGCGCCGGCCGGGGCCGGGCCCGGGCCGGTCGCCGCCTATCTCGAGTCCCTTACCGGGGTCGACCCGGGCGAGGATCCGGTGGTGCTGCCGCCGCTCGTTACCGTCGTGGCCCGCCGTTAGATTTCCCGGCCATGCCTACTCCCGACCTTCAGGCCGCCACCGCCGCCGTCCAGCTGGCCCGGAAGGTGGTGGACGCCGCCGTGGCCCGACTGGCCGCCGGCGACCTCGACGCCAACCAGGTCGTCGCCTACGACCTGGCCCATGCCGCCGCCGGGGTCGAGGGGGCGGCCGAGCTGTTGGACTACGGGACCAAGGGCCCGCAGGAGGCGGCCCTGGCCGCTGCCTTCGCCGCCGAGGCGGTGCACGATCTGGCCTCCCGCAGCCTCGGTCGGGAGGACGAGTGGGGCATCGAGGCCGGAGCCCTGGCCCCGGCCATGGCCTTCGTCGCCGCTCACCGCGCCCCCGCCTTCGTGGCGTCGCTGGCCCGCACCCCCGGTCCCCGCCATCTCGATCCCGACTTCGAGCTGGTACAGGAGACGTTCCGCCGCTTCGCCGAGGACCGGATCCGCCCCGTCGCCGAGGAGGTGCACCGGGCCAACGGCGACATCCCCGAGGATCTGATCGCCGGCCTGGCGGAGATGGGGGCCTTCGGCCTGTCGGTCCCCGAGGAGTACGGGGGCTTCGCCACCGGCGGGGAGAGCGACTACCTGGGCATGGTGGTGGCCACCGAGGAGCTCTCCCGGGGCTCGCTGGGGGTCGGGGGCTCGCTCATCACCCGGCCGGAAATCCTCACCCGCGCCCTGCTGCGGGGCGGCACCGAGGAGCAGAAGCGGGCCTGGCTGCCCCGCATCGCCACCGGGGAGGTGATGGTGGCGGTGTCGGTGACCGAGCCCGACTTCGGTTCCGACGTGGCCGGCCTCAAGGTCACCGCCACCCCGGGCGAGGGTGGGTGGCTGATCAACGGGGTCAAGACTTGGTGCACATTCGCCGCCCGCGGCGACGTGCTCATGCTGCTGGCCCGCACCGACCCCGACCGCTCCAAGGCCCACCGGGGCCTTTCGCTGTTCATCGTCCCCAAGGAGCGGGGCGACGGCCACGGCTTCGTCCTGCACCAGGACGGCGGGACCGGGCCCGGGGGCGGGAGGCTCGAAGGGCGGCCCATCGACACCATCGGCTACCGGGGCATGCACTCCTACGAGCTGGCCTTCGAGAACTGGTGGGTGCCGTCCGACTCGCTGATCGGAGGCGAGGACGGTTTGGGCCGGGGCTTCTACTACCAGATGGAGGGCTTCGAGAACGGGCGCCTGCAGACCGCCGCCCGCGCCATCGGCGTGATGCAGGCCGCCTACGAGGCCGCCCTCGACTACGCCGACAACCGGGTGGTGTTCGGCCGGCCCATCGGCGAGTACCAGCTGACAGCGGCCAAGCTGGGCCGCATGGCGGTGGTGATCCAGGCCTCCCGCCAGTTCGCCTACCAGGTGGCCCGGCTGATGGCCAAGGGCGAGGGGTCCCTCGAGGCCTCCATGGTCAAGGCCTACGTGTGCCGGGCGGCCGAGTGGGTGACGCGCGAGGCCATGCAGATCCACGGCGGCATGGGCTACGCCGAGGAGTTCCCCGTCAGCCGCTACTTCGTCGACGCCCGGGTGCTGTCTATCTTCGAGGGCGCCGACGAGGTGCTGGCCCTGCGGGTGATCGCCCGCCGGCTGGCGGAGCGGGCCGGGGCCTGAGCCGCCCGTCAGGCTTCGAGCGGATCCCCGAGCACCGCCACCCAGGGCCGGCGCAGGAGGGCCCGCAGCGGCGGGCCGAACGGCGAGTAGGTGCCAGCGGCGTCGGAGGCGTCCATGGCCAGGGCCATGATCATCCCCGCCGCCGAGCGCTCGACGGGCACCAGCGGCGCTCCCACGGCGTTGGCCCGCTCGCGGGCCACCAGGCCGGCGTAGTTGAAGGCGTTGCGGGCCCACCCGTCCACGGCATAGAGGTTGCCGGGGTGCTCGGGATAGGGGCTGGAGCAGGCGTAGACCTGGGCCAGGCCGTCCCAGTCCCCCGAGGCCCGGGCGTCGTCCCTGACCGCCTCCCACTCCTCGGCCAGGCGCCGGCACCGGGGCTCCTCCAGCCGGGGACAGGCGTCGACCACCCTGGCCATGGCCTCGCCGTAGCGGCCCAGGGCGGCGACCAGGCCGGCCCGGTCGTAGCGGCGGCGGATTTCGGCCTCGCGGGCCAGCCGAGGCCCCTCCGCCCCGAGGGAGACGGTCAAGTCTCGATGACCAGGCTGCGCAGGTAGAACCAGTAGGTCCGCAGCCTCACGGTCCGCAGCAGGGCGAGCAGGTCCCGGAACATCTCCCAGGTCCGCCAGTAGCCGTGCAGCATCCCGAACTTCTGTCGCTTGGTGCGGTGGGTCACGCCTCTCATGACCCGGGCGATGGTAGGGCAGCGCCCCTCGGCCACCACCTCGTTGATCATCACCTCGATGGTGTAGCCGTCGCGCTTGTGCGGGGGAACCGACTCGAACACCCACCGGGGGATGATCCGCTCGCCGGTGGTGGGCGGCAGCCGCAGCACCAGCGGGTTCAGCACGCCGTAGTCGAAGCAGCCGATCGACATCACGGCATCGGTCTCGACATAGGCCCGGCAGATGTCTTCGAGGTGACCGCTGGTGATGCCGAGCAGGTCGGCGTCGACGAACAGGATGGCCTCGGCGTCGCTGGCCTCCACCCCCGCCTCCATGGCATGGGCCTTGGAGCCCGGTAGGGGGATGGAGGGGCCGGAGGCGTCAGCGAGGGCGCTCCGGCGCACCACCTTGGCGCCGGCGGCGGCCGCCCGGGCGGCGGTGTCGTCGGTGGACCCGTCGTCGACGACGATCACCTCGCGCACGTAGCGGCAGCCCACGCAGGCCTCGACCACCGAGGCCACCGTCGTCTCCTCGTTGCGGGCCGGAACGACGGCGTCCACGACCGGCAAGGCGGCCATGGAGGGGATCAGTTCGAAGAGGAGCGGGTGAGCCCGGCGCGCTCGCCCCGGGTCACGAACTTGATCGCCATCTTGCGGCTGGCCTCGTCGATCATCTCGTCGCCGAACATGACGGCGCCCTTGCGCTCGCCAGGGGCGCCCTGGGTGGTCGCCTGCTCGTAGGCCTCGAGGATGTCCCAGGCCCGGTCGAACTGCTCCTGGGTGGGCGAGAACACCTCGTTCAGGATGGTCACCTGGTCCGGGTGCAGGGCCCACTTGCCGTCGTAGCCGAGGACCCGGGTGCGCTTGCAGTAGTCGCGGAACCCGTCCGGGTCGCGCACGTAGAGGTAGGGCCCGTCGATGACCTGGAGGCCGTTGGCCCGGCCCGCCATGAGGATCTTGGAGAACACGTAGTGGAAGTGGTCGCCGGGGTAGTCGGAGATCTGCACCCCACCGGTCAGGACCGGCATCTCCATTGAGGCGGCGAAGTCGGCCGGGCCGAAGATGATGGTCTCCAGCCGGGGGGAGGCGGCACAGATCTCCTCCACGTTGATCAGGCCCCTGGTGGTCTCGATCTGGGCCTCGATGCCGATGTGGCCAACGGGCAGCCCGGAGGTCTTCTCCACCTGGGTGAGGAGCAGGTCGAGGGCCACCACCTCGGCGGCGGACTGGACCTTGGGCAGCATCACCTCGTCGAGGCGGGGGCCGGCGTCGCCGACCACGGTTATCACGTCGCCGTAGGTCCACTCGGTGTCCCAGGCGTTCACCCGCACGCAGAGGACCCGCTCACCCCAGTCGAGGTTCTTGATGGCGTCGACCACCTTGGCCCGGGCCGCCTCCTTCTCGAGGGGGGCGACCGAGTCCTCCAGGTCGAGGAAGGTCATGTCGGCCGGCACCGTCGGGCCCTTCTGCAGGAACCGCTCGCTGGATCCGGGCACGGACAGGCAGGAGCGACGGGGAAGATCGCGGCTTCGCTTCGACATGGGATCCGATGCTAAGGGCGCGGCGGAGAACCTGTCAGCCCGCCGGCCGGAGCAGCTCGGCCGCCACCGGGCAGTCCGCCGAGCGGGGCAGGTCGGCACCCGGCCGGGGGCCGCCAGGGCCCACCCAGGTGTCGACCAGGTCGAGGGGCACCACCTCCCAGCGCCGCTCCCAGGGCTCGTCGGGGGAGGCGTCGAGGCGCTCGAGCTGGGCCTGCCACAGCCGGGCCGGCAGGCAGCGGCCCACCCCCGAGGCGACCCAGACGGCCACCCCGGCGTGACGGGCCACCGCCGCCGCCGCCCTCGAGCCGGGGGCGGCCAGGATCCCGTCCGGCCCGGCCGACACCGCCTCGAGCAGCACGAGGGAGGAGTTGACGGTGGCGGCGGCCAGCCCCGACGGAGGAACGTCCCAGGCGTCGGTGCCGGCCGAGCCCAGCCGGCGGGCCAGGGCCGCCCCCTCGCCGTCGAAGTCGACGGCGAACACCTCGACGTCACCCCGGCGACGCAGGGCCTGGGCGGCCTGCTCGGGCCAGCCAACGACCGTCACCGCCGCCTGACCGGGAAGCTCGGCGGCCAGCACGGCGGCGGTGTCGTCGCCGTCGAGCTCGGCGGCGGCCCGGTGGGCCTCAACCGCCGGGTCGGCGCCGGCCAGCAGGCGGGCGCACAGCCACCAGACCGGGCCGACCTCGGGGTGGCGGTCGACGAGGCGCCGGCAGGCGGTCACCAGGGCGACCGGGTCGGAGGAGAACCCGGCGAGCGCCCCGGCCGCCTCGCCCGCCAGCAGGCTGGGGCCGGCCCCCTCGGCCCGGGCGACCATGCGGAGCCGCTCGATGGGGTGCACTACTTGCGGACCCCACCCTTGGTCATGGCCAGGACGTCGAGGATGCGGTCGACCTCGTCCTCGGTCATGAGGTCGGCCTCCAGCACCACGGTGCGCAGATCCTTGCCCTCGGCCATGGCCGTCTTGATGAGCCGGGCCGTCTGTTCGTAGCCCAGGTAGGGATTGAGGGCGGTGGCCACCGCCGGTGAGGACAGGGCCAGCGTGCGGCACCGCTCCTCGTCGGCCTCCATTCCCCTCACGCACTTGTCGGCCAGCGCCGTGCTCACCGAGGCCAGCAACCGGATCGACTCGAGCAGGTTGCGGGCCATGACCGGCATCATCACGTTGAGCTCGAGCTGGCCGGCCGAGCCGCCGAAGGCCACGGCGGCGTCGTTGCCGATCACCTGGGCCACCACCTGGCACACCGCCTCGGGCACCACCGGGTTCACCTTGCCTGGCATGATCGAGGAGCCCGGCTGCAGGTCGGGCAGGTGGATTTCGGCCAGGCCGGTCCGGGGCCCGCTCGACATCAGGCGCAGGTCGTTGGCGCACTTGTACAGCGACAGGGCGACGGTCCTGCAAACCCCCGAGGCCTCCACCAGGGCGTCCCTGGCCCCCTGGGCCTCGAAGTGGTCGGCGGCCTCGGTCAGCGGCAGGCCGCTCGCCTCGGCCAGCCGGGCGATGACCCCGCGGGCGAAGGCCCGGGGGGCGTTGAGGCCGGTGCCCACCGCCGTGCCCCCGAGGGGCAGCTCGCACAGCCTCGGCAGGCAGGCCCGGATCCGCTCGACTCCGTGTTCGAGGGCGGTGGCGTAGCCGCCCAGCTCCTGGGCCAGGGTCACCGGGGTGGCGTCCATGAGGTGGGTGCGGCCCGACTTCACCACCGAGCGGAACGCCCGCTGCCGGCCCCGCAGGGTGGTGGCGAGATGGGACAGGGCGGGCACCAGGTCGCGGTCGAAGAGGCGGGCGGCGGCCAGGTGGATGGCCGAGGGGAACACGTCGTTGGAGGACTGGGAGGCGTTCGGCTCGTCGTTTGGCCTGATCTGACGGCCCAGGCGCTCGGCGCCCAGATTGGCCAGCACCTCGTTCATGTTCATGTTCGACGAGGTGCCCGATCCGGTCTGGTACACGTCGACCGGGAACATGTCGTCCCAGCGGCCCTCCTCCACCTCGGCCGCCGCCGCCGCCAGGGCGCTGCCCACCGCCTTGTCGATGACCCTGAGGCGGGCGTTCTCGAGGGCGGCGGCCCCCTTGATGGCGGCCAGGGCGGCGATCAGGGCCCGGTCGATGCGCAGGCCGGACACCGGGAAGTTCTCCACCGCCCGCTGGGTCTGGGCCCCCCACCGGGCGGCGAGGGGCACCTGGACCTCGCCCATGGAGTCGTGCTCGACGCGGTACTCGGGGCCGGCCTCGGCGGGATCCATGCCGGCCCAGCCTACGGGCTGGCCCGGCCGCCTCCTCGCCGGCAGGCGGCTGGCGGAAGTGTTCCCGGGGGCCGGCAAAACCCCCAAACCGACCGGGAGTGGTTGCGCGGGCCGGTCAGGGCGGGCTAGCGTCCCCGCCCGTTGTGAACCTGTTCACGAACAGACTCACGACGTCCCCGGCGGGGGCGGCCGCCGGGCCCCGGAGAAGGCTCAGGGTGGTTATCTCCTCCCTGGCGGGTGTCGTACTCCTGGGGTCCGGGGTGCTGGTGGGACCTGCGGCTTCGGCCGATCCCATCTCCACGGCTCGCGCCCAGGCGGCAGCGGCGTCGGCCCGTCTCAACGCCCTCGACGCCACCATGTACCGGCTCGACGAGGCGCTGGACCAGGCCCAGAACCGGCTCGACCGGGTCAACACCCAGCTGGCCGCCGCCCAGGCCCAGTACGCCAGGGCCCAGGCCCAGGTGGCGGCCGACCGCCAGGCCATGCGCACCCAGGCGGTCAGCGACTACATGCAGGGCGGGGACATCCCCGCCTTCCAGCAGCTGGTGCAGAGCGACGCCACCTCGGAGGTGGTCAAGCAGAGCTACATCTCCAGCGTGGCCTCGGTGGAGCAGGGGGCCGTCGACGCCCTCCACAGCGCACTCCTCCAGTTCAGCCAGAGCCAGGCCGAGCTGGCGTCGGCCCGCCAGGCCGCCCAGGCGGCCGTCGACCAGGTCCGCTCGGCCCGCGACGCCTCGGCGGCGGCCGCCGGGGCCGAGGCCGGCCAGCTCAGCCGACTGCAGGGCCAGGTGGCGAGCCTGGTGGCCCAGGACCAGGCCGCCCAGGCGACGGCCGCCGCCGCCCGGCTGCAGGCCCGCTACCACGACACGGTTAGCGGTCCCCTGCCGCCCCCGGGCCAGGGGGCGGGCACGGCGGTGGCGTGGGCCCGGGCCGAGGTCGGGAAGCCCTACCAGTACGGCGCCGCCGGCCCCGACAGCTTCGACTGCTCCGGGCTGACCATGTACGTGTGGGCCCAGGCCGGGGTGAGCCTTCCCCACTCGGCCGCCGGCCAGTGGGACGCCACCACCAGGGTGCCGGTGAGCGACCTGCAGCCCGGGGACCTGGTCTTCTACTACCAGCCGGTCGACCACGTCGGCATCTACGTGGGCGGGGGCGAGATGATCGTCGCCGACCACACCGGCACCAACGTCCGCTACGCCTCGATCTACCGGGACGGGCTCGACGGGGGCGGACGGGTCAGCGGCTGATCCGCCCGGCGGCGGCCGGCTATCGGACCCTGCCAGTCTCGGACCCTGCCAGTCTCGGACCCTGCCAGTCTCGGACCCTGCGAGTCATCGGAGAATGCGAGCCGTCACCATCGTCGACCGGGCGGTGACCGTCGCCGACCGCCCCGATCCCGAGCCAGGCACCCACGAGGTGCTGGTGAGGGTGCGGGCCGCCGGCCTCAACGCCGCCGACCTGCTGCAGGTGCAGGGCTTCTACCCCCCGCCACCGGGCTATCCGCCCGACGTGCCCGGCCTCGAGCTGGCCGGCGAGGTGGTGGAGATCGGGCCGGGGGCGACCCGCTTCCGCCCCGGCGACCGGGTCATGGCGGTGGTGGGCGGGGCGGCCCAGGCCGGCCTGGCCGTGGTCCACGAGCGCCACGCCGTGCCCGTTCCCGAGGGCGTCGACTGGGCCGAGGCCGGTGGCTTCCCTGAGGCCTTCACCACCGCCCACGACGCCCTGTTCACCCAGTGCGAGCTGGGCCTGGGTGAGCGCCTCCTGGTGCACGGGGCCGCCGGCGGGGTGGGCACGGCGGCCGTCCAGCTCGGCGTCGCCGCCGGGGCCCGGGTCACCGCCACCGTGCGCAACCCCGACCACCGGGGGGCGGTGGCCGCCCTGGGGGCCGAGGTGCGACCGCCCGAGGACTTCGCCGACGCCGGTCCCTTCGACGTGGTCCTGGAGCTGGTGGGCGCCCCCAACCTCGCCGCCAACCTGGGCGCCCTGGCGGTGGGCGGGAGGATCTCGATCATCGGGGTGGGGGCCGGGTCGCGGGCCGAGGTCGACCTGAGCGCCATCATGATGAAGCGGGCCCGCCTGCACGGCTCCACCCTGCGGGCCCGGTCGCTGGAGGCCAAGGCCGACGCCGCCCGCCGGATCGAGGCCCATGTGCTCCCGCTGCTGGCTACCGGACGCGTGCGGACCCCGCTGGCGGCCACCTTCCCGCTCGACGACGCTCCCGCCGCCTACCAGCGCTTCGCCAACGGCTCCAAGCTCGGCAAGGTTGTGCTGGTGATGCCGTAGGGTCGGTCGTCATGCGCTACGACGACTTCGAGCACCTGCGCTTCGAGCGGCGCGACAACGGCGTTGTCCTCATCACCCTCGACCGCCCCGACGTGCTGAACGCCGCCAACGAGCGGCTGCACCGCGAGCTGTCGGAGATCTGGACCACCGTGGGCGCCGACGACGACGCCCGGGTGGCGGTGGTGACGGGGGCGGGCAAGGCCTTCTCGGCCGGGGGCGACCTCGAGATGATCGCCCGCATGACCGCCGACTACGGGGCCGTGGTCGAACAGCTCCACGACGCCGGGGCCATCGTGCGCAACATGGTCGAGCTGGACAAGCCGGTGGTGTCGGCCATCAACGGCGTAGCCGTCGGGGCCGGCCTGGCCGTGGCGCTGCTGGCCGACATCTCGGTGATGGCCGAGTCGGCCCGGGTCAGCGACGGCCATCTCCGTATCGGGGTGGCGGCGGGCGACCACGCCGCCATCATCTGGCCGCTGCTGTGCGGCATGGCGCGGGCCAAGTACTACCTGCTCACCGCCGACTTCGTCGACGGGCGGGAGGCGGAGCGGATCGGGCTGGTGAGCAAGTGCATGCCCGACGACGAGGTGCTCGCCACCGCCCTCGACATCGCCGACCGGCTGGGCCGGGCCAGCCAGAACGCCCTGCGCTGGACCAAGCGCTCGCTCAACGGCTGGCTGCGCATGGCCACGCCGATCTTCGAGCAGTCCCTGGCCCTCGAGATGCTGGCCTTCCTGGGCCAGGACGCCGCCGAAGGCGTCGACGCCGTGCGCAACCGGCGCCCTCCGCAGTTCCCCTCGGCCCGCTGAGCCGCCGCCCTAGCCCTCCGCCGCCGGCAGCGGCGGCGTCACGCCCACGTCGTAGACCGGGGGACCGCCGCCGTCGCCCGGGCGGACGCCGTCGGTTAGGCGGTGGGCCTGGCGCCGGCCGTCGTGGGCGAGGTGGGTCACCGCCGCACCCCGCCACAGCACCAGGGCGTCGGACAGGAGACGGCGGTGGCAGCGCCACCACAGGCTCTCCGAGCACATGACCGCGGTCCGCCGGCGGCCGGCCAGATCGATCAGCCGGTCCAGGGCGGTGCCGAAGGCGGCGCTGGCCATGTGGTCGGCGTAGCCCCGGAATGACGGGTGACGCAGGGCCTGGTTGGGCGAGTCGGGCGCCGGTTTGCGGAACCCGCCCAGGTCCTTCTCCCACCGGTACTCGATGCCCGCTGCCGGAAGCCACGCCTCCAGCTGGTCGCGCCCGAAGTGAGGATGGCGGCGGCTGCCGGGAAAGCTGCGCACGTCGACCACCGTGTCGATGCCTGCCGCGGCCAGCAGCCGGCGAAGATCCTCGGCCGCCAGGGTGCCGTGGCCCACCGTGGTGACCGATACCGGATCCGGGTCCAGTGGGCCCTCCGGAGAAGGTTGTGGCAACCTCTGGGCCGGGAAAGGAACACGGCGTCGGGGAGGTGAGCCCATGGCCAGACCGATTTGGAGCGGAGCCATCAGCTTCGGTCTGGTGAACGTGCCCGTCAAGCTGTTCACCGCCGTGCGCAAGAAGACGGTGCGCTTCCACCAGCTCCACGCCAACGACGGGGCGCGCATCCAGCAGCGTCGGTTCTGCAGCGTCGAGGGTGTCGAGGTGTCATACGAGGATCTGGCCAAGGGCTACGAGCTCTACCCCGGCCAGTACGTGATGATCGACCCCGACGAGCTCGACTCCCTCGACCCGGTGGCCACCCAGACCATCGACATCGAGGACTTCGTCTCCCTCGACGAGATCGACCCCCTCTACTACGACACCACCTACTACCTGGCCCCCGATCCCCGCGGCACCAAGGCCTACCGCCTGCTGCTCGACGCCATGAGGGACTCCGGCCGGGTGGGCATCGCCCGGGTGGTGCTGCGCACCAAGCAGTACCTCTGCGCCGTGCGCCCGGTCGGGGAGCTGCTCGCCCTCACCACCATGAACTTCGCCGACGAGATCGTCGCCGAGGAGGAGATCGAGGCGCCCGAGCCGGCCCAGGCCCCCAGCGAGCGCGAGCTCACCATGGCCCGCCAGCTCATCGACTCCCTGACCACCGAATTCCAGCCCGACCGCTACCACGACACCTACCGCGAGCAGGTGCTGGCTCTCATCGAGGCCAAGGCCGAGGGCCAGGAGCTGGTCAGCCAGCCGGCCGCCGCCCCCGCCCCGGTCATCGACCTCATGGCCGCCCTGGAGGCCAGCCTGGCCGGTTCCAAGGGGGCCCGGCCCGCCGGCGGCGCCGAGGCGAAGGCCGGGGGCGAGGAGTCCGGCGGCGACGAGTCCGGGGCCGAGGAGGCCGACACCGGCCGGCGCAGCTCGAGGGGCAAGCGGGCCGCCAGCTGACCGCCTGAGCGTTGGGGCGGCTCAGGCCGGTACCGGCGTGGCCACCACGACCACGGTCATGGGCGCCTCGTCGAGGATGTGCTCCACGGAGTGGCCGAGGAACGGACGGCCCTCGAGGCGCTTGACGGTGGCGCCCAGCACGATCAGGTCGGCCTGAACCTCTGAGGCGGCGGCCAACAGCTCGTCGGCGGTGGCCGTGCCGGTCCTGGTGACGGCGCTGGCCTCCACCTGGAACTCAGCCCCCAGGGCCATCGCCTGGTCCAGCACCGCCGAGGCGGCCGAGCCGCCGTCAAGTCCGGAGCCCCCAGGGCGGTCGTCGCCGTCGCCCCCGCCGACGTCGGACGGGCCGGCGTCCCATCGCCACCGGCTGGCCTGGTGGCGGCCCCCGCCGACCGGCGCCGGCTCGGGGCGGTTCACCACATGGGCCAGCATCACCGCTGTGCCCAGGCTCTGGCCCAGGCTGAAGGCGACCTCCTGGGCGGTGCGGGACGCCGGGCTGCCCGACACCGGCACCAGCGCCCGGGCGAAGGCGGCGGGCGTGGTCGTGACCTGCCCTCGGGCCCGGCGCACGATCACCAGCGGGATGGGGCTGTCGGCCAACAGCTCGTCCACCACCGGGGAGAGCAGGACGCCCCCGGTGGAGAACCCGTCGGCCACCCCCACCCCTATGGCCTGGTAGCCCAGGCGGGCCTCGGCCAGGATGGCGGCGAGGGCGTCGTCGTCGGCTACCCGGCGAACGTCGACCTCGCGGTCCATGAACACGTTCATGATCGGCGACAGGTCGGGCTCGACGCCTCCCTCGTCGTCCACCGACAGCACGGTGACACCGACTTGGGCCGGCCAGGCGAAATGGAGGATCTGGGCGGCCACGATCGAGTTGGGCCGGCCCCGGCTGGGCAGCAGCAGGCTGCCGGAGCGCACCAGCAGGTTGCGGTCCAGCAGCTCCTCGTGTTCGAGGCGCTCCCGCTCCTCGGCCTCCCCCCTCCAGTCCCGCACCACCATCCGCAGGATCGGCGGGGCCATTATCGAGGTGATGATGGCCATGACCACCACGGCCGTGTAGGCGCCCTCCCCCAGCACCCCGAGGGACAGGCCGACGGTGGCGATCACCACCTCGACCGCCCCCCTGGCGTTGAGGGCCGAACCGAGGGCGATGCCTTCGCGGTGAGCCAGCCGCCCCAGCCGGGCTCCGGCGTAGGCACCGAGCGTCTTGGACAAGATCGCCACGGCCAGGATCGCCGCGCACCACAGCAGGGTGCTGGGACGTCCAAGCAACCCCAGGTTGAGCCGCAGGCCGGCGGTGGCGAAGAAGATCGGCGCCAGCACCGACATGGTCACCGACTCGAGATGGCGCGGGACCTCGGGATTCTGGAAGCGCGACCGGCCCAGGATGATGCCGGCCAGGAACGCGCCCAGCACGGCTTCCAGGTGGATGGCCTGGGCCGCGGTGGCCAGGGCGAAGGTGATCACCACGGTGACGGTGAGAGCGGCCACCACCGAGTCGCTGCGGGCCCGGACCGCCCGCAGGATCCGGTCGACCGCGCCCTGGCCGACGGTGAAGGTCGCCACCAGCAACAGGACCGCCGCCACCAGGACGAAGACCAGGCGCCCCCCCGACACCCGGCCCGACTCCGCCAGCCCGGCGATGACGCCGAGGGCCATCCAACCGACCAGGTCGTTGACCATGCCCACGGCCACGGTGGCCTGGCCGAAGTTGCGCCGCATCAACCCGAGGTCGGAGAGGATCTTGGCGATCACCGGCAGGGAGGAGATGCTGAGGGCCACCCCCAGGAAGATCACGAACACGGGCCGGTGGGCCCGGGGGCCGAGGAAGGACGCTGGCAGGGCCGCGGCCAGGGCCGCCCCGCAGGCGAAGGGCACCACCAGGCCCCCCACCGCCACCGAGGAGGCGGCCCGACCCAGGCGGCGGATGATCGCCAGGTCGGTCTCGAAACCGGTCAGGACGAGCAGGAACCCCACCCCGACCCAGCCGACGGCCCCGAGGGCGGCCGCCTGAACCTTGCTGGTCGGGAACAGCCAGTCGAACCCCGCCGACCACACGTGGCCGAGGACCGATGGTCCCAGCACCACCCCGGCCGCCAACTCCCCCACCACCGGGGGCTGGCCGAACCGGCGGCAGAGGACGCCCAGGCCCCGGGCCAGTCCCACCACCACCAGCAGCTGGGTCCACAGGACCAGGTTCTGGTGCTCGGTGAGGGAGGAGAAGTGGGACATCGGGAGGGCCTCGGGGAAGCCCCCCAAACCTTTCCGCCCGCCCGAGCGCTAAACCGGGCTCTCCGCCCCGTCGGGCCGAGCCGGCTCGGCGGCCGGCGCCCGGGTGCCTGGGTCGGTCCGTCCCCGGGGACCCTCAGGCGGCGGCCCGGCCGGGCTCGTCGGGCTCGTCGTCGGATTCCATCGGCAGCATCAGGCGTGAGCCGCGCTGGAAGGTGAGGTAGTTCCACGACCAGTCCAGCAGCACCGCCGCCCGGTTGCGGAACCCGATCAGGAACACCAGGTGCAGAGCCAGCCAGGCCACCCAGGCGGGGAAGCCCCGGAAGCGCAGCCCCAGGGGCAGCTCGGCCACCGCCGCATTGCGCCCGATGGTCGCCATGGTGCCCTTGTCGCGGTAGTGGAACGGGGTGGCCCCGTCGCCCGACAGCCGGCGGCGGATCTGGGCGGCGGCATGACGGCCCTGCTGCATGGCCACCGGGGCCAGCTGGGGGTAGAGGTTGCCCCGCTCGTCGCGGGCGGCGGCCAGGTCGCCGATCACGAACACCTCGGGTTCGCCCGGCGGGCTCAGGTCCGGACCGACGGTGACGCGGCCGCCGCGCTCCAGCGGCAGGCCCATGGCCTCACCCAGACGGTTGGCCTTCACCCCCGCCGTCCACACCAGGGTCCGGGTGGGCAGCACCTCGCCCCCGGCCAGCCTGACCTGGTCGGGGCCGACCGCCTGCACCGCCGCCCCCAGGCGCACCTCCACCCCTCGCGAGGTCAGGGTGCGCAGGGCGCTGGCCGACGAGCGGGGATGGAACGAGCCCAGCAGGCGGTCGGCCGCCTCGAGGAGCACGATGCGGGCCGAGGCCACGTCCAGACGGGGGTAGTCGCGGGCCAGCACGCCCCAGACCAGCTCCGACAGGCCCCCGCACAGCTCGACGCCGGTGGGCCCGCCGCCGACCACCACGATGTTGAGCCCCCCGGCGGCCTCGTGCCCGGCGTCGGCCTCCTCGAAGCGCTCCAGCAGGTGGAGGCGCAGTCGGACGGCGTCGGTCAGGGTCTTGAGCGGCAGGGCGTGCTCGTCCACCCCGGCGATGCCGAACGACGCCGTCACCGCACCGGCGGCCACGATGAGGTAGTCGTAGGCGAGGGTGTCGCCGTCGTCGAGCTGGACCAGCCGGTGCTGGCGGTCGATGGCCGCCACCGTGCCCAGGCGGAACCCCAGCCGGCCCTGACGCTGCACCAGGCCCCGCACCGGGTAGGCGATGCTGCCGGAGTCCAGCCCGGCGGTGGCCACCTGGTACAGCAGGGGCTGGAAGGTGTGGTAGTTCCGGCGGTCGACAAGGGTCACCTCGACCGGGGCGCCGGCCAAGGCCCTGGCGGCACTGAGCCCGCCGAAGCCGGCTCCCACGATGACCACCCGAGGAACAGCCATCTACTTGTGAGAATATTCACAAGTCGCCGGGCGGGCAAGCGGCACCAGGCGGATCGGCCCGATGGCCGACGGCAAGCGGCCGGTCAGGCGGCCAGGCTCTGCAGGACCATCTCCACCGCCTCGTTCATGGCCTGGCGGTTGGGCCGCTCGCCGGCGAAGAGCACCCGGTAGACCATGGCCCCGGTCAGCAGGTCGGCCACCATCTGGGGGTCGGCGTCGGCCCGCACCTCACCCCGCTCGATCCCCCGCCGCACGGCCAGGTCGAACGCCGCCCGCCACGGCTCCACATACTGCTGGTGGAAGCGCCGGCGCAGCTCGGCGTCCTCGGCCACGTCTGCGACCAGGCCAGGCAGCACCCGCCGGATGCGGGGCGACAGCAGGGCGGAGAGCTGGTGGCGGCGGATGGTGAGAAGGTCGTCCCGCAGGTTGCCGGTGTCGGCCGGAGTAGGCCGGGGCGCCACTTCGGCCAGCACGCCGATCACCAGAGCGGCCTTGGACGGCCAGCGCCGGTAGACGGTCGGGCGGCCGACCCCGGCGCGACTGGCCACCGCGTCGATGGTCAGGCCGTTGTAGCCGTCGGTGGCCAGGATCTCGAGCGCCGCCCTGGTTATGGCGTGATCGTGCTCGGTGTTGCGAGGCCGGCCAGGGCCCCGCTTGGGGCCGGTGGAAACCGCGGTTCGTGACATGTCAGCTACGTACCCCCCAGCTACGTTGCGTTACACGCCGATTTGCAAATTTATTGCCTTTTCCGGCGCCGTGCTTCAGGGAGTCCGCAGAAGGGCGGCGCCGTCGACGTTCCGACCGGCAGCCAGGCACAGCGCGGATCCGGCCACCACCAGCTCCAGGCCGGCGGCAGCCAGAGGCTGCTCCTCGCCTCCCGTCCTCGGCAGGCGGTCGGCGGAGGTCGGCGATACCGCGGCCGCGGCGGTGCTTGCCGGCCCGGTGGTCGGAGGCGCGGTGGTCGGAGGCGAGGTCGCCGGCGGGGAAGCGGTGGCGGCCTGGACAGCTCCGGCCGGGGCCGCGCTGGCGGCCGTGGTGGGAGTGACGGTGGTCGGAGTGACGGTGGTCGGAGTGACGGTGGTCGGAGTGACGGTGGTGGGAGTGGCGGTCGTCGGCGGAGCGCTGGTCGGCGGGGCCGACGCC
>Ga0209810_1001621_pt1 | contig 32515 bp, 23 predicted proteins | sample Coa_R1_7_FD_187159 | JGI IMG/M metagenome (GOLD analysis project Ga0209810, IMG submission 187159) | Surface soil microbial communities from Centralia Pennsylvania, which are recovering from an underground coalmine fire - Coalmine... | ecosystem: Environmental > Terrestrial > Soil > Unclassified... | reverse complement strand
TCGCGCGGCGCCGTCGAGCAACGCGCGCACCGCCGAATCGCGCGCTTCGGGGACCTCGTCCACGGCGATCGCGAGCCAGTTCAGCCAACGGCGCGAGGACGCGGCGTACGGACTGGCGTTCTCCGGATCGGCGCGGCACGGCGCGTGCAGCGGGTTGATCCCGACGTACGATGCGCCGCGGTCGCCCAGGAGCGCGCACACCGCGCGCAGGTCGGCGAGGTCGCCGATCCCGTCGTTGCGCGCCGAGCGCAGCGCGTACAGCTGCAGCGTGACGCCCCACGTCCGCCCCGCCGGCGCGTGCGCGAGGCGCGGGACGACGATCGCGTGCACCCGCGCCGCTGCGAGCGCGCGGCCGTCCGGCGTGCCTGCCGCCAGCTCCAAGTCGTACAGCCCGAGCGGCTGCGCATCCGCGACGCGAACGCGGCGCGTCTCGTCCGCGATCGCCTCGTTCTCCGCTGCCACGAGCGCGCCGTCGCCGAACGCCGTCTCGCCGCGCACGACTGCAGCGGACTCGGACGTCAGCGTCCAGCGCACCGAGGCGGAGGCGGCAGACGCCGGCAGCGTGACGTCGACGGTGAGCGGCTCGTCCTCGCGCACGACGACGGCCGGCGGAGCGAGTCCGCGCGGCGCCGGGCCGAGGAGCCGTTCGAGGCGCTCGACCGTCTGCGGCGCGACGACCCTCCGTTCCCCGAGCGCGTCGACGTACTCACGCGCGACGCGCGCGCCGCTCATCGCAAGTGTCCGGCGAACAGCGCGAGCGAGCGCGAGATCATCGGGTAGGACTTCACGTCTTCGTTCGGCACGTCGCGCGGAGCGCCGGCCTCGATCCCCGTGTCGAACACGAGCGACCACGCCACGCGTTCCACGTCGGGCAGGGCGAAGTCGAGGTCGTCCGGTGCGGCGTTGAGCGCCGCGAAGAGCAGCGGCCGCGCGCCGAGATACAAGCCGATCGTCCGGCGATCGCCGGTCCAGTCGTTGGGCTCCATCTCGCCGCCCTCGGGCTTCATCCACGCGATGTCCTTGCGGCCGCCATCGGCGATCGGCCGGCCGCGAAAGAACGCGTCGCGCTTGAACGCCGGATGCTCGCGCCGCATCCGCAGCACGTTCGTGGTGAACTGCGCGAGCGCGAGATCGCGCGCTCCGCGCGCGTTCCAGTCGACCCACGAGATCTCGTTGTCCTGGCAGTACGCGTTGTTGTTGCCGCGCTGCGTCCGGCCGAACTCGTCGCCGCCGAGCACGAGCGGGACGCCGAGCGAGAGCAGCATCGTCGCGATGAAGTTCCGCTTCTGGCGTTCGCGCAGGTTGATGATCTCCGGATCGTCGGTCGGCCCTTCCGCGCCGCAGTTCCAGCTATTGTTGTCGTCGCTTCCGTCGCGGTTGTCCTCGTGGTTCGCCTCGTTGTGCTTTCCGTTGTACGAGACGAGATCGTTGAGCGTGAAGCCGTCGTGGACGGTGACGAAGTTGACGCTCGCGCGCGGGCGCCGGCCCTGGTGCTCGAAGAGGTCCGCCGAGCCGGCCAGCCGCGAGGCGAGCTCCGGGAGCACGCCCATGTCGCCGCGCCAGAACCGGCGCACGGTGTCGCGGTACTTGCCGTTCCATTCCGACCAGCCCGGCGGGAAGTTGCCGAGCTGATAGCCGCCCAGCCCGGTATCCCAGGGCTCGGCGATCATCTTGACGCGCGAGAGGACCGGATCTTGCCGGATCGCTTTGAAGAACGCCGCGTCGCCCGCATAGCCGTGGTTCTCCCGCGCGAGCGTCGGCGCGAGATCGAACCGGAAGCCGTCGACGTGCATCTCTTCGACCCAGTAGCGCAGCGAGTCGGTGACCATCTGCAGCACGCGCGGATGGCGGAGATCCAGGCTGTTCCCGGTCCCCGTCGTGTCCTCGTAGTAGCGCGGGTCCGCGGCGAGCCGGTAGTACGAGGCGTTGTCGATCCCGCGGAACGAGAGCGTCGGGCCGAGCTCGCTGCCTTCGGCGGTGTGGTTGTAGACGACGTCGAGCACGACCTCGATCCCCGCTTCGTGCAGGTGCTTGACCATCGTCTTGAACTCGTTCGGATCGCCGGCGCTCAGATATCGTCCGTCGGGCGCGAAGAACCCGATCGAGTTGTAGCCCCAGTAGTTGCGCAGCTTTTGCTCGACGAGACGGCGGTCGTCGACGAACGCGTGGACCGGGAGCAGCTCGACGGTGGTGATCCCGAGGTCGCGCAGGTAGGCGACGATCGCCGGAGCGGCGAGACCGCCGAACGTCCCGCGCAGCGCCGGGGGCACGTCGGGGTGGAGCGCGGTGAACCCCTTCACGTGCAGCTCGTAGAACACCGTGTTGACCCACGGAACGGCCGGCCGATTGTCGGCGCCCCAGGTGAACGCCTCCTCGAGCACGACGCACTTCGGCATCCCCGTGGCGTTGTCGCGGCGATCGAACGACAGATCGGCGCGATGCGAGCCGATGCGGTAGCCGTAGTGCGCGTCCGACCAGCGCAGCGCGCCGGAGAACGCCTTGGCGTAGGGGTCGAGCAGCAGCTTGTGGTGATTGAAGCGGTGGCCGCGCGAGGGATCGTACGGCCCCGAGACGCGGTAGCCGTAGAGCGTCCCCGGCCGCGCGTCGGGGAGATAGCCGTGCCACACCTCGTCGGTGTACTCGGGGAGCGGGATCCGCGCGAGCTCCCGCCGGCCGCGCGCGTCGAACAGGCACAGCTCGACCTTCTCGGCGTTCGCGCTGAAGATCGCGAAGTTCACGCCGGCGCCGTCCCACGTCGCGCCGAGCGGGTAGGGCAGTCCGGGCTCGACGCGCGTGCGCGCCGCGTTCACGGAGCGAGCCAGATCGCCGAGAGCGGCGGCAAGGTCAGGGACACGGAGAACGGGCGGCCGTGTGCTGGGCGGTCGGTCGAGCTCACGGTCCCTGCGTTACCCACGTTCGACCCGCCGTACGCCGCCGAATCGCTGTTGAGCATCTCCCGATACGCGGCGCGCGCCGGGACGCCGAGCCGGTAGCCGTCGTGGCGGACGGCCGAAAAGTTGAAGACGCACACGACGTGCCGCTCGTGCCGCGCGTCCCAGCGAACGAACGCGGCAACCGCGTTTCGCGTGTCGTCGTAGGCGATCCATTCGAAGCCGCCCGGCTCGCAGTCGCGCTCGTGCAGCGCGGGGTGCTCGCGCATCAGCCGGTTGCCGTCGCGCACGAGGCTCTGCACGCCGTGGTTCGGCGCGTTCTGCGCGAGGTGCCAGTCGAGCGACGCCTGCGCGCGCCACTCGCCGCGCTGCGCGAACTCGCCGCCGGCGAAGAGCAGCTTCTTCCCCGGATGCGCCCACATCAGCGCGTAGAGGAGCCGCAGGTTCGCATACTGCTGCGGCTCGTAGCCCGGCATGCGGCCGAGCAGCGAGCGCTTTCCGTGCACGACCTCGTCGTGCGAGAGCGGGAGCACGAAGTTCTCGCTGAACGCGTACACCAGGCCGAACGAGATCTCGCCCAGATGATGCCCGCGCCACAGCGGATCGCGCTCGAAGAAGCGCAGCGTGTCGTGCATCCAGCCCATGTTCCACTTGAAGCCGAAGCCCAGGCCGCCGGCGTCGGCCGGCGCGGTGACGCCGGGCCACGCGGTCGACTCCTCGGCGAACGTCGCGATCCCCGGGATCTCGCCGTACACCACGGTGTTGAGCCGGCGCAGGAACGCGACCGCCTCGAGGTTCTCGCGTCCGCCGTGCACGTTCGGGACCCACTCGCCCTCTTTGCGGCTGTAGTCGCGGTACAGCAGCGAGGCCACCGCGTCGACGCGCAGCCCGTCGACGTGGAACTCGCGCAGCCAGTACAAGGCCGAGGCGATCAGAAAGTTCTGCACCTCGACGCGCCCGAGGTTGAAGACATACGTCCCCCACTCGCGATGGAACCCTTCGCGCGGGTCGGCGTGCTCGTAGAGCGCGGTCCCGTCGAACCGGCCGAGCGCGTGCGCGTCGGTCGGGAAGTGGCCGGGGACCCAGTCCAGGATCACGCCGAGCCCCGCGCGGTGCGCGGCGTCGACGAACGCACGAAAGTCGTCGGGCTCGCCGAACCGGCTCGTCGGCGAGAACCACCCCGTCGTCTGATAGCCCCAGCTCAGGTCGAACGGGTGCTCGGTGACCGGGAGCAGCTCGATGTGCGTGAAACCCATCTGCGCGGCGTACGGGACGAGCCGCTCGGCGAGCTCGCGGTACGTCATGAAGCGATCGTTCTGCTCGGGGACGCGCTGCCACGAGCCGAGATGCGCTTCGTAGATCGAGATCGGCGCGTCGCGGCGCTGCTTGGGACCGCGCGCGCGCATCCATTCATCGTCGCTCCAGGCGTACGTGCTCGGCGCGGTGACGACCGAGGCGTTTCCCGGACGCAGCTCGGTACGCTGCGCGAACGGGTCGGCGCGCAGCGGGAGCAGCTCGCCGCCGGCGCCGACGATCTCGTACTTGTAGCGCGCGCCGGGCGCGACGCCGGGGAGGAACAGCTCCCACACGCCGGCTTCCCGGCGCAGCCGCATCGGGTGGACGCGGCCGTCCCAGCGGTTCCAGTCGCCGACGACGCTGACGCGGCGCGCGTTCGGCGCCCACACCGCGAAGCGCGTCCCGTGCACGCCGTCGATCTCCGCCGGGTGCGCACCGAGCACGTCGTAGAGGCGCAGGTGGCTGCCCTCCGCGATCAGCCAGGCGTCGAGCTCGCCGAGGATCGGACCGAAGCGATACGGGTCGTCGACGATGCGCGTCCCGCCGGCGTCTTCGACGCGCAAGCGGTAGCCGGGCGGCAATGCGCTCGTGCGCGCCTCGAAGAGCCCGTCCGGACCCGCCGGCTCGCCGCGAGCACGGAGCTCACCGCCGGCGTCGACCACGTCGACGGCGCGCGCGCCGGGGAAGAACGCGCGCACGACGACGCCGTCCCCGTCGGCGTGCGGGCCGAGGACCGCGAACGGGTCGCCCTCGCGAGCGTTCGCGATCGCTTCGGCGCGATCGGGCGCGATCACAGGAGCAGACGGGCCAGCGTGGGGAGACCTTCGGCGAAGGTGGGATGGACGTGCACCGATCGCTCGAGCACGCGCCAGGTCGATCCGGCTTCCATGTGGGCGAGAATCACGTGGATCAATTCCCCGGCTTCGTACCCGACGAACGTGGCGCCGAGGATGCGGTCGTCGTCTTGGTCGACGACGAGGCGAAAGAAGCCGTCTTCGAGCGACCATTCCGGGCCGCGCGCCACGTCGGCGAGCGCGAGCGTGACCGCGCGGTGGTTGCGCCCGGCGCGCGCGGCCTGGTCCGCGGTGATCCCGGCGCGGCCGACTTGCGGCTCGGTGTACATCGCGTACGCGAGGACGCGGTCGTCGCGCCGGCGCGAAAGATCGCCGTCGAGGATCGCGCGCAGCCGGCGGAAATCTTCCCACGAGACGTGCGTGAACTGCGGCTGTCCCGCGACGTCGCCCAGCGCGTAGTGGCCGGGCACCGACGCGCGCAGACGGTCGTCGCACGCGACGTAGCCGCGCTCGTCCAGCGCGATCCCCGCGCGTTCGACGGTTCCCTCCGGGACGTTCGGCCGCCGCCCGGTCGCGACCAGCAGCCCGTCGCCGGCGACGGTGCCGCCGTCGTCGAGCGTGACGCGGAACGTCGCGCCGTCGTACGCCACGCGCGACGCCGACCGCTCCAGGACGATCCGCATCCCGTCGCGCTCGAACGATCGCGCGAGCACCGCGCCGACGTCGACCTCCTCGCGCGAAAGCAGGCGGTCTTCCGGCGTCACGATCGTGACGCGGCTGCCCAGCCGCGCCGCGCCCTGGCCCAATTCGAGCCCGACGTAGCCGCCGCCGAGCACGACCAGCCGCTCGGGGAGCCGCTCCTGCGCGAAGAACGTGTCGCTGGTGACGTACGGCGTTCCCTCGAGGCCGTCGATCGGCGGAACCGCGGGCCGCCCGCCGGTGTCGAGGACGACCGCGTCGGCTTCGTACGTCGTCCCGTTCGCGCGGAGCGTCTGCGGCGCCGCGAACGACGCCTCGGCGCGAACCAGCTCCACGCTGCTTTGCGCGAGCTTCGTCTCGACGCCGGAGCGCCACTCGCCGACGATGCCGCGGACGCGTTCCATCACCGCGGGCACGTCGGGCGTCACCTCGCACGCGACGTGCACGTCGCTCGCGCGGCGCGCGCGCCCCGCCGCGTGCGCCGAGGCGAGGAACGCCTTCGAGGGCGTGCACCCGACGTTGACGCAGCACCCGCCGAGCTCGCCCCGCTCGAAGAGCACGACGCGCTTGCCGCGCGAGGCGGCGTCGACGGCCAGCGGGACGCCTCCTTGTCCGGATCCGATCACGGCGAGATCGTAGCGGCTCACGTTCGTACGGTTACCTCGAAGTCGGCGGCGACCTTCGGATGGTGCGGTCCGCCGTACGCGGCGAGCTGATCGATCATCTTCGCGACGAGCGAGGTCCAGCCGGTCTGGTGCGAGGCGCCCAGCCCTTCCGCCGTGTCGCCGTTGAAGTACTCGTGAAACAGCAGCTGATCGCGCCACAGCGGTCCGTCGAAGAGCGGGTTCGCACCGTTGAACGGACGCCGTCCGCTCGCGTCGCGGCGGAAGACGGCGACGAGGCGGCGCTGCAGCTCGAGCGCGCACTGCCACAGCGTCATCTCGCGGCCCGAGCCGGCCGGCATCTCGACGGTGAAGTCGTCGCCGAGATAGTAGTGGAACTTCTGCAGCGCCTCGATCAGCAGGTAGTTGAGCGGCATCCAGACCGGGCCGCGCCAGTTGCTGTTCCCGCCGAACAGTCCGCTCGTCGATTCCGCCGGCTCGTAGTCGCAGCGAAACTCCTGACCGTTGAGCGAGAGCACGTACGGATGCTCGAGGTGATACCGCGAGAGCATGCGCACGCCGTGCGGCGAGAGGAACTCCGCTTCGTCGAACACCCGGCGCAGGATGCGGCGCACGCGGTCGGGGTTGCAGATCGCGAGCAGCCGCCGGTCGTGCGTCCCGCCGACGTCGATCCGCGCGACGTTCTCGGCCAGCTCCGGCCGGTTCGCGAGAAACCAGTCGACGCGCTTCGCGAAGTGCGGGAGACGGCGCAGCGTCTGGGCGCTCAGCGTCTCGACGGCGAAGAGCGGGACGATCCCGACGACGCTGCGCACCTTGAGCGGGATCCGCTCGCCGTCGGGCAGGTAGAGCTGGTCGTAGTAGAACTCGTCGCCGGGATCCCACAGGCCGCAGTCGTCCTCGCGCAGCGAGTTCATCGCGTCGGCGATGATCAGGAAGTGCTCGAAGAACTTCGAGGCGACGTCTTCGTAGCTGTCGTCGTGCATCGCGAGCTCGAGCGCGATCGCCAGCATGTTGAGCGCGTAGACGCCCATCCAGGACGTGCCGTCGCTTTGCGCCAGGTACGCGCCCTCCGGCAGCGCGGCGCTGCGGTCGAACGGGCCGATGTTGTCGAGTCCGAGAAATCCGCCTTGGAAGACGTTGCGCCCCGCGACGTCTTTGCGGTTCACCCACCAGGTGAAGTTCATCAGCAGCTTCTGAAAGATGCGCTCGAGGAAGCGAAAGTCGCCCAGGCCGTCGCGACGCCGCCGCGCTTCGATCTTGTAGAGCCGCAGCGCCGCCCACGCGTGCACCGGCGGGTTGACGTCGTCGAACGACCATTCGTAGGCGGGGAGCTGGCCGCTCGGGTGCATGTACCACTCGCGCGTGAGCCGCACCAGCTGGTCCTTCGCGAAGCTCGGATCGACGAGGCCGAACGGGATCACGTGGAAGCCGAGATCCCAGGCGGCGTACCACGGATACTCCCACGAGTCGGGCATCGAGAGCACGTCGTCGTTGTAGATGTGCTTCCAGTTCGCGTTGCGGCCGTGCTTGCGCGAGGCGGGCGGCTCGGGCATCGCGGGGTCGCCCTGCAGCCAGTCGCGCACGACGTAGTTGTAGAACTGCTTCGTCCAGATCAGTCCGGCGAGCGCGCGGCGTTGGATCGTCGCCGCTTCGGGATCGAGCTCGCCGCGCGCGAGCGAGGCGTAGAACGCGTCGGCTTCACGGGCGCGCCGCTCGAAGAGCGCGTCGAACTGCCGCTCGATCCCCTCGGCGCCCGGGTCGTCGGTGAGGCGGATGCGCAGCGTGCGGGACTCACCGGGCGCGAGCGTCCACACGTAGTGCAGCGCCGCCTTCGAACCCGTTCGCCCGGGGTTCAGCCCGTCGCGCGACTCGCCGCGGACCGCGCGGTCGATCGCGCTCTTCACGTACGGCGAGCGGTTCGCCGCGCCGAACGCGCGCAGATAGTCCGTCTCGTTCTCGGTGAAGAGCCGGTCGGATTCGCCGGCGTCGGTGAAGATGTAGCGCTCGCCGAGCGTGGCGTGCCAGGCGACGAGCGGCCCGCCCGGTGCGCTCTCGCGCACCGACGGTTTCGGCGTCCCCGCGCGCCACGACCATTCGTTGCGAAACCAGAAGTGCGGCAGCACGTGAAGCGGCGCGCTCGCCGCGCCGTGATTCGTCGCGGTGATCCGCACGAACACGTCGTCGGGCAGCCGCTTCGCGTACTCGACGGTCACGTCGAAGAAGGCGCCGTCGTCGAAGATCCCGGTGTCGGTCAGCTCGTACTCGCGCGCGGCGCGGCCGCGCCGCGCGTTCTCGTCGCGCAGCTCGGCGTACGGAAACGCGCGCTGCGGATAGCGGTACAGTCCCTTCAAGTACGCGGCGGACGGCAGCGCGTCGAGGTGCCACCAGCACTCCTTGACGTCCTCGCCGTGGTTGCCCTGATGGCCGCCGAGCCCGAACAGCCGTTCCTTGATGATCTCGTCGCGCTCGTTCCAGAACGCGGGCGCGACGCACAGCCGCTGGTGCTCGTCGGAGATCCCGAGGATGCCGTCCTCGCCCCAGCGGTATGCGCGCAGCCGCGCCATCTCGAACGGGAAGTAGTCCCACGCGTTGCCGTCGGCGCTGTAGTCCTCGCGGACCGTGCCCCACTGGCGTTCGCTCAGGTACGGGCCCCAGCGCCGCCACGGCGCCATCCCGGCGTCGGCCTCGGCGAGCCGTTCACGCTCGGTGCTGCGCTCCATCCTCGCGCTTTCTCGCGGGCGCGGCGCAAGGTTTCCTCCGCGCGGGCGGCTGAGAACCGTCCGATGCGCTACGGCCGCGCGCTCTGCGGCGATCTCGCGGCCGCCGAGCGCCGCGAATGGCTCCTCACCAACGGCCGCGGCGGCTACGCCATGGGCACCGTCGCCGGGACGCTGACGCGACGGTATCACGGCCTGCTGATCGCCGCGACCGATCCGCCGGCGGCGCGCCGGCTCGTCGTCGCGCGTCTCGAACTCGAGGCGGCGTACGGCCGCGCGCGGTACGCGCTCTCGACGAACCGCTGGCGCTCGGGCGCGCTCGCGCCCGAAGGCTGGCGCCTCGCCGAAGCGTTCGCGCTCGAGGACGGGCTCCCGGCGTGGACCTACGCGCTCGGCGACGCGCTGCTCGAGGTCCGCCTCGCGATGCCGGCCGGACGCGACGCGATCGCGGTCGCCGTGCGCGTGCTCCGCGCCGGCGAGCCGCTCGCGCTCGCGGGGCGGCTCGTCCTCGCCGACCGCGACCATCACGGCGGGCCGCTTCCCGACCCCGGCGGGTTCACGACGACGATCGCCGGCGGCGAGGCGGCGATCCGCCTTCCCGCGTGCGGCCGAACGCTCCACGCGTTCGCGCCGGGCGCGCGGCTGGAGGCCGCGCGCGAGGTGTACGCCGGTTTCGCGTTCCCGTGCGAGACCGAACGCGGGCTCCCGGACGCCGACGACTACCTGCACGCGCTCACGCTGACGTGGCAGCTCGACGAGTCGCGCTCTGTCGGGGCCGTGCTGACGCTCGACCCCGACGTGCCGCGCGACGCGCACGCGATCGTCGCGGCGCGCCGCGCGGCGAACCGCGCGCTCGCCGCGGCGCAGCCCAGCCCGCTGCTCGGCACCCTCGCGCTCGCCGCCGACGCCTTCGTCGTCGCCGGCGGCGAGAGCGCCGGCGCGCCGCCGCGCACCACGATCCTCGCCGGCTACCCCTGGTTCACCGACTGGGGGCGCGACGCGATGATCGCGCTTCCCGGGCTGCTGCTCGAGACCGGCCGCGCCGCCGAGGCGGCCGCGGTGCTGCGCACCTTCGCCGCGCACCTCGACGGCGGTCTGATCCCGAACCGCTTTCCCGACGCCGGCGGGCCGGCCGAGTACAACACGATCGACGCCTCGCTCTGGTTCGTCGAGGCGGTGCGCGCGTACGTCGAGCGCACGAGCGACACCGGGACGCTGCGCGAGCTGTGGCCGGCGCTCGAAGCGATCGTCGCCGCCTACCGTGACGGCACGCGCTACGGGATCGGGATCGACGCCGACGGCCTCGTGCGCGGCGGCGCCGACGGGGTGCAGCTCACGTGGATGGACGCGAAGGTCGGCGACACGGTGATCACGCCGCGGCGCGGCAAGCCGGTCGAGGTCAACGCGCTGTGGTACAACGCGCTGCGCGCGTGCGAGGCGTTCGCCGCGACGCTCGGCACGCCGCCGGCGCCGTACGCCGCGCTCGCGGACCGCGCCGGCGCCTCGATGGAGCGCTTCTGGGACGCGGCGCGCGGCCGGTGCTTCGACGTCCTCGACGGCCCGCACGGCGACGACGCCGCGCTGCGTCCGAACCAGCTCTTCGCCGTCGCCCTGCCTGCCGGCCCGTTCGACGCGGCGCGCGCGCGGGCCATCGTCGACGTGTGCGCCTCGCGGCTGTGGACCTCGGCCGGGCCGCGCACCCTCGATCCCGGCGACGGCGCGTACCGCGGCGCGTACGGCGGGCCGCAAACGGAGCGGGACGCGGCCTACCATCAGGGCACGGCGTGGCCCTGGCTGGCCGGCGCGTTCGTGCGCGCGCACCTGCGCGCGTACGGCGACGTCGAGCGCGCGCGAACGTTCGTCGCGCCGCTGATCGACGCGCTCGAGCGCGACGCCCTCGGGACGCTCTTCGAGGTCGCCGACGGCGACGCGCCGCACGCGCCCCGCGGCTGTCCCGCGCAGGCGTGGAGCGTCGCCGAGCTGATCGTGCTCGTGACGCTGCTGGACGATCCGTCGCGTCGCGGGATGCGCGCCGTCACGGTGTCGCGATGAACCGCCTCACACTCGCGCGCGCGGAAACGAAACGCCGAAACTTCGCGCGGCCGCGTCGCGTATGTGGATGCGTCAGCACGACACCGGAGCGCCTTCCATGATCAGCCGCCGCAGCCCGTTCCGACGCCTCGCCGCCGCCTCTCTCGCCGCCGCGGTGAGCCTCGCCGCCCTCCTGGCTTCGCACCTGGCCTGACCGTCGCGCAACACGTCGACCCCCGCCGGCGCGCAAGCGCCGGCGCCGCGACGTCAGCCGCTCTCGTCGAGGCGGATCGTCGCGACCGGCAGCCCGGGCAGCGAGCGCTTCCGCAGATGCGCCGGCGTCTCGGTGACGATCACCTCGAGCGTCGGGCGGACGTACAGCTCCAGCAGATGCCCGCCGCGCGTCCGCCCGGTGCGGCGGCCGAGCACGACGTGCGCGTGGACCTGCGGCGTACCGTCTTCCGTCGTCGCGATGTCGCCCAGCATCGACAGCACTTCGACCTGCTCGTCGACGACGATCGGATCGTAGCGTTTCGCACGGAAGTCGAACCAGCCGACCGTCGCGCGCGACGCGGCGCCGACGCCGCTGAGCGACGCGCCGGTCACGCCGGTCTCGCGCGCGAAGCGCGCCAGCTCGGTCGCCGCTTCATCGCCTTCGTCGAAGATCAGCGCGTAGGTCGCAAGCCCGTTCTCGTCGGCGATGGTCCGGTACTTCACCGCACCATCGTTCCCAACGCGGCGCCCGCCGCTCCGGAACCCGCGCCGTTCGCGGCCGGCGAAAGCGCGCTCAGGGACGTGCGCGGATGACGTCGTCGACGTTCAGCACGAAGCCCGGCATCTCGGGCGAGCAGTCCAGTGACGCCACCTCGCCCAGATCGCGCAGCCCCGCGCCGCCGCGCGCGACGTGGACGCGCCGCCGGTACGGATCGATGAGCACGACGAGCTTCACCCCGCAGCGCACGTACGTCTCGGCCTTCTTCATCACGATGCGCGGGCGGTCGGTCTTCGAGAGCAGCTCGAACACCGCGTCGGGGACGAGCTGGGGGAAGGCGCGATCGGTGACGCCGGCCGCCCAGCTTGCGTGCGAGACGAACGTGGTGTCAGGCGCGAGCATCGCGGTGTCCGGGAAATGCACGCCGCCGCTGGAGTCGCCGACGTGCCCGGCACGCGTTGCCTTGCACCAGCCGCGAACTTGGAACGTGAGCTCGGCGTTGCGCGAGGCGCTCTCGAAGCCGGCCGGCGGGCTCACGAGCAGGGTTCCGTCGGCGAAGCGCTCGACCCCGATCGGGCCGAGCCGCTCGTTGAGCGCCAGCAGCTCGTCGTCGTCGACGAAGCGGCCGGGGTCGGTCTCGATCGGGCCGTCCGCCAGGTCGTCGACGCGCAACTGCTCGAGGCGCGGCAGGGTGTCCATCCGTTGCTCCTCTCCACGCCCATCGTTCACGCGCTCGGTGCGCTCCGTCAATCCCTCACCGCGCAGCGCGACCGCGATCGCGCCGAGGATGATCGCCGCGCCGAGCGCGGTCGTCGCGCCGAGGCGCTCGCCGAAGATCGCGGCCGCGAGGAGCGCGGCGATGACCGGTTCGAGCAGCGTCATCGTTCCGACGAACGTGGGGCTCACGACGCGGACCGCCGAGTTCATCGCGGTGTGGCCGAAGAGCTGGGAGATCAGCGCCATCGCGAGGATCCCGCCCCACGCGCGCGCGTCGGCGAGCGGCGGGAACGGGTCGTGCGTCGCGGCGACGGCGATCCCGAGCGCGACGGCCGCGTAGGCGTACGTGCGCGCCGTCACGGCGAGCGTGTCGTAGCGAGCGTCCGTGCCGCGGACGATCAGCAGATACGTCGAGATCGCCAACGCGCCGCACAGCGCGAGCGCGATCCCGAGCGGCGTGTTCGCGCGGTCGGGGAGACCGACCACGATCGCCACGCCGGCGAGCGCGCCGGTCACGCTGATCGCCGCGTACGGATCGAGCCGTCGGCGGCGCGCGACGGCGTACGCCTCCGTCCACACCGGCGTCGTGCAGACCAGCAGCGTCGAGATCGCGACCGAGGCGTATCGGAGCGACGCGATCCAGGCGGCGAAATGCAGCGCCAACGCGAGCCCGGCCAGCACCAGCCGCCGTTCGGTCCGCGCGTCGTGCGCGCGCAGCCGGCCGCGGAACGCCGCGAGCACGACGAGCGGCAGCGCACCGATCGCGAGCCGGCCGAACGAGGCGGCGAGCGGGCCGCCCGAGGCGAGCGCGAAGCGCGCGAAGATCGCCGCCGCGCCGATCGCGAGCTGGGCGAGCGCGGCGAGCGCGACCGCCCGCCGCGTTCGCGCGCGCGCCGCCGCGGCGTCGGTCAGGCCGGCCTCGGCGCGGTTCGATCGAACCCGATCCCGGTCGCCATCGCGTAGAGCGCCATCAGCCGCAGCTCGTCGTCGCTGTAATGCTGGTCGGTGGTCGCGGCGAACACGAGGTAGCCGCGCCGGCGCGCGCGCAGCCCGAAGGACGCCGCGACGAGCGAGACGATGTTCAGCTCGACGAGCGGCCGCAGCCGCGGGAAGCGCTCGGCGAAGAGCGCGACGTCGGGAATGAGCACGACCTGTCCCGGCTCGTACGTGGCGTCGTCGTCGAGGTCCGCAGCCGCGATCTCCATCGGCTCGACCACCCGCCCGTTCTCGCGGTAGGGCAGCACGCTCCACGCCGCGCCGTCGAGCAGCGCGATCGCGACGTGCTCGGGGCGGAACGTCGCGTATGCGTGGTCGATCGCGATCGTCGCGGCGCTCGCTTCGTCGACGGCCGAGAACGCCAGCTCGTAGAGCAGGTCGGAGAACAGCCGCATCCAGCTTGCGCCGGGCCCTTCGCGGAGCGGCCGAACGACGCGCCAGCGGCCGGGGTTCACGTGCGCACACCCGCCGTCATGCCGTCGTGTTCGCGAACCCGGTGAGCCGCCCTTGACAGCGCGACGCCGCCGTCCTAACGTCGTCCATACGCTACGGGAGCCCGAAGAGCCGGGCTGAGAGGACGGCGGCAGGCCGTCGACCGTTACAACCTGATCCGGGTCATACCGGCGAAGAGGAGTGCAGCGCATGGCGACCATGCTTCCGCCGTCGAACGACGTGCTTTCTCGCGATCCGTTCCCCGCGTCGACGAAGGTGTACGTCGAAGGGAGCGATCCCTCGATCCGGGTCCCGTTCCGGGCGATTCAGCTCACCGACGGCGAGATCCACACCGTCCACGACACGTCGGGACCGTTCACCGATCCCGACGTCGGCATCGACGTGCGGAGCGGGATCGCCGCGATCCGCGAGCCGTGGATCGCGCGGCGCGACGACACCGAGACCCTCGCCAAACCGTCCTCGATCTACCGGCTCGGCCGCGAGGCGATGCGCGAGCTGGACGCGATTCGCTTTCCGTCGCCGCGTGCCATCCGGCGCGCGAGGCGCGGCGGCAACGTCACGCAGATGCACTACGCGCGCCGCGGCGAGATCACGCCCGAGATGGAGTTCGTCGCGCTGCGCGAGGGGCTCGACGCCGAGTTCGTGCGCAGCGAGGTCGCGCGCGGGCGCGCGGTGATCCCGGCGAACGTCAACCATCTCGAGCTCGAGCCGACCATCATCGGCCGCGGCTTCCTGGTGAAGATCAACGCGAACATCGGAAACAGCGCGGTGACCTCGTCGATCGAGGAAGAGGTCGAGAAGATGGTGTGGGCGACGCGCTGGGGCGCCGACACCGTGATGGATCTCTCGACCGGGAAGAACATCCACGAGACGCGCGAGTGGATCGTCCGCAACAGCCCCGTGCCGATCGGCACGGTGCCGATCTATCAGGCGCTCGAGAAGGTCGGCGGCAAGGCGGAAGAGCTGACCTGGGAGATCTACCGCGACACGCTGATCGAGCAGGCGGAGCAGGGCGTCGACTACTTCACGGTTCACGCCGGCGTGCTGTTGCGCTACGTCCCGCTGACCGCGAACCGCGTGACCGGGATCGTCTCGCGCGGCGGCTCGATCCTCGCGAAATGGTGCCTCGCGCATCACCGGGAGAACTTCCTCTACACGCACTTCGACGAGATCTGCGAGATCATGAAGGCGTACGACGTCACGTTCTCGCTCGGCGACGGCCTGCGTCCCGGCTGCCAAGCCGACGCGAACGACGCCGCGCAGTTCGGCGAGCTGGAGACGCTCGGCGAGCTGACGCAGGTCGCGTGGAAGCACGACGTCCAGGTGATGATCGAAGGTCCGGGCCACGTCCCGATGCACCTCATCAAAGAGAACATGGACAAGCAGCTCGAGCTGTGCCACGAGGCGCCGTTCTACACGCTCGGACCGCTCGTCACCGACGTCGCGCCGGGCTACGATCACATCACCTCGGCGATCGGCGCCGCGATGATCGGCTGGTTCGGCACCGCGATGCTCTGCTACGTCACGCCGAAAGAGCACCTCGGGCTCCCCGACAAGCAGGACGTCAAGGACGGCGTGATCGCCTACAAGCTCGCCGCGCACGCCGCCGACGTGGCGAAAGGGCATCCGCGCGCGCGGCATCGCGACGACGTGCTCTCGAAAGCGCGCTTCGAGTTCCGCTGGGAGGATCAGTTCAACCTGAGCCTCGATCCCGACACCGCGCGGGAAATGCACGACGAGACGCTGCCGGCGGCGGGCGCGAAGGTCGCGCACTTCTGCTCGATGTGCGGTCCGCATTTCTGCTCGATGAAGATCACGCAGGACGTGCGCGAGTACGCCGCGAGCGGGATGGCGGAGAAGTCGGCGGAGTTCCGCGAGAAGGGCGCCGAGATCTACGTCGCCGCGGCGGACTCGGCCACGTAGGAAGCGAACCGTTCGCGCGATGAGATTCGCGCGCGTTTTGACGGTGGCGTCCGCTTGCGTCGCACTCGCAGCGGCCGCCGCCGCATGCTCGGGCGGGTTCGGGTCCGGTTCGACCATGCCGAACGCGATCGGCTCGCCGGGCTTCGGCAATCCGACTCCCGCGCCGAGTCCGTCGCCGGTGAGCTCGGAGGCGGTGCTGACGTACGGTGCGTCGACGGCGTTCCAGGAGCTGCCCGAAGTCGGCGGCTACAGCGCCGCGATCGCGTTTCCCAAGGAGGTCGAACCGACCGCGCCGCCCCCGAAGAAGGGACAGACGCCCGGGCCCGCGCCCGCGGCGCAAGACATCGCGATCGGTGCGACGCTCTACGTCAAGAAGCCGGAGGACGGCCCCGATCTCAATTTCGAGAAGGGCAAAGGCCGTCATCGCAAGACGCGCGAGCATCCCGCGCGGGCGCTGGCCTGGATCGAGCTGCTCCCGACGCACGACGCGACGCTGCCGTCGTATCCGCGGATCGCCATCGACGTCCCGCGCGAGGTCGCCTCGGAGTACCGCGACGGCGAGTTCGGCGTCGGCCTCTGGAACTCGGGCGAGAAGGACAGCGCCTACCGGCTCGCCGTCGCCGAGCTCGACCAGACCGCGACGCCGCCGCCGCTCGCGCCGCGCGCCGTCGCGGTCGGCTCCCCCAAGCCGTCGGCCTCGCCGAGCGGCTCGCCGCGCCCGAACGGGCTGCCGACGATGACGCCCTACGGCTCGCCCACGCCGAGCGCGTCGCCGACGCCGGCGATGCGGCTCAACGGGATGCCGCTCCCGGGCGCCGCCGCCGCCCCGAGCGCGGCGCCGACCCTGCCGCCGGCGCGGATGGTGTTCGCCGGGACGGCGACGCCGCTGAAGCTCGTCGCCAACCGGCCGGCCATCTTCGTGATCTATGCTCTGCCGAAGCCGTCCGGGAGCCCGGCGCCCAGCGCCAAGCCCGCCGCCAAGACGGCCGGCTCGCCGGCGCCGAGCCCCGCGGCGAAGCCGTCGGCCTCGGCCTCTCCGGCCGCGAGCGAAGCACCGGCCAAGTCGCCGTAGCGCTCGGCGGAAACGGAAACGGGGCGCCCCGGCCGGAGCGCCCCGTTTCGATTTTCGAGGGCGGACTACTTCGTCGCGCCGTCGCTCAGGACGGGCAGCGAGGCGTCGCCGCTCGCTTCGGCGGTCGTGCTCGCGGTTGCGCCGTTCGGGCTCGCCGCCTCGGCGCTCTCGACGGCCGACTCGGTCGCCGGGAGGACGTGGTCGACGTCGGTCAGCCATTGGCGCATGTCGGGCGGCTTGGCGGCGGCGACTTCGACGGTCTGGACCTTCGGCTTCGACTCGGCGAGCGCGCGCCCGACGCGCGCGTCGATCTGCTTCCAGACGTGGAGGACCTTGACGACGTAGTGCTGCGTCTCGGCGTACGGCGGGACGCCGTGGTAGCGTTCGACCGCGCGCGGGCCGGCGTTGTAGCCGGCGATCGCGAGCTTCACCGCGTTCGGCTTTTTCTCGAAATGCTTGACGAGGTTGGCGAGGTAGGTCGCGGTCCCGCGCAAGTTCTCCGCCGGATTCCAGGCGTTGACGCCGAGCCGCGCGGCGGTCCCGGGCATCAGCTGGCCCAGGCCCCGGGCGCCGACCCGCGACCGCGCGGTCGCGTGCCAGCCGGACTCGACGGTCACGATCGACATGATGAAACGGGGATCGAGGTGCGTCTTCCAGGCGTCCTTGAGGACGGAGCGCACGTAGGCCTTCGCCTTCTCGAGCGGGAGCGACGGGTTGATCTTTTGGAGGACGGCGGCGTAGCTCGCTTCGAGCGTCACGGGGGCCGTCTGTGCGCTCGCCGGAGCGGAGGACAGAAGGGGCAGGGAAAACGCGAAAACTGCCGCTGCCGTACGCAGCGTGGTCGACCGGAACATCGCCCCCACGTTCGCAGATCGCGAAGCGCGAACCCTCCCCCTTTTGTCGGACCGGACGGAATCCGAACGCGCCGTTGACGCCCGCTGACGCCGTGATCGAGGAGTGATCCTAAATTATTAGTTGACAGGCCGCGCGCGCGATGATACGCTGGCTTCGGTCCACCTAAAATAATAGTTACAAGGACGACCGCCATGCTTCGCTCGCTCATCGCCTCGTTCGTCGTCGTCGCCGGAATCCTCAGCCTCGGAGTCGACCTCGCACAGACCGCGTATCACACCGCGCAGACCGCCCGCATCGTCGTCATCGCCCGGTCGTAGGCGCTCGTTCGCCCAAGGGAAGCGGACGAGGAGCGGCCGTCCGGGGGCCGGAACGCGTCGCCGGTGCGTCGCCTCGTTTCCCTCGCGGCAGTCGTCCTGCTCGCCGCCGCGCCGCCCGTCGCGAGCGGCGGCGGCGCCGGGACGGCGCCGATCACGCTCGAGACGCTGCGGCAGATCGTCACCGTGCGCGAGCCGCAGATCTCGCCCGACGGGACCCGCGTGGCCTACGTGCGCGCCGTCGGCGATTACAAGGCGGACCGCACGAACGCCGAGCTGGTGCTCGTCGACGTCGCGACGGGGAAGCGCCGCGTCCTGACGCGCGATCGCATCGACGTCCACGCGCCGCGCTGGTCCCCGGACGGTGGCCGGCTCGCCTTTCTCGCGGCGCCCGAGCGGACGAAGCCGCCGCAGCTCTACGTCATGCCGATGGACGGCGGCGACGCGCGCAAGATCACCGGTGCGAAGGGCGGCGTGCGCGGGTTCGCCTGGCGTCCCGACGGTGCGGCGTTCGCGTACGTCGCCGAGGACGATCCGCCGAAGACGAAGCTCCCGGAGGAGTACGTCCCCGGGTTCCCCGTGACCGACGAGCATTTTCTGACCCGCGAGCCGTCGCGTCCGGCGCACGCGTGGACGATCGACGCGAACGGGGCGCATGCGAAGCAGCTCACGCGTGGAACCGAATCGGCGCCCTCCGGCCGCGCGGACGTCGAATGGCTCCCCGACGGCAGCGCCTTCCTGCTGCAGGTGCAGCCCGATGCGGTGTTCGCGCACCTCACGCAGATGCACACGGTGCTCGTCGACGCTGCGAGCGGCGCGGAACGGCCCGTGCGGGCGAACTCCGTCGACGGCGGCTTCGCGCTTTCGCGCGACGGCGCGCTGATCGCGCTCGAGGTCCCGCGCCACCGCAGCATCTATCTGCAGAACGACGTGCAGGTCTACGATCGCGCAGGCACGCTTGCCTACCGCGGCACGCCGCTCGACCGCAACGTGCATTGGGTGCGCTTCGCGCCCGACGGACGCGCGCTGTTCGTCGCGACCGCCGACGGCGTGCGCAACGTCCTCTGGCGGCTCGCGCTGCCGCCCGCGGGAAGCTCCGCGCCGGGCGGAACCGCGACGAGCCCGGCCGGCGCGGACGTCGCGCGGGACGCCGTCGTCTCGCGGGTCGATCTGGGCGACGTCGATTTCGCAGCCGACGCGTCGGTGGCGCGAGACGGAACGGTCGCGTTCGTCGGGCAGCGCACGCAGGACCCGGGCGAAGTCTACGTTCTTCCGGCGAACGGCGCCGCTCCACGCCGGCTGAGCGCCGAAAACGAATTCCTCAGCCGCTACGCGGTCGCGCGGCGCGAGCGCTTCGACTGGACGAGCGACGACGGCACCCGCGTCAACGGCGTGCTCACGTACCCGGCCGGCTACGTCGCCGGCCGAACGTACCCGCTCGTCCTCGACATCCACGGCGGCCCCGTCTCGAGCTCGACGATCGATTTCGGGACGGTGGACGGCGCGGTGTGCCAGCTGCTCGCGGCGCGCGGCTTCTTCGTGCTGCAGCCGAACTACCGCGGGAGCGACGGCGAAGGGGACGCGTTCCTGCAAGCGATCGTCCCGCACGTCGCCAGCGGACCCGGTCGCGACAACCTCGCCGGGGTCGCAGCGCTCGAGAAGACGGGGATGATCGACGCGTCGCGGATCGGCGTGAGCGGCTGGTCCGGCGGCGGACTGCAAACCGGCTGGCTCGTCGGGCATGCGTCGTATTGGAAGGCCGCCGTCGCCGGCGCCGGCGTCTACGACTGGACCGAACAGGCGGTCCTCGCCGACATCAACGAGCAGTTCGCGCGTGACTTCCTCGGCGGAGCGACGCCCTGGACGAAAGCCGGACGCGCGCTGTTCGACGCGGAGTCGCCGATCACGTACGCGCGAAACATCCGCACGCCGCTGCTCATTTTGAGCGACACCGGCGACCAGCGCGTTCCGATCGCGCAGTCGTACGCGCTCTACCACGCGCTCCGCGACCGCGGCGCGCCGGTTCGGTTCGTCGCGTTTCCGCGCGCCGGCCATTTCCCGGCGGATCCGGTCGGACGCGAGAGCGTCCTGCGCGAATGGACGGGCTGGTTCGAGCGGTGGCTGAAGTGACGCGCAGGATCGCCGGCGCGGCGCTGTGCGCGGCGGTCACGTGCGCCGCCGGGTTGCCCGGCATTGCCGCGAGCGCCGGCGCGACCGCGCGCCCGTTGCAGGAGCGCGACCTGCGCGCGCTCGTGACCCTCACGAACGCACGCATCTCGCCCGACGGGCGGAACGTCGCGCTCATCGTGCGGCGGGCCGATTTCGAGAAGAACCGGTACCGCAACGAGCTGGTGCTCGTCTCGACCGCGACCGGAATGAGCCGGACGCTCGTGCGCGATCGCGACGACGTCGACACGCCGCGCTGGTCGCCGCGCGGCGACGAGCTCGCGTTCGTCGCGACGCCGCCGAAAGAGCCGAACGCCGAAGAGGACACGTCGCCTCAGCTCTACGTTCTGCCGATGGACGGCGGCGATGCCGCGCGGATCACCGCGGCGAAGCACGGCGTCGCCGCGTACGCGTGGCGCCCGGACGGAACGGGATTCGCGTTCCTCGCCCGCGACGATTCGCCGGACGAGAAGCGCATCAAGGCGCACGACGACTGGTTCGAGATCACCGACGACGCCTGGACGGCGCGCTCCGCCGCGGTTCCCACGCATCTGTGGACGATCGGCGCGGACGGGAAGCACCTTCGCCGCGTCACGCACGGAACGTGGTCGCTCGACGGCGAGCCGGCGTTCGCGCCGGACGGACGGTCCGTCTTCGTGAGCCGCCGGCCGCGCGCGTCGACGAACCGGTACCGCGCGCGCGACCTGGTGCGCATCGACGTGCGGAACGCGCACGTCCGCACCATCGCCCGCTTCTCCGACGGCGCGGTCGTCACCGGCGACGGCCGGCATCTGCTCTACGGCGCCGACGACCCGCGCGCGTCCTCGCAGACGGAGCTGTACGAAAGCGACCTCGACGGCGGCCGCGCGCACGACGTCGGCGCTGCGCTCGACCGCGACGTCCAGTTCGCCGTCGACGCGCACGGCACGATCGTCGCCGGGGCGCCCGACCGCACCCACGAACGGCTTTTCGCGATCGCGACGAACGGGACGCCGCGCGCCCTGCCGCTCGGCGAGGTCGAGATCAACGGCGACGCGACGGCTGCGCGCGACGGCACGCTCGCCTTCGTCGGGACGACGCCGACGCGCCCCTCGGAGCTGTACGTGCTCGCGCCCGGTGCGCGCGCGCCGCGCCGGCTGACCGGTGTAAACGGCCGCGTCGCCGCGCACGCGTTCGGGCGGGTTCGCACGATCGCGTGGCGCACCTCGGACGGTTTCACCGCGTACGGCGTGCTCGTCGCGCCGCCGCACGCGGTCGCGGGGCGGCGCTCGCCGCTGGTGGTGCTGATCCACGGCGGCCCCACCGCGACGGTCACCGAAGGTTTCTCGTCGCAGGCGCAGCTGATGGCCGCGCGCGGCTGGTACGTCTTCGCGCCCAACTACCGCGGCAGCGACGACGCGGGCCGGCGTTGGGCGCAGGCGACCGTTCCGCACATCGCGAGCGCGCCCGGACGCGACATCATCGAAGGCGTCGACGCGGTGGAGCGTCTCGGCATCGTCGACCGGTCGCGAATCGGCGTCTCCGGCTGGAGCGAGGGAGGGCTGCTCACGTCGTGGCTCATCGCGCACGACCATCGCTGGCGCGCCGCCGTGTCCGGCGCCGCGGTGAACGACTGGACCGGCTACGCCGACATGACGGACGCGAAGGACTTCGCGCCGAGCTTCATCGGCCCGTCACCGTGGACGAGCGCATCGTCTCGCGCGCTGTACGACGCGGAGTCGCCCCTGTCGTACGCTGCCCAGGTGCGCACGCCGACGCTCATCATGACCGACGCCGGCGACCAGCGCGTGCCGACGCCGCTCGCGTACGAGTTCTACCATGCGGTCCGCGCGACCGGTACGCCGGTCGACATGGTCGTCTTCCCGGTGAACGGGCATTTCCCGAGCGATCCGCTGCACCGGGAAGACGTGACGCACCGCTGGATCGGCTGGTTCGCAGCGCACTTCTGATTCAGCGGATCGTCGCGAGCGCGACGCGGTTCTCGCCGCTGCACGCCAGCGCGAGATCGCCGTCGCGCGTCACCGACATGTTGCGCACGACGCCGCCGCCCGAGGGGATCGCCCACGACTGGAACCGGTGCGCCGCCGGGTCGAAGCGCACGAGCGTGTTCGGACGGACGCCCGACTCGCTGTACCACACCGCGCCGCGGGTGAACGCGATCCCGTACGGCCGCGAACCGGGGCCGCCGGGCGAGGGCCATTCACGCACCGCCTCCGTCGCGAGGTCGAAGCGGCCGAGATACCCGCGCGCGTAGTCGGTGTACCAGATCGCGCCGTCGGCGAGCGCGATGCGGCGCGGACGCGCCTCGGCGTTCGGCAGGACGTGCTCGCGAATCGCGAGCGTCCGCGGGTCGATGCTCGCGAGCTTGTTCGCGCCGAACTCGGCGAACCACGGAACGCCGTCCGGCGCGATCGCCATCCCGTACGGGTTCGCGCGCGGCGTCGGGACGCGCACGAGCTTCACCTCGCCGCCGCGCGGATCGAGCCGGCCCACCATGTCGGCGCTTTGCACGGTGAACCACAAGATGCCGTGCGCGTCGAAGAGCAGCGTGTGCGGATCGCGCGCGTTCGGATCCGGCAGCGGATAGCGCGTGAACGTGCCGGTGCGCGGGTCGAGCCTTCCGATGTAACCTTGGAAATTTGCGGTGAACCACACGTCGCCCGCGGCGTCCATCACGAGGCCGTGCGGCCCAGAGTCGGCGACCGGCGGACGGAATTCGCGAAACGCGCCGGTGAGCGGGTCGAGGCGTCCGAGCACGTTCGCCATCTGCCCGGTGTACCAGATGCTGCCGTCCGGAGCGGCGAACGGATCGTGCGGCCGCGATCCCGCGGTCGGCACGGCCCACTCGCGGATCGTCACGCGCGCCGCCCCCGGCAGGAGCACCGCTTCGGGCGCCGGTTTCGGCGGGAAGCTCGCGGCGAGGTAGTCGACGACCGCATCGACGCGGTCGGCCGGAAGCTGCGCGCCCGCGTTCCGCATCATCGCGACGACGTTGCTCCAGCCGGCGCGGTCGTAGCCGGAGCGCGCGATGCGGTCGACGCCGTGACACCGCGTGCACGCGCTCTCGACGAGCGCGCGGCCCGGACCGTCCGGCAGCGCGGGCTGTGCGCGCAGCCCGCGCGCGGACGCGGCGGCGAGCGCTGCCGCTACGAGGGCGAAGGCGGCGACGAAACGGCGCATGGGCCGGCTCCCTTCTGCGTCGTTACCGTAGGGCCGGTCTTCCCTGCCGTCAACCTTCTACAACCGCTCGTTCGCCCGGGCGAGCGAGACGAGGAGTGACCGTTGCCGGCCCGAATTCGGCCGCATGAAGCAGCGCCTCGTTCGCATCGCATCGTTCGCGGCCGCGCTGGCCGCCGCAGCCGGCGGAATCGCGTTCGGCATCGCGCGCGCCGACGTCGCGCCCCACGTCGCGGCGGACGACCCGGTCACCGCCGGGCGCTACCTCATCAACTACGGCGGCTGCAACGACTGCCATACCGCCGGACAGATGGAAGGCCAGCCGCTTCCGGGCGAAGCGCAGCGGCTCACGGGCAGCCGGCTCGGCTTCATGGGGCCGTGGGGCGTCTCGTATCCGGCGAACCTGCGGCTCGTGTTCGCGAGCATGACGCCGCAGCAATGGGACGCGCTGATCGCCAATCCCGGCCCGTACGGGAAGCCGCCGATGCCTTGGGCTTCGCTGCAACAGCTTTCCGAAGGGGACCGGCAGGCGATCTACGCCTACGTGCGCAGCCTCGGCCCCGCCGGGAGCCCGGCGCCCGCCGACGTCGCGCCCGGTCAGACGCCGCAGACCCCGTACATCGTGATGATGCCGCAGGGTCCGGGCGCGCCGCAGCCTCCGCACTAGGGCGTACCGGCGTCCCGCCGCGCCGCGCGGTGCGTCCGACGCACCGTGCCGCGGAAGCTCGCTCGCCTCGCCCGCCAGCCGGCGTCAACAGCCTCGGCCGAACTGTGTCGTAGAACACACTAGCGCTCGGCCACAACGCTAGACGAAACGTTCGGAGAACAGGGCGGCTGCAGAGCGGCTCTCGGGCGTACCGCGCGCTTGCCACAGCAAAGGACGCTGCCGTGTTTTTCCGCAACGCCGCTTGCCTTGCCGTCCTCGGAGCGTTGACCGCCGCGCTGGCCGGATGCGGCGTCGAGACCGCACCGTTCCGCCCGGCTCCGCAGCCCGACGCGCTCGAGCGGCGTACGGAGGCGGCGGCCGCGCAGACGGCTCCGGCGATCGTCCAAACCGGGACGCCGGTGTTCGGCAAGGTCGCCTCCGGGAGCTTCACCCTCACGCCGTCGCTGCCCAAAGCGCCGAGCGCCGCGGACGTGCTGCGCCTCGTGGTGTACGACGATGCGGCGAACTCGGCGGTCGCGACGCCCGCGGGGTGGACCGCCGGACCGCGCGACGTGCTCTCGGGCGCGACGTTCGCGGTGTTTTACCGGACGGGGACCACGGCCGCGTCGGTTGCCGTCACCCTGTCGGGCACGAACGTGCCGTACGGTGCGGCCGTGCTCCAGGAGCTGACCGGCGTCGCGATCCCGCCGAACGGTGCCGCGGTAGCCAATTTGTCGTTCGGCGCGGCCACGACGATGCTCGGCCCGACGCTGACCGTCACGCCGTCGAACGGCCTCGTGCTCGCGACGTGGGCCTGGAACGACGCCGGCCGCGACGTCGGCGCCGCGGCGCCGTCAGGCTGGGCGATGGATGCGGCCGCCGACTCCGGGCCGGTGTACGCGGGACTCGCGCTGATGCACCTCGCGGGGACGGCGTCGTCGGGGACGGCGGTCCGCCCCGCGGTCACCACGACCGGCGCAAGCTACGGCAACGTGACGATGAGCGCGATCGTCGAGGTGCTCGCGCCCGCGCCGGACGCGGGGGTCAGCCAGTCGACGGCGGCGCCGACCAGTGCCCCGGCGACGCCGAAGCCCACGCCGAGCCCCCCGCCGACGCCGAGCCCGACACCGAAGCCCACGCCGAGCCCGACCCCGGCGCCCGCGATCCCGTACGGGATCGTCAACGGGCAGGCGTGGCCGGCGGGCGTCGTCCCCTACGGCCCCACGTCGCCCTGGAATCGCGCGCTCGCGAATCCCGACGCGCCGCCGCTCATGGCGAGCTCGGCGACGATCATCGCGTCGGCCTTCGCGAACGACCCGCAAGGGTCGGGGCTCGGCATCCGCACCCAAGAGCCCGGACCGTCGGACGGGACGCGACCCGTGTACTTCGCGACGGCGTCCGACCCGGTGATCCATACGGCGTGCCAGGTGTATTGCGGCGCGGGCCACGTCGAGGCCGGCGACATCCACATCCCGGCGAAGGCGCGACCGGCGCAGGGCGGGGACCACCACATCGCCGTGGTTCAGCCGAACGGCACCGAACTCGACTTCTGGGAGGCGTCGCAGAGCGCCCAATCGTACGCGGGCGCCGTCACGCGCGACTGGACCGCCGGCGACACGCTCACGTACGGTTCGGGCGGCTCGTGCGGCAGCTTCACCGCCGGAACCGGCTTCGCGGTCGCCGGCGCGACCGCCGCGGGAGCGTGCCTGGCGGGCGGAACGATCCGAACGTCGGACCTCGCCGCCGGCGCGATCCGGCACGCGACCGCGATGATCGCCGCGTGCGTCGGCAACGGCGCGTGGGTCTACCCCGCGACCGGCGCGGTGACGTCGGCCGTCTCGGGGACGAACTGGACGTGCACCGGCACGCCGTCGAGCCACGTCCCGCTCGGCGCGCGGATCTGGAGCGACCTCACCGACGCGCAAGTCGCCGCGCTCGGCGTGAGCGCGCTCGAGTCCGCGTACCTCGTCTCGCTGCACCACTACGGCGCGTACGTGATCGACGAAGGCGGCTGCGGCAGCCCGTGCGCCGCCGAGGGCCCGCTGGTCGGAATCCTGTCGCTGGATCCGCCGCAAGAAGCGTGGAGCTACGGGAACGTCCCCCCGGGCAACACGTACGCCGCCGCGCACAACTGGACCGTCGTCCCCGCCGCCCAAGTCGGCGGCAGCTCCGCGCGCTACATCTTCCGCATTCCGTGGAACCCGGCCGGAATCAACTGGTCGCAGCACCTCCACGTCCTCGACCCCTGCACCGCGAAAGGCACGTGCTGAGCGCTGCGCTCTGCAACGCATGGTCGCGTCGTCGCTCTGCGACGCTGTGCTCGCGGCGCGCGAGGGATTCGGACGAGCGAACGGGATTGGATCGCGAGTGAACGAGTGTGAGCCGGCATCGGCGCTGGAGTGGCTGCTCGCGTCGGATCCCGCGATCCGCTGGCAGGCGATGCGGGATCTCGCGGACGCCGGCGAAACGGCGACCGCTGCGGAGCGCGCCCGCGTCGCGCGCGAAGGACTCGGCGCCGAGATTCTGCGCCGGCAGGAGCCGGACGGCTCGTGGCGCCGGCCCGGCGCGCCGGTCTGGCTGCCGACGCTGTTCACGATGCTGCTGTTGCGAGCGACCGGCGTCGATCCGGCCGACGCGGCCGTGGACGCGGCGGTGGCGCGGCTCGAGGCGAGTCTCACCTGGGACGACGACGGCTGCTGGGAGCTGCGCCGCCGGAAGCCCGGCGCGTCGTCGTTCTTCGACGGCGAAGTCGAGCCGTGCATCAACGGCGGCGTGCTCGCGCTCGGCGCGTATTTCGGGCGCCCGTCCGAACGTCTCGCACGCCGTCTCCTCGGCGAGCAGCTCGACGACGGCGGTTGGAACTGCGACGCTCCGGCGAGCGCGCGCTCGTCGTTCCACACGACGATCTGCGTGCTCGAGGGTCTGCTCGCGTTCGAGCGCGCCGCCGGCTCGGCGCCGGAGATTTCGCGAGCCAGACGGCGCGGCGAAACGTACCTGCTCGAGCGCCGGCTGTTCCGCCGCCGGTCGACGGGCGAGCTGGTCGATCCGGCGTTCCTCGAGCTCGCCTTCCCGCCGCGTTATCATTACGACGTGCTGCGCGCGCTCGAGTACTTTCGCGCCGCCGGCGGCGAGCCCGACACGCGCGTCGGCGAAGCGGTGCAGCACGTCGAAAACAGGCGGCAGCCCGACGGCCGATGGCTCCTCGATCGCGCCTACGACGAGGCGCTTCCGTTCCCGTTCGTCGAGTCGCCCGGCGCGCCGAGCCGGTGGAACACGCTCCGGGCGCTGCGCGTGCTCCGATGGTGCGAGCGAAGCGCTCGCTGACGAAACGTCCGACGCGTTGCGGACGGGCGGGCTCCATGCGAAAGCACGTGGCATGCGCAGGCCCAGCTATCGTCGTCGCGGTTCGTTTCGCCACGAGCCCCGCGACAGGCGCTGTGAAAAAGGGCCGACTCGTCATCGGCCCTCCCACCTTCCGGACCCCGATTCGGCGGCACCGTGCCTGCCCGCCTCGCTCTCCGGCCATGATGTCGCGATGACGGCGGTCCGCTGCTCTAACGCTGAGCTACGGGGCGGCACGGACCCGAGGGGAGTTGAACCCCTGGCACGCGGCTTGGGCGCCATCGCTTCGAACAGTGTAACCGTCGGCGGAACAACGAGCAAACGCAGAGCTTGTCTCGCTCCGTCACGTCGCCGGATGAAGAAGAGCCCGCCGGAGCGGGCTCTGCGAGTTGGTGGAGATGGGGGGACTCGAACCCCCGACCCCTTACATGCGAAGCAAGTGCTCTACCAGCTGAGCTACATCCCCAGGGCCGACCGGGATTGTAGCAGGGGGTCCCGGCGGTGTCAAAGGCTTCGGTAGGGCCGAAAAGCCGTCCGTCTCCCGGGACTTCGGGCCGTGCGGCTCGGTGCCCGGGCGGGCAAAGAAGCCGGCACGCACCTTTTCTTCGTAGGGGTTGTCCATGCGTACGATTTCCGCTGCGCTCGCCGGCATCGCGACGGTGGTGCTCGCGGCATGCGGCTCGTCGACGCCGTCGTCCGTCCCGGCTGCCGGCGTGCCGCAAGCCGGGCACGATCGCAGCGTCGACGGCTCGACCGTCGCCTATCAGAACGCTCATCTCTACGTCTTGTCCGACACGATGCTCCGTGAGTTCCCCGCGCGCACGAACTCCGACGGAGCGCAGGCGCTCCGCGCCGTGCATCTCGAGGGCTCGATCACGACGATGACCGACCTCGCGATCGCGCCCGACGGCACCGTCTACGTCGCCGGGACGAACACCGCGCGGCAGGGCGTGCTTTACGCGTACGCGCCCGGGAAGGCGGTCCCCGAAGTGACGATGGTGCTGCCGGCGCCGCCGTGCTCGATCGCGCTCGTCGGCGATGCGTTCGACGTCGCGACCCAAACGGCGATCTACTCGTATCCGTACGGCAGCGGGACGCATCCGGCGGCGATCCGTACGCTGACGTTGCCGTCCGTCAGCGGCCCGCTCTCGTCCGAGTGTGCGACCTCCACCGACAACGACGATCATCTCTACGTCGCGCGCGGCATCGATCGCAACCAGCAGGACGAGATTCTCGAATTCGCCGCTGGCGCGAAAGGCGGCGCGATACCGATCCGAACGTTCACGGCGCCGCACGGGATCGTCGCCGTCTCGGTCGCCGTCGACGGCACCGTGTACTCGGCCGGCGGCGATCCCGCGGACACGCCGAAGAATGTGACGGTCGCGACGACCACCGCGTCGGCGGGCCGTCTCGCGGCCGCATACTGCAGCCCGACCGCGATCAGCGCCATGACCGTCGACCGGAGCGGCGACGTGTACGTCGGCGTGAGCATCCCGTCGTTCTTCACGCAGAACGGCTATACGGATCCGCGGCGCGTCGACGTCTTCGCACCGACCTCCGTCGCCACCATCGGCTCCTCGTGCACGACGGCGGTCGGCCAGAGCCCCGCGAACGCCGTGTGGCACGTGACGAACGCGGTCGGCACGGGCGAGGTCGTCCGAGCCGTGGCGATCGGACCGTAACCCGCCCCGCCTTCGCGGAGGGACGAGTCGGCGGCACGCCGAGAGACTGAGCGATGCTCGTCCCTCGCGCGGCGGCCGCCGCTCTCGTCTGCGTCGCGCTCGCCGCGTGCTCGCACGGCGGCGGCGAACGCGCCGCCGGCCCGATACGCGTCCTCGCCACGACCTCGACGCTCGCGTCGATCGCGCAGGGCGCGGCCGGGACGAGCGTGCTGGTCGGCTCGCTCGTGCCGGTCGGCGTCTCCCCCGAGGAATACCAGCCGTCCCCTCAGGACATCGCGAAGCTGCGCGACGCGGACGTCTTGGTCGAGAACGGCGCCGGGCTCGAGACGTGGCTGGCCTCGACCGTCCGCAACGCGGGGAACCCGAAGCTGCGGATCGTCGACTGCAGCGTCGGCCTGCCGCGCATCGACGAGAACCCGCACCTCTGGATGGACCCGGTGCTCGCACGCGCGTACGTCGCGCGGATTCGCGATGCGCTCGTCGCGGCCGACGCGGCGCATGCGGCGTCGTACCGCGACGCGGCGCGCGCGTACGACGCGCAGCTCGCCGCGCTGACCGTCCGGACGCGCGCGAAGATCGCGACGATCCCGCCCTCGCGCCGCACGATGATCGTCTTCCACGAAGCGTTCGACTACTACGCGCGCCGCTTCGGCTTGCGCGTCGCGGGCGCGATCGAGCCGGTCGCGGGCGCCGAACCGAATCCGACGCACGTCGCGCAGCTCGTCGCGCTCGCGCGCGCCGCGCACGTGCCCGCGGTGTTCGCCGAGCACGAGTACAACGACAAGCTCGCGCGCACGCTCGCGGCGAGCGCCGGCGGCTTGCGTGTCGCGTTCCTGTACGACGACTCGCTGGGGACCGATCCGGCGGTGAGCAGCTACGTCGGCATGATCGACACCGACACCGACACGATCGTCGACGCGCTGCGATGACCGGAACGCTCGCCGTCGAGGTGCACGGGCTCGCCGTCCGCTACGATCGCGTCGTCGCGCTCGACGGCGTGGACTTCTCGCTGCCGCGCGGGACCGCGCTCGGCATCGTCGGGCCGAACGGCTCGGGGAAGTCCACGTTGCTCAAGGCGATCGCCGGGCTCGTGCCGCCGAGCCAAGGCGTCGTCCGGGTGCAGGGACGCGCGCCGCGCGATCTGGCGCCGGGGACGATCGGCTACGTCCCGCAGATCGAAGACGTCGACTGGCATTTCCCGGTCACGGTGCGCGACGTCGTCGCGATGGGGCGCTACCCGCGGCTCGGACCGTTCGCCCGCCTTTCGGCGCACGACCGCAGCGCCGTCGCGCGGGCGATCGCGGCGCTCGACCTGCAGGCGCTCGCCGATCGGCACATCAGCGAGCTCTCCGGCGGACAGCAGCAGCGCACGTTCGTCGCGCGCGCGATCGCGCAGGAGCCCGCGCTGCTGCTGCTCGACGAGCCGACGACCGGCGTCGACGCGGCGACCGAGGACGCGCTCCTGACGCTCGTGCGCGGGCTCGTCGCCGACGGGCTTCCGGTCGTCATGACGACGCACGACCTCGACCGCGCCGCCGAGTGGTTCGACCGGCTCGTCGTGGTCGACCGGCGCATCCTGGCCGACGGCAAGCCGGACGAGGTGCTCGCCTCGGGCGCGTACGCGGGGATCCGCGAGCACACGCACACGCACGGACACCTGCGGTGATCGATCTTCTCGCGCCGCTGCACTACGACTTCATGCAGCGCGCGTTCGTCGCGGCGTTCGTCGTCGGCGCGCTGTGCTCGGGGATGGGGACGTACGTCGTCCTGCGCAAGCTCTCGTTCATCGGAGACGGGCTCGCGCACGCCTCGTTCGCCGGCATCGTCATCGCCTACATCCGCGGCGCCAGCTACTGGAGCGGTGCGGCGATCGCGACGATCCTCACGGCGCTGGCGATCGGCTTCGTCCATCGCCGCGCGCGCGTCTCGCTCGACACCGCGATCGGCGTGCTCTTCACCGCCGCGTTCGCGCTCGGGATCTTCCTGATGTCGCGGCTGCCGCGCTCGGGCGTCGACTTGTCGAACTATCTCTTCGGCGACATCCTGGGCGTCGGACCGAACGACCTCCTCTACGTCGTCGTGCTCGGCGTGGCGGTCGCGCTCGTCGTCGGCGCGCTGTGGCGGCCGCTGCTCTACACCTCGTTCGATCCGGTGGTCGCGCAGGCGGCCGGCGTGCGCGTGTGGTTCAGCGACTACGCGCTGCTCGTCGTGCTCGCGGTGACGATCATCGTCTCGGTGCAGCTCGTCGGGATCGTGCTCGTCGCGGCGCTGCTCGTGACGCCGGCCGCGGCGGCGGCGCTGCTGACGAAGCGCTTCGTGCGGATGATGCTGCTGTCCGGCGCGTTCGGGATCGTCTCGTCGGTCGGCGGTCTGTACGCGTCGTGGTGGCTGCGCGCGTCGAGCGGCGCGACGATCGTGCTCTCCGCGACGCTGCTGTTCTTCGCGGCGCTGGCGATCAGCGCCGCTCGCGGCCGTGCGCCGCGCGGGACGGGCCGCCGGGCCCGCCTCGCGATGCGCGACGTCGAGCGCGACGATTTGTTCTGAGCGCGCGGGGCGCTAGCGCAGCGCCGCGACCGCTTCGCGTTCCTTGAGCGAGCCGATCCCGGTCACCGCGTCGAAGCCCGGGCGGACGGTGCAGCCGTCGTTCTGCAGATCGGCGCAGCCTTTCACGATCGGCGGCGCGGGCGGGATGATCCCTTTGAAATTCTTCGGGAGCGGCTGGCGGCGCGGGCGCAGGTCGTTGTCGATCCAGCCGCGGTCGTTCTCGCGCGTCACGTCGCGGAACGCCGGCGGCGAGGTCTTCGCGAGCACGTACAGGTCGCCGGGGCTCTGCAGCCGCCGCTGCGGCGGGACGAGGCTGTCGATCGCGGCGAGCTCGCCGCCGACGAGCGCGGCGCTCTCGCTCGTGCCGCCGACGCCGCCCAGCCCGTAGCCGTGCCAGTAGACGCGCAGGTGGCCGGCCGCGTCGGCCGAGACGTCCGGAACGATCCGGTCGTGGACGTAGCCCGTCGAGAAGACGAAGTCGCCCGGCGCGTCTTGCCAGCCGGGGCGCGGGTCGGTCGAGACGCCGCCGCCGCCCGCGTGGTCGCCGTCGTTCCACGGCCCTTCGTCGACGACGCCGTCGCGGTCGCCCAGCTGCGTCCCGCCGGCGCAGATGACCAGCTCGGAGACGCACGGCCAGGCGACGCGCGGCCGGTCGATCCCGGCCTCCTTGTAGCCGTACGCGCCGTCGTCGCCGGACGGCACGACGAGCGGGATCCCCCGGACGGCCGCCTCGAGGAAGGGCAGCGGCGTGGGGCCGTAACGCGCCGCGTCCGGGCCGTCCTGCGGGCCGACGACGAAGGGGAAGACGACGACCGTCGGATCGAGGTCGAGCGCGCGGGCGAGCGCGAGCGTTCCGTCGTCGCCC
>Ga0209810_1001617_pt1 | contig 32655 bp, 35 predicted proteins | sample Coa_R1_7_FD_187159 | JGI IMG/M metagenome (GOLD analysis project Ga0209810, IMG submission 187159) | Surface soil microbial communities from Centralia Pennsylvania, which are recovering from an underground coalmine fire - Coalmine... | ecosystem: Environmental > Terrestrial > Soil > Unclassified... | reverse complement strand
GGGTCGTGATGCTCCGCCCCGACACCGCCGCCACCGGCGTCACACACGACCGGATCTCCTTCCCATCAAGCAACACCGAACACGCCCCACACTGCGCAAGCCCACAGCCAAACCGCGGCCCATGCAGATGCAACTCGTTGTGCAACACGTACAGAAGCGGCGTATCCAGGCTCGCGGTCACGCCATGCACGAGACCGTTCACCTTGATCTTCAACGTGCTCGCCATAGAACTCCCCTCCATCGGGAAACGAAGAGTCTCCGCCTGCACCGCAGTCGGTCGCCCCACGCGGACGTGACGGCGGTGAACCGGTGCCGGAACGGTAGCCGCGGGCGCCGCCGGCAGCAATAGTCACGTGCGGGATAGTCACGTGCGGGACAATCGTGCGCTCGTCCGCCGCCGGCGGCGGCCGTGGCGCGCCCGGGGCGGGGCGCGGGCTCAGGCCGGCGGCCGGCCGAGCTGCGACGACCACCAGCCGTCCTCGTCCCAGGCCGAGCTCGGCTGGAAGTAGCCGGCCGGTGGCCGGGGCAGGGGCCGCGGGCGCTCGAGCCGCGCCTCGAGCTCGGCGAGCCGCCGCCCCCAGCGGGCGAGGCGCTGCTCGAGGCGCGCGACCGTCGCGGCGTCGGGCAGGGTGGGCGGGCGCGGGTCGTCCATCGTCGGCGCGCCGCAGCGTCGTTGACGGAGAGCGAGGCCGCCCGCCCTCGAGTCCGTCTTCTCCATCGGGCAGGGTGGCGGGGGCGACGATCACCCGGGGGAGTGAACCGGCGGCGCCGGCTCCGCGCGAAGCGGGCGACGGGGCTCGAACCCGCGACCCTCAGCTTGGGAAGCTGATGCTCTACCAACTGAGCTACACCCGCGAGGTGCCCTCGAGTGTAGCTGCTCGCCGCCGCCGCGGCGCCGCGGGAGGAGGCGTCTAGCCGAAGAAGGTGCGAGCCGTCTCGTACCACGACTGCGGCACGAGCTTGAGCTCGGCGGTCGCCTCCGTGAGCGCGACGGAGTCGACGTCGTCGCCGTGCAGCGCCGACATCCGGCCCCACTTGCGCTCGGTCACGAGGTCGGCGGCCTTCAGCCCGAAGCGCAGCCCGAGCATGCGGTCGCGCGGAGTCGGCGACCCGCCGCGCTGGATGTAGCCGAGCACCGTCGCGCGCGTCTGCATCCCGGTCCGCTTCTCGACCTCGGCCGCGACGGTGTCGCCGACGGCGCGGTTCTCGACCCGCACGTGGCCGAACTCGTCGACCTCGCCCGTGTCCTCGACGCCCGGGAGCTCGCAGCCCTCGCTCGCGACGATCACGGAGAAGCGCTTGCCGCGCGCGCGCCGCCGCTCGACCGCGGCCGCCACCTCCTCGAAGTCGACCGGCTGCTCCGGGATGAGGATGTAGTCCGCCCCGCCCGCGATCCCCGCGAACAGCGCGATCCACCCTGCGTGCCGACCCATCGTCTCGACGACGATGATCCGGTTGTGCGACTCCGCGGTCGAGTGACAGCGGTCGACCGCGTCGGTCGCGACGAAGACGGCGGTGTCGAAGCCGAACGTGTAGTCGGTGCCGTTGAGGTCGTTGTCGATCGTCTTCGGGACGCCGACGACCGGGAGGTCGAACTCGGCGTGGAGCCTCGCGGCGACGCCGAGCGTGTCCTCGCCGCCGATCGCGACGAGCGCGTCGAGCTGCTCGAACGTCGCCCGCACCGCGTCGACGCCCCCGTCGAGCTTGAACGGGTTCGTCCGCGAGGTGCCGATGATCGTCCCCCCCTTGTGCAGGATCCCCGACGTCTCGTCCCAGCCGAGCGGCGTGATCGTCCCGTCCACCATGCCGCGCCAGCCGTCGCGGACGGCGACCGTCTCGTGCCCCGCCTCCCAGAGCCGGCGGCACACCGCCCGGATCACGGCGTTGAGGCCGGGGCAGTCGCCGCCGCCGGTGAGCATTCCCACGCGCACGGGTGCGGACTCTACATTCGCTCCGGAGCGTCGACGCCGACCAACTGCAGCGCGCGGCCGAGCACGGTCCGCGTCGCGCGGCACAACCGCAGCCGGAAGGCCTCCTGCTCGGATCCGAGCACGCGGCAGCTGTCGTAGAAGCGGTTGAAGTCGTCGGCGACCTTGATCGCGTACGCCGGGATCATCTGCGGCCCGCGCTTCGCGGTCGCGTCCCGCACCACCGCCGGGAACTCGGCGAGGCGCTTGATCAGCTCCCGCTCCTCGTCTGCGAGCGCCCCGCCGCCGGGCGGGAGCGCCCCGTCCGGGCCGTCGCCCGCCTGGCGGAGGATCCCGGCGATCCGGGCGTGCGCGTACTGCACGTAGTAGACGGGGTTCTTGCGCGTCTTCTCGACCGCGAGGTCGACGTCGATCTCGATCGTCTGGTCGGGGCCGCGGTCGACGAGGAACCAGCGGGCGGCGTCCACGCCGACCTCGTCGAGGAAGTCGTCGAGGAAGACGACGTCGCCGCGGCGTTTCGACATCTTCGTCTGCTCGCCGCCCTTCGTCAGGTGGACGAGCTGGTAGAGCAGCACCTCGACGCGTGCCGGGTCGTAGCCGAGCATCCGCGCCACGACCGCGTACCAACCGGCGACCCCGTGGTGGTCGGCGCCGAGCACGTAGATCGCCCGGTCGAAGCCGCGCTCGAGCTTGTCGCGCAGGTAGGCGATGTCGGCCGCCTCGTACGTCGGCAGCCCCCCGCGCTCCGGCGAGCGGACGAGCACACGGTCCTTCTCGTCGCCGAACGCAGTCGAGCGGACGAACACCGCCCCGTCTCGCTCGTAGGTCGGGAGCAGCTCGAGCAGCGCGGGCAGCTCCCGCTCGAGCTCGCTCTGCCGCGCCCAGCCGTCCATGTGGACGCGGAAGCGCTCGAGCGTCGCCTCGATCCGCGCGAGCATCGCCGCCACCGGGTCGCCCTCGAGTCGCGCGAGCTCCTCGAGGTAGGCGCCGCGGTAGCCGTCCTCCGGCGGCTCCTCGCCGCGCCGGACCGCCTCGACGGAGGCGCGGAAGCGCTCCATCTGCCGGCCGGCGTCGTTGTAGTAGTACTCGCGCTCGACGTCGTGGCCGGCGAACTCGAGCAGCCGCGCGACCGAGTCCCCGTACGCGCCGTTGCGCGCCGAGGCGACCGTGAGGGGGCCCGTCGGGTTGGCCGAGACGAGCTCCACCTGGATCCGCTCCCGTGGCGCCGCGAACCCGCCCCCGTAGCCGTCGCCGATCCCGGCGAGCGTCTCCGCGAGGAAGCGGTCGGTCACCCGCAGGTTGACGAAGCCGGGCCCGGCCGCCCGCGCGTCCTCCACCTCGGGGAGCGCGCGCGCCCGCGCCGCGAGCTCCTCGGCCAGCTCGCGCGGCGGCCGGCCGGCGGGCCGGGCGAGGCGGAGCGGCGCGCTCGTCGCGTAGTCGCCGAACTGCCCCTCGGGTGGGCGGCCGAGCTCGAACGCGCGCAGCGCGGCGGCGAGCTGCTCGAGCGGATCAGGCACCGACGGGCTGTGGCGCGAACAGATCCTCGAGCGCCCGCAGCTCGGGCTCGGTGCCGATCGCGATCAGGATGTCGCCGACCTCGACCGGCTCGTCGGGGCTCGGCGTGACGTCGAAGCGCCCGTCCGGCTTGCGCAGCGCGATCACCACCGCACCGGTCGTGCTGCGGACCCGCAGCTCCCGGATCGTGCGCCCCGCCTGCGGGCACTCCCTGCCGACCTCGATCTCCTCGAAGCGCAGGTCCGGCCCGGCGTGCGAGGAGACGAGCTCGATGAACGCGGCCACCTGCGGCTTCAGCGCGAGCTTCGCCATCTCGACGCCGGCGGTCGAGTACGGCTGCACGACCCGGTCGGCGCCGGCGAGCACGAGCTTCCGCTCCGCCTCCTGGTCGGAGGCCCGGGCGACGATCGTCAGGTCCGGTCGGCGGGCCCGCGCCGAGAGCGTGATGTAGAGGTTGTCCGCGTCCGAGTCCGAGGAGGCGAGCAGCCCCTTCGCGCGGTCGATCCCGGCCCGCTCGAGGTCGGTGTCCTCGGCGCCGCTGCCCTCGATGTAGAGGCAGCCGCGCTCCTTCGCGGCCGCGATCGCGTCCGGGCTGAAGTCGAGCACGACGAACGGCTGCCCGGAGGCGGCGAACTCCTCGGCCGCCCGGCGTCCGACGCGGCCGTAGCCGCAGATGATGAAGTGGTCGTGGAGCTCGTCGATCATGCGCAGCCGCCGCCTCGTCCGCCGTTGCTCGCCCGCCACCTCGTGCGCGATCGCCTCGAGCGCGCCCGACAGCAGGTAGCCGAAGATTGCCACGCCCGCGAGCGCGAGCGCGATCGTGAGGAACTCGGCGCCGATGCCGGCCGGCGTCGAGTCGAGGCCGGCGAGGGTGGCGCTCATCACCGTCCGGTAGAGGGCGGCATGCCACGGCTCGTGGAGGAGCTGCGTGAACCCGACCGTCCCGCCGACGAAGACGACCGCCGTCGCCGCAGCGGCGATCGCGATCCGGCGGAGGTCGGCGCGGCTCATGCGATTCCAAGTATGGTGGGAGCGAGATGCCGGACGACGAGCAGCCCCAGCAGCGGAAGCTCAACCTCCAGGTCGACAGCGAGCACCTGGCCGGGACGTACGCGAACTTCGCGAACGTCAGCTTCACCGACTACGAGTTCACCGTCACGTTCGCGCGCATCGACCACTCGGTCGAGGAGGGCGAGATCCCCGGCGTCGTGGTCGCGCGGGTGAACATGTCCCAGCAGTTCACGAAGGAGCTGATCGACGCGCTGAACGACTCCTGGTCGAAGTACTCGACGATGAAGGGGATCAAGGACCTCCCGGAGACGCCCGACCGCCGGTAGCCGGCCGCCCCCCGCGCCGGGCCGCGCGGGTGCGCCGGGCGAACGCCTCCACCAGCGCGAGCCGCTGGGCGATCGTCGGGTGGCTCTCGAGGAAGAGGTAGTCCCAGAGGGGCGGGTCGGGCTCCTCGAGCGCGGCCGGTACGAAGGCGCGGAAGAGCCGCCCGGCGGCGGCCGGGTCGTGCGTCGCCTCGAGCGCGCGCCAGTCCGCCTCGGCCTCGTAGCGGCGCGAGACCGCGTTCTCGAGCGGCGCGAGCGCGAGCCCGGCGACCGCGAGCAGAAGGAACGCGCGCGGGAGGTTCGCGGGCTCGCGCAGGCCGCCCCGGCGCCGCGTCGCCGCCGCGACGAGGAGCGCGAGCGGGAACGCGAGCAGCGCACCCCAGGCGACGCCCTCGAGCACGTGGCCGCTCCGGACGTGGCCGAGCTCGTGCGCGATCACCACGTCCTCCTCGGCCCGGTCGAAGCGACCGTCGAGGAGCGTGTCCCACAGGACGACGTGCGTCGAGGGGCCGAACCCGGCCGTGAACGCGTTCGGCAGGTCCGTCCAGCTCGACACCTCCTGCTCGCGCACCGGCGCGTGGACGTGCTCGGCCGCCTCGATCCGCGCGACGTCTCGGCGCAGCGCGGCGGAGGGAAGCGGCCGGGTGCCGAGCGCGAGCAGCCAGCCGGAGAGGAAGGCGAGCAGGGCGAGGAGCGCGGCGGCGACGGCGCCGCCGGGGATCCACCAGCCGCGCGGGAACCGGACGGCGAGCGCGACGAGGAGCGCGATCGCGGCGAGCGCGGCGACGGCCGAGGAAGAGAGCGCCGCCCACTCCGCAGCGAGCCAGCTCCCGACGTCGACCGGCCCGAGCCCGTAGCGGTGCCGCCAGACGAGGTCGGCGACCGAGAACGGCAGGCGCACGGCCCACACCGCCGAGACGGCCACCATCCCGAGCACGACGGCGCTGCCGACGCGGCCGAGCCCGAGCCGCCGCGCCGCGGGCGGGAGCCGGCGGGCGAGCAGGCCGAGCGTCGCGAGGACGGCGGCCGTCCGGCCGAGCCAGAGCGCGCGCTCGCCCGTCCCGAAGCGATGGGCCCGCGCGAGCAGGCCGGCCGGGAAGGCGCGGTGCGGGTCGAGCCCGCCGAGCGAGAGCGGCGGCACGCTCGTGCGCCAGAGGAAGAGGCCTGCGACGATCCACGCCGCGAGCCCCAGGAGCAGCCCGATGCGCATCGCCGTCCTCTCCGACATCCACGCGAACTATCACGCGCTCGAGGCGGTGCTGCGGGCGGTCGACGCCGAGGGCGTCGACGAGCTCTGGTGCCTCGGCGACACGGTCGGCTACGGGCCGCGCCCGAACCGCTGCTGCGCCGCCGTCCGCGAGCGGGCGAGCCTCTGCCTCGCCGGCAACCACGACCTCGCCGTGGTCGGGGCGCTCGGCGACGACGCGTTCAACGGCGACGCCGCCGCGGCCGTCCGCTGGACGCGGGGCGTGCTCGAGGACGAGCCGCGCGCCTTCCTCGCCGGCCTCCGGGCGCAGGCGGCGCGGCCCGGCGTCGAGCTCTTCCACGGCAGCCCGCTCGACCCGGTCTGGGACTACGTCCTCTCGCTCGAGCGCGCGTACCTGAGCTTCCAGCTGACGAGCGCGCCGCTCCTGCTCGTCGGCCACAGCCACGTCGCGCTCAGCCTCGCCTTCGACGGCGAGGCGGTCGCCGGCGGGGTCGCCGGCGAGGGGGCGGCGGTCTCGCTCGACGGCCCGCGCCTCCTCCTCAACCCCGGCTCGGTCGGGCAGCCGCGCGGCGGCGACCCGCGGGCGGCGTGGCTCCTGCTCGACCTCGGGGTCGGCCGGGCCACCTTCCGGCGGGAGGCGTACCCGGTCGAGCGCACCCAGGCGGAGATCCGCGAGCGCGGGCTGCCGGAGGCGCTGGCGTGGCGGCTCGCGCGCGGCGAGTAGCGGCCGCGGCCCCGGCGCCGCTCCCGCTCAGCGCGCGGAGCCGGCGTCCGGCGCGTCGGCCGCGGCGAGCGCGATCCCGTCGCGGGCGAGCGCGAGCTGGACCTCCTCACGGGCCTTGAAGATGCGCCACTTCACGGTCGCGAGCGTGATCTCGAGCGCGTCGGCGATCTCGTTGTAGGGGAGCCCGGCGACGTCGCGGAGGAGGAGCGCCATCTTCAGGTCGGGGTTGAGCTCCCGCACCGCCCGCCAGACGGCCTCCACCGTCTCGAGCCGCTCGATCGGCTGGTCGAGGGCCTCGAGCTGCGGCGCCTCCTCGATCGGCAGCGCGGCCTGCGGCCGCCGCTCGCGCGCGCGCAGCTCGTCGAGCACGCGGTTCTTCGTCACCTGGAAGAGCCAGGTCGTGAACTTGCACCGGGCCGAGAACCGGGGCAGCGCCTGGTAGACCCGCAGGAAGACGTCCTGGGTCAGGTCCTCCGCCAGCGTCCGCTCCCCGGTCAGGCGGTAGACGTAGTTGAAGATCGGCGTCTCGTACGTCCGCAGGATCAGCGCGAACGCCCGCTCGTCGCCTCGCTGGGCCCGGCGAAGGACGTCCGGATCGGGCTGGGGGAGCACGCCCGGAAGCGTACCTCCGAGTTGTAAGCATCGTTACGAGCTCGTGTCAGGAGAGAGCAAGGACCGCCCGGTCATCGCCGGCGGCTGCTCCAGGCCGAGCAGGTCGAGGCAGGTCGGGGCGAGGTCGGCGAGCTCCCCGCCCGCGCGCAGGCGGCGGCCCGCGGCGGTGAGGACGACCGGCACCGGGTTCGTCGTGTGCGCCGTGTGGGGCGAGACGCCGTCGGCCTCGCGGAGCTGCTCGGCGTTGCCGTGGTCGGCCGTGACCAGGCAGACCCCGCCGAGGGCGGTCACCCGCTCGACGACGCGGCCGAGGCAGCGGTCGGTCGCCTCGACCGCCTCGACCACCGCCGGGATCACCCCGGAGTGGCCGACCATGTCCGGATTCGCGAAGTTGACCACCGCGAACGCGTAGCCGTCGCCGACCTCGTCGCAGAACCGCGCGGCGACCTCGTCGGCGGACATCTCCGGCTTGCGGTCGTAGGTGCCGACCTCGCGCGGGCTCGGGACGAGGATGCGCGTCTCGCCCGGCCAGGCCCGCTCCACGCCGCCGTTGAAGAAGTAGGTGACGTGCGCGTACTTCTCCGTCTCGGCGACGTGGAGCTGGCGCAGCCCGTGCGCTGCGAGCACCTCCGCGAGCGTGTCGCTCACCGTCTGCTCCTCGAAGATCGCCGGCGCCGCGAGCTCGTGGCTGTACCGGGTCATGGTGGTGACGTCGAAGCCGCCGTCGAGCAGGAGCTTCGTCAGCTGGCGCGCCCGGTCGGGCCGGAAGTTGACGAAGATCGCGGCGTCGCCGGGCGCGAGCGCCGGCCGCCCCTCGAGGTGGACCGGCTCGATGAACTCGTCCGTGATGCCCTGCGCGTACTGGTCCCTGACGTAGCGCTCGGGGGACCGCGGCGACACGGGCCGCCCGTGGACGATCGCGTCGTAGGCCCGCTGCGTCCGCTCCCAGCGGCCGTCGCGGTCCATCGCGTAGTAGCGGCCGGCGACGGTCGCGATCCGGTCGGCCGGGAGCGTCGCGAGGTCGTGCGCCGCCGCGTGGGGAGAGACGTCGCGGCCGTCGGTGAAGGCGTGGATCCACGTCTTCTCCGGCGCGAGGGCGAGCAGGGCCCGCAGGTGGTCGATGTGGGAGTGGACGCCGCCGGCGGAGGCGAGCCCGAGCAGGTGCACGCGGCGGCCTCGCTCGAGCGCCGCGCGCAGGACGGGGTTGGCGGCGAGGGAGCCGTCCGCGATCGCGTGGGTGACCCGCTCGAGGTCCTGGCGCAGGCGCCGGCCGGCCCCGATTGTCAGGTGGCCGACCTCGGAGTTCCCCATCTGCCCGGCCGGGAGGCCGACCGCCTCGCCGGAGGCGGCGAGCGTCGCGTGCGGGAAGGTGCGCCACAGCCGGTCGAAGACGGGGGTGTCGGCGAGCGCCACCGCGTTCCCCGGGCCGGGGGGCGCGCAGCCGAAGCCGTCGAGGACGACGAGCGCGACGAGGGCTACGGGCTCGCGGCGCGGCAAATCGCGGCGAACGATTCCAGGTCGAGGGAGGCGCCGCCGACGAGGGCGCCGTCGACGTCGGGCTGCGCGGCGAGCTCGGCGGCGTTCTCGGGCTTCACCGACCCGCCGTAGAGGACGGGCACGTCGAGCAGCTCCTTGACGAAGGCGTGCGCCGCCTGGGCGATCGCAGGTGTCGCGGTCCTGCCGGTGCCGATCGCCCACACCGGCTCGTAGGCGACCACGAGGTTCTCGTCGGCCTCGAGCACCGACACCTGCCGGCGGAGCACCTCCTCGGTCCTCCCCGCCTCGCGCTCGGCCTCCGTCTCCCCCACGCAGGCGATCACGTGCAGGCCGTGGGCGAGCGCGGCCTCGACCCGCCGGGCGACGCTCTCGTCGGTCTCGCCGAAGTACTGGCGCCGCTCCGAGTGGCCGACGATCGTCCCGTAGACGCCGAGCTCCCGCAGCATCGGCGCGGAGACCTCGCCGGTGAAGGCGCCCTCGTCCGCCCAGTGGCAGTTCTGGGCGAAGACGCCGATCTCGGTCCCGGCGAGGTACTCGACCGCGACGGCGAGCGAGACGTACGGCGGGCAGACGGCGACCTCGACGCCGCCGAGGTCGGCCTCGCGGAGCGCGCGGCAGAACGCCGCCGTCTCGCGCGGGCCCTTGAACATCTTCCAGTTGCCCGCGATCAGCACGGGATCGCGGCCACGCCCGGGAGCTCCTTGCCCTCGAGCAGCTCGAGCGCGGCGCCGCCGCCGGTGGAGATCCAGGAGACGCGGTCGGCGACGCCGGCCTCGTGCACCGCGCGGACGGAGTCGCCGCCGCCGACGACCGTGTACCCCTCGCAGGCCGCGACGGCCTCCGCGACCCGCACCGTGCCCTCCCGGAAGCGCTCCCACTCGAACACCCCCATCGGCCCGTTCCAGAACACCGTCCGCGCCCGCGCGATCTCGCGACCGAACGCCTCCGCGGTGCGGGGGCCGATGTCGAGGCCGACCCAGCCCTCCGGCGGCGCGTCGTAGCGGGCGGTGACCGCCTCCGCGTCCGGGTCGAACGCCGCCGCGAAGACGACGTCCGTCGGCAGCAGCACCTCGAACGGGAAGGGGCTCGCCGCCCGCACGTCCTCGGCCATCTTCCCGCCGATCAGGACGCGGTCGGCGCGCGCGCCGAGGTTGCGCAGGACGCCGAGCTTGTCGTCGACCTTCGCCCCGCCGGCGACGAGCACGAACGGCCGCTCGACCTCGCCGAGCAGCCGGCCGAGGTGCTCGAGCTCGGCGAGCAGGAGCAGACCCGCGTAGGCGGGCAGCAGGTGGGCGACCGCCTCGGTCGACGCGTGCGCCCGGTGGGCGGAGCCGAAGGCGTCGTTCACGTACAGGTCGCACCCCGCGGCGAGCTCGCGCGCGTAGCGCATGTCGTTCCTCGTCTCGCCCGGGTCGAAGCGCGTGTTCTCGAGCACCGTGACCCGCTCGTCGGGCAGGAGCTCCCGCAGGCGGGCGCGCACCGGCTCGATCGCGTACCGTGCCCGGTCCTCCTCGCTTCTCGGCCGCCCGAGGTGCGAGCAGACGCGCACCGCCGCCGCGCCGGCGTCGAGGAGGTAGGAGAGCGTGGGCAGCGAGGCGCGGATGCGGGCGTCGTCGGCGACGCGGCCGTCCTCGAGCGGCACGTTGAGGTCGGCGCGGACGAGCACGGTCTTGCCCGCGACGTCGGCCTCGCGGACGCTCCGCGGCAGCCGCATCTAGATCGACGCGGCGACGAGGTTCGTCAGGTCGACGAGCCGGCACGAGTAGCCCCACTCGTTGTCGTACCAGCCGAAGACCTTCGCGAGCTTGCCGCTCGCCATCGTCAGCTCGCTGTCGAAGATGCACGAGTACGGCGACCCGTTGATGTCGCTCGACACGAGCGGCGCGGTCGCGTACTGGAGGTAGCGCGCGAGCGGGCCCGACGCCGCGGCGGCCTCGTACGCGGCATTCACCTCCTCGACCGTCACCTCCCGCGCGAGCTCGACGGTCAGGTCGGTGAGAGAGCCGTTGGGCACGGGCGCCCGCACGGCCACGCCGTCCAGCTTCCCCTTCAGCTCCGGCAGCACGAGCCCGATCGCGCGGGCGGCGCCGGTCGAGGTCGGCACGAGGTTGACCGCCGCCGCGCGGGCGCGGCGCAGGTCCCTGTGCGGGCCGTCCTGCAGGTTCTGGTCCTGGGTGTAGGCATGGATCGTCGTCATCAGCCCGCGCTCGATCGTGAACGCGTCGTGCAGCACCTTCGCGAGCGGCGCGACGCAGTTCGTCGTGCAGGAGGCGTTGGAGATGATGTGGTGCGACGCGGGGTCGTAGCGGTCGTCGTTGACCCCGAGGACGACGGTGAGGTCGGGGTCGGTCGCCGGAGCGGAGATGATCACCTTCTTCGCGCCGGCGTCGAGGTGCTTCTGCGCCCCCTCGCGCTTGGTGAAGAGCCCGGTGGACTCGATCACGACCTCGACGCCGAGCTCCCGCCACGGCAGGTTCGCGGGGTCCCGCTCCGCGAGCCCCTTGAGCTCGCGGCCGGCGGCCCTGATCGAGCCGTCCTCGGCCGACACGCCGCCCGCGAACGGCCCGAGCACCGAGTCGTACGCGAGCAGGTGCGCCATGGTCGGCACGTCGCCGAGGTCGTTGAACGCGACGAGCTCGAACGCGGCCTCGCGCTCGAGCGACGCACGGAAGAAGTTGCGGCCGATGCGGCCGAAGCCGTTGATGCCCACCCTCGTCTTCGCCATTGCGCGGATGCTAGTCGGAGGCCGCCGGGGGTTACCGGGGAACCGTCAGCGGCAGGCCGTAGATCTCGCCGACCTTGTGGCGGAGGTAACGCACGTAGGGCTCGGGGTCGACCCTCGTCGCGCCGGTCGCGCGCTCGAGCGTCTCCGACGGCGTGAACTTGCGGCCGTGGCGGTGCAGGTGCTCGCGCAGCCACTCCCGCAGCGATCCGAACTCGCCGCGCTCGAACTCGCCCTCGAGCCCGGGGAGGTCGGCGGTGATCCTCTCCCAGAGCTGCACCGAGATCAGGTTGCCGAGCGCGTACGTCGGGAAGTAGCCGAACGAGCCGCTCGACCAGTGCACGTCCTGGAGCACGCCCCGGCGGTCGTCGGGCACCTCGATCCGCAGGTACTCCCACACGCGGCGGTTCCACTCCTCCGGGAGCTCCTCGAGCCGGAAGCGCTCCGCGAGCAAGTCCTGCTCGAGCTCGAAGCGCATGATGATGTGGAGGTTGTACGTCGCCTCGTCGGCCTCGACGCGGATCAGCGACGGCTCGACGGCGTTCACCTCCCGGTACCAGCGCTCGGCGTCGTAGCCGCGCATCGCCTCCGGGAAGAGCTCGCGCAGGCGCGGGAAGAAGAAGGCCCAGAACGGCCGCGAGCGCCCGACGAGGTTCTCCCACATCCGGCTCTGGGACTCGTGCATCCCGAGCGACGTGCCCCGCGAGAGCGGCGTCCGCTCGAGCGCCGGGTCGATCTGGTGCTCGTAGAGGCCGTGCCCGCACTCGTGCATGGTCGCGAAGAGGCCGTCGAGGTTCCCCTCGAAGTACCGCGTCGTGATGCGGATGTCCTGCTGCCCCGCCCCGCTCGCGAACGGGTGGACGGTCGGGTCGAGCCGCCACGACTCGTCGTCGAAGCCGAACCGGCGCACGACCTCGAGCTCGAACGCGCGCTGCCGGTCGAGCGGGAACGAGCGCAGCGGCGGCTCGGGGAGCGGCTGGGCGTCGGCGACGGCGCGGACAATCGGGGCCTGGTGCTCCTTCAGGTAGTCGAAGATCGCGCGCACCTCGGCGGTCCTCATCCCGCGCTCGTAGTCGTCGAGGACGACGTCGTAGGGCTCGTCGTACTCGCCGTCGAAGCAGTCGATGTAGCGGCGGCAGAGGTCGAGGTTCGTGCGCAGGACGGGCAGGAACGACGCGAAGTCGTTCTCCGCGCGCGCCCGCACCCAGACCGGGTAGCCGCTCGAGGCGGCACGGGAGAGCTCCGCCCGGAGCTCCGCCGGCACCCTGCGCGCCTTCTCGTAGTCGCGCCTCGTCACGCGGACGAGGCTCGCCTCGAAGGAGTCGTAGGGATGCTCCTGCTCGAAGCCCTCGAGCTCCTCGAGCAGGCGGCCGATCTCGGGCGCGGTGAACTTCTCGTGGGTGACGCGACCGAGCGTCGCGAGCGCCTCCGCACGGTTGGCGGCGCCCCGGGGCGGCATCATCGTGTGCTGGTCCCAGGCGAGCACCTGCGCCGCCCGCCGGAGGTCGGTGATCTCGGCGAGCCGGCTGCGCAGCTCCTCGAAGGCGGCGGTCATCCGGGGCACCTTACGCGGCCGGGCGGGCTCCGGCGAAGGAGAAGGGCACGGCGGGCGGGGGCGGGCCGGAGGGGAAGCTCCGAGGATGATCTCCCCCTCCGTCGAAACCACGCTCAGCAGCGCTGGCGACGGACGGGGTCTGGATCCGTCGCCGGACGAGCATGGGCCCGCCGGGGAGAAGTATCCTCCGCGCGCCGCGCCGCTGCCACCCGCCGTCGCCCCGGGCGTCAACGGCCGGCGCGGGCCCGGATCGAGGCCATCCGGTGGTGGGCGGCCGCCTTGCTGATCGGCGGGCGGCACTTCGCGGCGAGCTCGGCGAGCGAGAGCGAGGGGTGGCGGAGGCGCAGCCGCGCGATCTCCTGCAGGCGGAGCGGCAGCGTCTCGACGTCGAGCGCGCGGATCGCGCCGAGCTGCTCCCGGGCGGCCCGGATCGCGCGGCGGACGTTCGCCTCGTCCGCGTTCGCGAGCCGGTTCGCATCCGCCCGCGCCGACGCGACCACCGCGTGCTCGCCGAGGCGGAGCGCGGTCTCGCTCGCCCCGGCGAGGGCGAGCAGGCCGGCGATCGCGTCCAGGCTCTTCGCGTACGCGGCCGCGTGCGTCCGGCGCTCGAGCACGCCGAGGGCGACGCCGTCGCGGGCGGCGATCTCCGCGAGGAGGCCGGCGGCGGCGGGCGTGCTCGCGCGCAGCTCGAGGTGCAATCCGACCGGCCCCGAGAGCGAGCCGGTGCCGAGCAGCGCGCCGCGCAGGTAGGCGCTCCGGCAGCAGGACCGCCCCACGACGCGCTTCGGCGGCCGCTCGAGCGGCGCGCCCCGGCTCGAGAGCACGCCCGCCTCGCGCAGCACCGCGCCCGCGCGCCGGTCGACGGCGGCGTGGAGCTGGTAGCGGGTGGCGCGGTCGAACGCGCGCCGCCGGTAGGTGCGGATCTCCGAGGGGATGCCGAGCTCGCGCAGGAGGGTGAACGCGCGGCGCGCGGCATGGCCGCTCGCGAGGTCGAGGTGGACGGCGAGCTCCCCCCGGCCGCGCAGGTGCCAGACCCCCGCGGCGTGGAAGAGCGCCGAGAGCTCGGCGAGTCGGCAACAGCCGCGCCGGGGGGCGATCGCCGCCAGCTCGTCGCGGAGGTCCTCCGAGAGGGTCAGAGGACGACGCCCTCCAGCGCGAGCAGCCGCCGCTTGTACGCGACGCCGAGCGGGCCGAACGAGCCGATGCCGCCGGCCGCCACCACCCGGTGGCAGGGGACGAACGGCGCGAGCCGGTTGCGGGCGCAGAAGCTGCCGGCGGCGCGGGCCGCGCCGGGATGCCCGGCGAGCGCGGCGAGCTCGCCGTAGGTGACGACCTCGCCGCGCCCGACGGCCCGGAGCGCCCGCGCGCAGTCGCCGTCGAAGCCGTCGTCGAGCTCGAGCTCGACGTCGGCGAAGTCGTCCGGGGCGCCGGCGAAGAACGCCGCCAGGCGGCGCGCCAGAGGGTGCTCGGGCGACGAGCCGCGGAGCGGCGCCGGCGCGGGGAGCGCCGACCAGAGCACGCGGTCGCCGTCGAGCCCGAGCTCTCCGACGCCGAAGGGCGGCGCCTCGTACCGCACGACCGTCGGCCTCACCGCGGAATGTTGTACCGTCGCGCTCCGATGCGCGCGTACCTCCCTGCGCTCGGCTACGTCTACGTCGGCCTCGCCCTCGTCGGCTTCGCGCTCGCGGGCGACCACCTGCGCGCGGCGGAGGCCTTCTTCGCGCTCGCCGGGTTCGCGTACCTGTGGTTTCTCGGCAGCCTCCGCGCGCGGCTGATCCGCTACGACCCCGACGGGTTCTTCGCCTCGGTCGTCGTCCTCGGCGGCGCCTCCTACCTGCCGCTCCAGGCCTCGGCGCTCGCGACGAAGGACGTCGAGCTCGCGGCGCTCGGCTCGCCCGGCGGCGCGGTGGTCGTGGTCGGCTCGTCGCTCGCCGCGATGCACGCCCGCAAGGTGCCGCGGTGGTTCGGCGGCCTCGGCGTGGTCGGCGGCCTCGGCGTCCTCGGCGTCGGCGCCGGCGAGGCCGCCGCCCACTGGACGCTCGCCGGGAGCGCGCTCTGGGCGTCGGTGCTCGGCTTCATGGTCTGGGTGCTGACCGCCTCGACCTGGATGCTCGCCAACCGATGACCGCCCACGGCTTGTTCCGGGCGCCGCCGGCGCGGAACGAGCCCGTCCGCGACTACGCGCCGGGGAGCGAGGAGCGCGCGCGCCTCCGGCGCCGGCTCGAGCAGATGCGCGCCGAGCGGGTGGAGATCCCGCTCGTGATCGGCGGCGTCGACGTCGCGGGCGACGAGACGCGGCCGGCGGTGATGCCGCACGACCGGCACCACGTGCTCGCGGACGTCCACCAGGCGACCCCCGAGCACGTGCACCGGGCGATCGACGCGGCGGCGCGCGCCTGGCGGGACTGGTCGCGCTGGCCGTGGGAGGACCGGGCCGCGGTGTTCCTGCGCGCGGCGGAGCTCCTCTCCGGCCCGTGGCGGGACACGCTGAACGCGGCGACGATGCTCGGCCAGTCGAAGACCGCGCACCAGGCGGAGATCGACGCCGCGTGCGAGCTGACCGACTTCCTCCGCTTCAACGTCGAGTTCATGACCCGGATCTACGCCGAGCAGCCGGCGTCGGCGCCGGGGGTCTGGAACCGGATGGAGTACCGGCCGCTCGAGGGCTTCGTGCTCGCGGTGTCCCCGTTCAACTTCACCGCGATCGCCGGGAACCTGCCGACGTCGGTCGCGCTGATGGGGAACGTCGTGCTGTGGAAGCCGGCGTCGACGGCCATGCTCTCGGCCTACTACCTGATGCGCCTCTGGCAGGAGGCCGGGCTGCCCGGCGGCGTGATCAACATGCTCCCGGGCGCCGGCGCGACCGTGGGCGACGCGGCGCTCGCGAGCCCGGAGCTCGCCGGGATCCACTTCACCGGCTCGACCGCCGTCTTCCAGGGGATGTGGAAGACGGTCGGGCAGAACATCGCCCGCTACCGCAACTACCCGCGCGTGGTCGGGGAGACGGGCGGCAAGGACTTCGTCGTCGCGCATCCGTCCGCCGACCTCGACGCCGTCGCGGCCGCGATCGTGCGGGGCGCGTTCGAGTACCAGGGGCAGAAGTGCTCCGCCGCCTCGCGGCTGTACGCGCCCTCGAACCTGTGGCCGAAGCTGCGCGAGCGGCTCGCCGAGGAGGTGGCGACGATCAGGGTCGGCGACGTCTCCGACTTCGCGAACTTCATGGGGGCCGTGATCGACGAGCGCTCGTTCGCGACCCAGCGCGAGGCGATCGAGGAGGCCCGTGCCCATCCGGAGACGGAGGTCGTCGTCGGCGGCGGCACCGACGACTCGACCGGCTGGTTCGTCGAGCCGACGGTGATCGAGACACGGGACCCCGGGTTCCGCCTGCTGCGGGACGAGCTCTTCGGCCCCGTCGTGACCGCGTACGTCTACGACGAGCGGCGGTGGGACGAGACGCTCGCCCTGGTCGACTCCTCGTCGCCCTACGGCCTGACCGGCGCCGTCTTCGCCGAGGATCGCGCCGCGATCGCCGACGCGCGGGAGCGCCTGCGCTACGCGGCCGGCAACCTCTACGTCAACGACAAGCCGACCGGCGCGATCGTCGGCCAGCAGCCCTTCGGCGGGGCGCGAGCCTCGGGCACGAACGACAAGGCGGGCTCGATGTGGAACCTGATCCGCTGGGTCTCGCCGCGCGCGATCAAGGAGACGTTCGTCCCCGCCCGGGACTACCGCTACCCGTTCCTCGCCCCCGACCGCTGACCGCCCCGCCCGGGAGGGCGGCCGCTCAGGGCACGCGGAAGCGCCAGGCGACGGCGACCCCCGCGGTCGCCGTCCGCGCGTAGCCGACCGCCGTGTGGGTGCCCGGCGCGAGGGCGCTCGGGGCGCCGTAGATCGTGCCGTTCGTCGCCGTCCCGCCGCCCTTCGTCAGCAGGCGGTTGCCGTCGACCCAGAGGATCGCGTCGACGAGCGGGCGCGTCGCCCGCATCGTGATCGCCACCTGCGGCGGGTTCGGCGCCGCCTGCCCCGGCTTCGGGCCGAGGATCTCGACCGCGATCCCGCGCGCGCTCGCCACCCGCCCGTCGTGGAGCACCTCGGCCTTGCCGCCGCGGAGCACGACCTGCCACGGCCCGTCCGCGAGGAGCGTCCGCGAGCCCCCGCCGCCGCAGCCGGCGAGCGCGAGGGCGAGCGCGGCGCCCGCCGCCCGGCCCCTCATGCGCGCCCCGCCTTGTGGAGCTGCGCGTAGATGCGACGGGCGGTCTTCGCCGGCACGCCCGGGACGCCCTCGAGCTCCTCGGCGGAGGCGGCGAGCACCCGCTCGGGCGAGCCGAAGTGGCGCAGGAGCGCCCGGCGGCGGGCCGGGCCGACGCCCTCGAGCTGGTCGAGCATCGAGGCCCGGGCGCTCGCCGCCCGGCGCGCCCGGTGGAACTCGACCGCGAACCGGTGCGCCTCGTCACGCACGCGCTGCAGGAGCTGGAGGCCCGGCGAGCGCTCGGGGAGGACGACCGGCTCCGGCCGTCCCGGCACGAACACCTCCTCGACCCGCTTGGCCAGCGCGACCACGGCGACGCGCGGGAGGTCGAAGGCCTGCATCGCCGCGAGCGCCGCCGAGAGCTGACCCTTGCCGCCATCGATGACGACGAGGTTCGGTGTCCGGGCGAACGCGTCGTCGCCCTCCGCGGCCGCGCCGGCCAGCCGCGCGAAGCGGCGCCCGACGACCTCTGCGATCGCCGCGAAGTCGTCCTGGCCTTCCTGCCCGCGCACGGCGAACTTGCGGTAGTGGCTGCGCCGGGCGACGCCGTCCTCGAAGACGACCATCGAGCCGACGATCTCCCGTCCCTGGATGTTCGAGACGTCGAAGCACTCGATCCGGAGCGGCAGCGACTCGAGGTTCAGCACCTCGCGCAGCTCCTCCAGCGCCTCGACGCGCCGGAGCCGCTTCGCCTCGGCGGCGAAGCTCTCCGACTCGAGCGCGAGCTGCGCGTTCCGCTGGGCGAGCTCCTGGAGGCGTCGCTTCTCGCCCCGCTCGGGGGCGCGCACGTCCACCCGCGCGCCGCGGAGCTCGGAGAGGAACGCCGCGAGCGTGTCGAGCGGACCCGCCGCCCGCGGGACGAGCACCTGCGGCGGGATCGCCGGGGCCGAGCCGTAGTACTCGAGGCAGAACTGCTCCAGCACCTCCGCGACGTCCTCGCCGGCGGCGTTGTCGAGGTGGAACGCGTAGCGGTCGACCATCCGCCCCTCTCGGAGCGGGAACACCTGCACCGCCGCCCGCTCCGGCCCGACCGCGACGCCGATCACGTCGGTCGTCCCGATCGACGCCCGCTCGACCGCCTGCCGCTCGGCGAGGCGCTCGACCGCGCGCAGCCGGTTGCGGTACCGGGCCGCCTCCTCGAAGCGCTCCTCGGCGGCGGCCTCGCGCATCCTGCGCTCGAGGTCGGCTCGGACCGGCCGGTCGTCTCCGGAGAGGAACTCGATCACGCCGTCGATGATCGCCCGGTAGTCCTCCTTCGAGATGGCGCCGACGCACGGGGCGTAGCAGCGCTCGATGTGGTAGTCGAGGCAGGGGATCCCGCTGTGGCGCCCGGGCCGCGGCCCCTCGCACGGCCGGTAGCGGAAGACCCGGTTGAGCACGTCGAGCGTCTCCCGCACCTTCTTCGCGTTGGCGTACGGCCCGAAGTAGACGACGCCGCGCCGGTGCCGCTCGCGCGTGAACATCACCCGCGGATACTCGTCCTCGACCGTCACGGCGATGTACGGGAACGACTTGTCGTCGCGGAGCCGCACGTTGAACGGCGGCCGGTGCCGCTTGACCAGGTTCTGCTCGAGGTGGAGCGCCTCGACCTCGGTGCCGGTGACGATCGTCTCGACGTCGGCGATCCGCTCGATCAGCTTGTCGATCCCGAGCCGGGAGTCGGAGCGCCCGGCCTGGAAGTACTGCCGGACGCGCGCCCGCAGGGACTTCGCCTTGCCGACGTACAGCACCTCGCCCCGCGCGCCGCGGAAGAGGTAGACGCCCGGCCCCCGAGGCAGGCGCTTCAGCCGCTCGTCGAGCGTTCCGGCAGGCACGGCCTCAGGGTATCCTCGGGGTGTGGGTGCACCCGCGACCGGCCAGTACCTCGCGTACACCTTCTTCCGCGTGCTGCCCGAGTGGCGGCGCCTGCCGGTGGAGGAGCGTGCAGCCCACAAGGACGCGTTCGCGGAGGTCGTCGAGGAGCTCGCCCCCCGGTTCGACTACCTCGCCGCCTACTCGACGACCGGCGTCCGCCCGGAGGTCGACTTCTTCCTCTGGAAGATCACCCAGCGCTACGAGGACCTCGGCGAGCTCGGCGCCGCGCTGAACGCCACGCCGCTCGCGGGCTGGCTCGAGACGCCGTACTCGTACCTCGCGACCACCAAGCCCTCCCAGTACACGAAGGCGACCCGGGCGCGCAAGATCGTCCCCCAGCGTCAGCCCTACCTGGTCGTCTACCCGTTCGTCAAGCAGCGGCCGTGGTACTTCCTGCCGAAGGAGCAGCGGCAGGCGGCGATGGACGAGCACATGCGGATCGGGCACGAGTTCGAGACGATCAACAACCACACCACCTACTCGTTCGGCATCGACGACCAGGAGTACATGACGGTCTTCGAGTGCGACGAGCCGTCCGACTTCATGCACCTGATGGCCCGCCTGCGCGAGAGCGAGGCGTCGCGCTGGACCGAGCGCGACACGCCGATCTTCGTCGGCCAGCTCATGGACGTCCGCGCCGCGCTCGACCGGCTGGACGGCGTCGGCGCCCGCGTCGAGGCCTGAGCGTCAGGAGTACGTGTGCCGCTCGCGCCAGGTGCGCACGGCGACCGCGATCGAGACGGCGGCGACGACGAAGAAGACGAACAGGTCGACGCCGGAGAGCGTCCCGAGGAACCACCAGCCCAGGTCGGCGACGAGCAGGCCGACCGCCCCGTAGAACACCCACTGCTGGCGTGCCGGCCAGAGGCCGATCTCGCGCCGGCCGACGTCGCGCCAGAGCAGGTAGGCGACGAAGGCGACGGCGAGGAAGAAGGCGACGCGGGCGAGGAGCGCCGCGGTCGAGAGCGCCGTCTCGAGGTTGAGGACGACGACGACCAGGGCGATCGCGCCGATGATCGCCAGGCCGCGCAGGAACGGCGGGATCCGGCTCACGCGGCGGTCACGCGGTCATGTAAGCACGCACGGCCAGCGCCGCGGCCAGGAGGCTCGTGCCGGCGAACCAGCCGAGCCGGGCACGGGGCGCGTCCGGGGCGTAGAGGTACGGCGCGAGCACCGCGAGCAGCGCGAAGACGCCGTAGGCGTAGTGGAGCCGTTCGGCCGCGCGCTTGTGCTCGGCGAGGAGGAGCAGGCCGAGCGCGACCTGCGCCACGAGCAGGGTCTGCGCCGCGGCGATCAGGTGGGCGGTCCAGCTCCGGGCGCCGCGGCGGCGGGCGACGAGGGCGGCGACCCCCGCCGCCGCGCAGACCGCGATCACGAGGACGGCGTTCGCGTGGTGAGCGGTTAGCATGGCGGCCGCGGCATGGTCGAGGAAGGAACGCTAGCCCCGGACTTCGAGCTCGAGAGCGACACCGGCGAGACGGTGCGCCTCGCCTCCCTGCGCGGCCGGCCGGTCGTCCTCTACTTCTACCCCAAGGACCACACCTCCGGCTGCACGACGCAGGCCTGCGGGATCCGCGACGCGTGGGGCGCGTTCGAGCGGACGGGCGCGGTCGTGCTCGGCGTCTCGCCCGATACGGTCGCCTCGCACCGGCGGTTCCGCGACGACTACGAGCTTCCCTTCACCCTCCTCGCCGACCCGGAGCACACGGTCGCCGAGCGCTACGGCGTCTGGGTGGAGAAGTCGCGGTACGGACGCACGTACATGGGGATCGCCCGGACCACCTTCGTGATCGGGCCCGACGGCACCGTGCGCAAGGTGCTGCGGAACGTCACGCCGGCGACGCACGCCGAGGACGTCCTCGGCGTCCTCGCCGCCGAGGCGGCCTAGCCTCGGTCGGCGGTCGCGACCTACCCCTCGACGAGGCTCACGGTCCGCTCGCCGCGGGCCTCCCAGTAGCTCTCGCCGAGCTTCTCGACGAGCGTCCGCTCGAGCTCGCCCGAGCGCTCCATCTCCTCGACGATGTCGGCGCCGCCGACGAGCTCGCCCTTGACGAAGACCTGCGGGATCGTCGGCCAGCCGGAGAGGGCCGAGAGGTCCTGCCGGATCTCGGGGTCGGGGAGGATGTCGACGGCGGTGATCGGCGCGCCCGCGCGCCGCAGCGCGCCGAGCGCGCGCTCCGAGTTCCCGCACATGATCGCGTCCGGCGTGCCCTTCATGAAGAGGGCGACGTCGGCGGACTCGAGCACTGCCTTGATCTTGTCGGTGTAGGTCACGCGGTCCCCTTCGTGTTGATGCGGAGCTCGTGGATTGCGCCCTGCCGCCAGGGCTCGTCGAGGGCGGCGTAGACCAGCCTGTGCTGCTCGAGCCGGGAGAGGCCGTTGAAGGCGGCGTCCTGCACGACGACCTCGAAGTGGTCGCCGCCGCCCGTGCGGTCGACGACGCGCACCTGCTCGGCCTGCGGGAAGGCGCGCTCGAGCAGCTCCTGGATCCGCTCCCTCACGCGCCCATCGTAGCGAGCACCAGCCGGTCCCCCCGCTCGACCCCGGCGGCCGCGCCCGCCGGGAGCTCGACCACCGCCCGCGCGCCGCGCCGGGCGGCGACGCGCCACGGGCGGAGCTCGCGCTCGACCCCGAGCACGACGAGGTCGCGGTCGCAGAAGACGGCGTCGATCGGGAAGCGCATGAAGAACGTGTGGATCGAGCCCGCCGGCCGGAGCAGCAGCCCCTCCTCGGGCCCGAGCCCGCTCCGGCCGAGCAGCCCCCGCAGCCGCCGCCACGGCGTGTCGGCGAGCTCCAGGCGGCGGCAGACGACCTCGCCCCCCGCCTTGGTCAGCACGCCGGTCCTCATGCCGATGAGCATCCTGCCGAGCGGCGGACGGGCGGCGCTAGACTGGTCGCGCCCAAGCGGATGTGGCGGAATTGGTAGACGCGCACGGTTCAGGTCCGTGTGCCCTTCGGGGCGTGGAGGTTCAAGTCCTCTCATCCGCACTCTGACCGCCTCGACCCGTCTCGCGGTGCTGGGTGCGGCGGCCGCGGCCGCCGCCGCCGTCTCGGGCGCGGGCGGAGCGACCCCGCAGGGACCGACGGAGGAGGTGATCGTGACGCTGAAGCCGCCCGGGCTCGCGGCGTTCGGGCGCTCGCTCGCCTCCGCGCGGCACGCCGGCTACGCGCGCGAGCTCGCGGCCGCGCAGGCTCAGGCGGCGCGCGACCTCGTCGCGTCGCTGCCGGGGGCGCGCATCCGCTGGCGCTACCGGGTCGTCCTCGACGGGTTCGCGATCGACCTCCCCCGCTCCGAGGTCGGCCGGCTCGCGCAGCTTCCCGGCGTCGCGCGCCTCTGGCCGAACCTCACCTACCACTCCCTCTCCGTCACGGCCGTCTCCGCCCGGGCGGTGACGCAGTCGCCCGAGCTGATCGGCGCCGACAAGCTCTGGGGCCCGACGCTCGCGACCGCCGGCGCCGGGATGAAGATCGGGATCATCGACGACGGGATCGACGCCACGCATCCCTTCTTCGACCCGAGCGGCTACACCTACCCGCCGGGCTTCCCGAAGGGACTTCGGCGGGACGCGACGCCGAAGGTGATCGTCCAGCGCACCTTCGCGCCGCCGTCGCCGCACTGGAAGTACGCGCGGGCGCCGTTCGACCCGACGCAGTCCTTCCACGCGACGCACGTCGCCGGGATCGCGGCGGGCGACCACGGGACGGCGGACGGCTCGCTGCTCCTGTCGGGCGTCGCGCCGAGCGCGTACCTCGGAAACTACAAGGCGCTCACGATCCCGACGCCGGACTTCGGGCTCGACGGCAACTCGGCGCAGATCGCGGCGGCGATCGACCAGGCGGTGCGGGACGGGATGAACGTCATCAACCTCTCGCTCGGGGAGCCGGAGGTGGCGCCGTCGCGCGACGTCGTCGTGCAGGCGATCGAAGGCGCCGCGCGCGCAGGCGTCGTGCCGGTCGTGGCGGCCGGCAACGACTTCAACCAGTTCGGGTACGGGTCGATCAGCTCGCCGGCGAACGCGCCGTCGGCGATCACGGTCGCGGCCACCACGATCGGCGACCAGATCGCCGACTTCTCGTCCGCCGGCCCGACGCCCGTGTCGCTCATCCTCAAGCCCGACGTGAGCGCGCCCGGCGTCGCGATCACCTCGTCGCTGCCGACGAACGAGGGCGGCCCCTGGGGCGAGCTCGGCGGCACGAGCATGGCGACCCCGATCGTCTCCGGCGGCGTCGCGCTGCTCAAGGAGCGCCACCCCGCCTGGACGGTGGCGGAGATCAAGTCGGCGATCGTGGCCACGGCCGACCCGGTCCGCGACGACCTCGGGCGCGAGATCTCCGTCCTCCGCGAGGGCGGCGGCCTGATCGACCTGCCGAAGGCGGACAACCCGCTCCTCTTCACCTCCCCGTCCTCGCTCACCTTCCCGCTGAACGGCGGCACGCGCTCGGTTGCGCTCACCGACGCCGGTGGCGGCGCCGGGAGCTGGTCGGTGTCGGTCGACGTGCAGGACCGGGGTCACGGCGTGACCGTGTCGGCGCCGCCGACCGTCGCCGTGCCCGGCACGCTCCCCGTCACCGCGACCGCGGCCCCGGGCGCCCGCTCCGGCCTCACCACCGGCTTCGTCGTCTTGACCCGCGGCACCGACGTGCGGCGGATCCCGTTCCTCGCGGTCGTCGACCATCCGCTGCTTCGCACCGAGCCGGTGCAGGCGACCCTGACGCGGACCGGGACGTACGCCGGCGACACGCGCCGCGGCGAGGCCAGGGTCTCGCGCTACCGGTTCCCGACCGGCGGCGACGCGACGTACCCCGGCCCGGAGGTCGTCTACCGGGTGCGGGTTCCCGCCGGCACCGCCAATTTCGGCGTCGCCGTCCTCTCGGGCCACGCGGTCCCGCACGTCGTCGAGGCGGGCGACGAGAACCACCTCACCGGCTACGACGGCCTCCCGCAGGCGCTCAACCCCTACTTCAGCACCTTCGGCGAGCCGCGCCCGGTCGCCGGGGCGGTGCTCCCGACCCCCGGCGCCTACGACGTCGTCTTCGACACGCGCTCGGCCGCCGGCGCCGGCCCGTTCACCTTCCGCTTCTGGATCGACGACACGGCGCCGCCGGTGCTGCGGCTCGTCTCGGCCCGCGGCGGGAGGATCGTCGTCTCGGTCACCGACGCCGGCTCCGGCGTCGACCCGCAGTCGCTCTCGGCGACCCTCGACGGGCGCCCGGTCGGCGTGCAGTACGCGCACGGGCTCGCGACCGTGCCGGCGAAGCCCGGCGCCCACACGCTGACCCTGACCGCCTCCGACTTCCAGGAGCTGAAGAACCAGGAGGACGTGGCGCGGATCAAGCCGAACACCGCCACGCTCTCGCGGGCCGTGCGGGTCGCGGGGTAGGCGGGCGGCTACCGCTTCCTGGCGTCGTGCTCGTCGATCGTCGGCAGCGCGGCGAGGTCGCGCTCGACCGAGCGGGCGAACTCGTCCTGCTCGTCGGAGCGCACGACTCGCAGGCGCGCCTTCCGCTCGAGCCGTTGCGCGCGCCGGCGGGCGCCGGCGAGCCTCGCCAGGCGCGGCCACTCGGCGGCGGCGACGAGCGCGGCCGCCGCGACGAGCACCACGATCGCGAACAGGCTCACACGGGCAGGATACTGCCGGCGTGAAGCCTCGCCTCGCACCTCTCGCGCTCGCCGGCGCGCTCCTCGCCGGCTGCGGCGGCGGCAGCCCGAGCACGACCGGGACGGCGCCGCACGCGGCGAGCGCGACGCTCCGCGCGTACTTCTTCCGCGGCCCCGGGCTCGTCCCGGTCGCCGTCACGGTGCCGCGGACGGCCGCCGTCGGGACGGCGGCGCTCGGCGCGCTCCTCGCCGGGCCGCCGCCGGGCTACTGGACCGCGCTCCCGGCCGGGATCCGGCTCGAGAAGCTCACGGTCAGCGGCGGCGTGGCCACGGCGTCGTTCTCCGCCGGGATCGAGCGCCTGCCGCGCACCGCGCAGGGCCAGATCGTCTACACGCTGACGCAGTTCCCCTCCGTCCGGGGCGTGGAGGCGCTGTCGGGCACTCGGCGGATCGCGCTCGAGGACGGCGCCGAGCGGCGGCTCGCGCGGCCGGCCACCCGGCTCGACTTCGTCGACCTGACCCCGGACGCGCTCATCTACGTCGAGGAGCCGCGTCGCGACTCGACGGTGACGAGCCCGGTGCGCGCGCGCGGGACGGCCGACACCTTCGAGGGGAGCTTCGCCGCGGAGGCCTACGTGGACGGGAAGCTCGTCGCCGGCCGGGCGATCCAGGCGAGCGCCGGCTCCGGCACCCGCGGTACCTGGCGGGCGACCTTCGACCTGCCTCCGGGCGAGGGGACGCTCGTCTTCTACGAGCCCTCGGCCGAGAACGGCGCGCGGCTGCACACGACCGTCGTCCACGTCCGGGTCGTGGGCTGAGCCGCGGGCCGGAGCCGGCTACAATGGCCGCCGCTCGCGACGGCGGCCGCCGGCCCGGCGGGGTCCGCGCCGGCCGGGACGAGCGCGGTCCCCGGTAGCTCAATTGGCAGAGCATCCGGCTGTTAACCGGAGGGTTGTTGGTTCGAGTCCAACCCGGGGAGCTCGCCGCGGCGCCCGCCCGCGCCGCGCTTTACAGCGCCCTGACCTCCGCCGAACGCGGGCTTGACGCGGCGCGCCGACGCTGAGCGACGCCAGGTCGGGCGCGCGGCCTTTCTCTCGCGCGTCGTCTCGGACGCCCGCCACGCCCCCGGCCTCGTCCCTCCAGGACGCCCCGGCGCCGGACTCAGTCCGCGACCGGGGTGCGCTCGCCGAGCCGCGCGAGCGCCTCCCGCACCCGCAGGAGCTTCTCCTGCAGCTCGCGCATCCGCTCCGGGGCGGCGTGGGCGAGCTCGGCGCGGAGCGCGCGCTCGCGCAGGCGGAGGAGCAGCTCCTCGGCGGTCTGCCGGTCGATCCCCTCGGCGGCGGCGTGCGCGTTCAGCTCGGCGAGGAGCGCCACCCCGCGCTCGTCGAGCGGGGCGCCGTCGACGAGGTGCGCGCGGACGGCGCGGCTCGTCTCGTCGCGGAAGTGCTCGGGCGGCAGCTCGGCCAGGATCGGGACGAGGCCCGGGTGGGCGACCACGCCGGCGAGCGCGCCCCGCTCGCGGCGCGTCTCGGCGTCGAGGCGCCGCGGCGAGAGCGCCGCCTGCGCCCGGGCGCGCACGCTCGGGAGCTGGAGCCCGATCCCGAACCGGTCGGTGGCCCAGCGGATCGCCTCCGCCTTCGCCGGCGAGTCCGGCAGCGTCCGCAGGAACGCGCTCGCGGCTGCGAAGCCGCCGGCGGCGGCCTCGGCCTGGACGCGGTGGAGCGCGTAGGGCTTGGCGGTGGCGAGCCGCGCCGCGAAGCCCTGCGGCTCGTCGGCGGGGTCCCGTCCGGGAGGCAGCACCACCACGTTCACCTCGAACCCCTGCGCGACCGCGAGCTCCATCCCGCGCAGCGTGGCGGCGCTGCCGGCGGCGTCGCCGTCGAAGGCGAGCCAGAGCCGCCTCGTCAGGCGGCCGAGCTCGCGGAGCTGCGCCTCGGTGAGCGCCGTCCCCATGCAGGCGACGACCGCCCCGAGCCCGGCTTGGCGGAGGGCGATCACGTCGGTGTTCCCCTCGACGACGACGGCGCGGCCGTCCTTCGCGATCTCCTGCCGCGCGAGGTGGAGGCCGTAGACGACGTCGCCCTTGCGGAAGAGCTCGGTCTCCGGCGTGTTCACGTACTTCCCCCGCAGCGGGTCGTCGTCGTGCAGGCGTCGCGCCTGGAAGCCGACGACGCGCCCGCGTGCGTCCGCGAGCGGGAAGACGAGGCGCCGCTGGAAGTAGTCGTCCCCCCGCGGCCGCGTCAGGCCGGCGGCCCGCAGCTCCTCGACGGCGAAGCCCTTCTCGCGCGCCTTGCGCGCGAGCACGCCGCCGCCGGGGGCGTAGCCGAGCCGGAACGCGCGGCAGGCCGCCTCGCCGAGGCCGCGGCCGGCGAGGTAGGCACGGGCGGACGCCCCCGCCCGCGCGTCCCAGAGCAGGCGGCTGTAGAAGTCGGCCGCGCTCTCGAGCAGCTCGTACAGCCGCTGCCGGCGCTGCCGGCGCTGCTCCTCCCGCGGCGAGATCTCCTCGTACTCGAGCGGGATGCGAAACCGCTCCGCGAGCCACTCGACGGCGCCGGCGAAGTCGAGGCCGAGCGCCTCGCCGACGAAGGTGAAGACGTCGCCGCCCCGGCCGCAGCCGAAGCAGTGGTAGAGCCCCTTGGCCGGGTCGACCGAGAAGCTCGGTGTGCGCTCCTCGTGGAACGGGCAGCGGCCCGTGAGCTGGCTCCCGGCCTTCCGCAGCGACGTCCGCTCCTCGACGACCGCCACCAGGTCGGCTCCGCGGCGGACGGCCTCGACGCTCGCGTCCGCGATCCGGGCCATCAGTCGAGGGTGGCCGCGTACTGCAGCGCGTAGCGGTCGGTCATGCCGGCGATGAAGTCGGTGATCTCGTCGGGCTCGCCGCCGCGGTCGGCGAGGGCGTCGAAGATGCGGCGCACCGTGGCGCGGGCTCGCTCGTGCTCCGGACGGGTGTGCGGCCCGAGGTAGACGCGCTCGAACATGAAGCTGCGGAGCGACAGCATCGCCCCGCCGACCTCGTCGCCCTGGACGATGTCGCCCGCGCGCTCCGACGTCTCGATCAGGTCGTGCACGAGCGTGTCGATGCGGCGCGCACCGGTCGCGCCCAGCACCTCGATCTCGTCGCGCGGAAGGTCGTCCTCGCTCAGGATCCCGTGGCGGATCGCGTCGTCGATGTCGTGGTTGATGTAGGCGACCCGGTCGACGATGCGGACGATCTTCCCCTCGAGCGTCTCCGGCAGCCGGTCGCCGGTGTGCGCGAGGATCCCGTCGCGCACCTCGTGGGTGAGGTTGAGCCGCTCGGCGAGCTTGAGCGACTGCTCGTTGTGCCGGAAGGCGCCGCCGAAGCGGTCGCGGAGCGCCGCGTCGAGCGCCTCCTCGCCGGCGTGCCCGAACGGGGGGTGCCCCATGTCGTGGCCGAGCCCGATCGCCTCCACGAGGTCCTCGTTCAGCCGCAGCGCGCGGGCGACGACGCGCGCGATCCCGGTCGTCTCGAGCGTGTGCGTCATCCGCGTGCGGTAGTGGTCGCCGACCGGGTCGATGAAGACCTGCGTCTTCCCCTTCAGCCGCCGGAACGGCTTCGAGTGGACGATGCGGTCGCGGTCGCGCTGGAACGGGGTGCGCACCGTGCACTCCTCCTCGGGCACGAGCCGGCCTCGCGTCTCGAAGGAGCGGACGGCGAGCAGCGAGAGCTCGCGCTCCTCCCGCTCGCGGACCCGCGCGGCGAACGCGTCCCCGACTCTCCCGGCCAGCTCCCGCACCTCCACACGCTAGACGATGATCGGGACGGTGCCGCCGTCGGCGCTCCACGCGGCGCCGGTGACGTAGCTCGCGCGCTCCGAGAGCAGGAACACGATCACGGCGGCGATCTCCTCCGGCGCCGCGAGCCGGCCGAGCGGACGGGCGGCGCCGACCCTCGCGAGCACCTGGTCGCGGTCGCCCTGCTGGTCGGCGAGCCCACCCTCGCCGAGCCACGCGCCGGTCGCGGTCGGCCCCGGGGTGACGGCGTTGCAGCGGATGCCGTCCTTCGCGTACAGGTCGGCGACGAGCCGGGAGAGCGAGAGCATCGCCGCCTTCGTGACCGAGTACTCCGGCATCGAGAGGCTCGGTCGCTTCGCCGCCGTCGAGGAGACGTTGACGATCGCGCCGGAGCGACGCTCGCGCATCGCGGGCAGGGCGGCGCGGAGCGCCCGCACCGCGCTCATCACGTTGAGCTGCCACGAGCGCTCCCACACGTCGTCGGCGAGGTCCTCCCAGGCGTGGATCTCCGCCCAGCCGACGTTGTTGACGAGGCAATCGACGCGGCCGAAGCGCCCGAGCGTCTCCGCGACGACGCGCTCCGGCTCTCCCGGGCGTCCGAGGTCGGCGGAGACGTGCAGGTCGCCGATCCCGTCGGGGCGCCGGCCGCAGGTGACGACGGTCGCGCCCTCGGCGCGGAGGAGCCGGGCGGTCTCGAGCCCGATCCCGCCCGTCGAGCCGGTGACGAGGCACACCTTGTCGCGCAGGCCGAGGTCCATGCCGCGCTAGACGTTAGTCGGCGCGCCGGCGGCGCCCGCCGGCTGCGCGCCGGGCCGCCCCCGGGCCGGGGGATAGACTGGCTTCGAGCCCCTTGGAGGACTACACGAACAAGTACAAGGGCGAGCAGGTCGAGGTGGCGCTCTTCGGCGGCGAGTACCAGGACGGGGTGCTGACCGCGTACTGCTACGTCGACGACGTCGCGCACATCGAGCTGAACGGCCACATCCTCATCCCGCTCCAGAACATCGCCTCGCTCCACTGCTCGAGCCGGTGCGACGCCCCGGAGCCGGATTGGCCGCCGCACGGTCTCGCCGAGGACGACGCGGACGAGCGCGGCGACGACGAGGGGTAGCGCGATGCTCGGCACGCGGCTCGCCGTCGCGCGCAACCTCCTCAAGGTCTGGCTCCTGTTCGCGCTGCCGGCGCTCGCGATGGGCGCGATCGGCTGGGAGCTCGGCGGCTCCCGCCTCGGGCTCCTGTTCCTCGGCTCGGTCGTCCTGCTCGACGCCGCGCTCTACTGGTACGCGGACCGGATCGCGATGGGGATGGTCGGGGCGCGCGAGCTCCTGCCCGGCGAGGCGCCCGGGCTGTGGTCGACGGTCGAGACCCTGTCGGGACGGGCGCAGGTGATCCGCCCGCGGCTCTACCTGCTGACCGACGGCTACCCGCGGGCGCTCTGCGCGGGCCGCGGCGCGGGCGGCGGCTCGGCGCTCGCGGTCTCGGTCGGGCTCCTCGGGGTGGCCTCCCCCGCCGAGCTCGAGGGCATCGTCGCGCACGAGCTCGCCCACCTCCGCCGCCGCGACGTGCTCGTCCAGACGCTCGCGGTCGTGGTCGCGGGAGCGGTGGTCGAGGCGTCCCGGATCGGGGGGTGGCTGCAGCGCGGCCTCCTCTTCGTGCTCGGCCCGCTCGCCGCCTCGTTCGTCCACCTGCTCCTGTCGCCGAAGCGGGAGTACGAGGCCGACCGCTTCGCCGCCGAGCTCTGCGGCTCGCCCCACGGGCTCGCGGACGCCCTGCTCCGGCTCGAGCAGGCGATGGAGCTCGTCGCGTTCGAGGCCTCGCCGGCGACCGAGCCGCTGTACACGACGAACCCGTTCGCCGAGGAGGGGCTCGCGACCCTGTTCGGCACCCACCCTCCGCTCGGCGAGCGCGTCCGCCGCCTCCGCGAGCTCGACCCCGACTGGCGCGAGAAGCTGCGCGCGGCCTAGCCTGGGCGCGGCCCGACCCCGCGAGCCGCCGCCGAAACGGCGACGGGCCCGCGCGCGCGGGCCCGTCGAGGAAGATGGGCGGCGTCCTACTCTCCCGGGAGCGCGAGCTCCGAGTACCATCGGCGCTGGCGGGCTTAACTTCTCTGTTCGGAATGGGAAGAGGTGTTTCCCCGCCGCTATGACCGCCCAAGCTCGTGCGTGTCGCCTCGGGCGGACCCGCGGGCGCGCACCCTCAAAACTCCATAGCAGCTTCGGTGTGCTCGAGATCAAGACCTCGAGCGATTAGTACGGGTCCGCTGAACGCATTGCTGCGCGTGCACGTCCCGCCTATCGACGTGGTCGTCTCCCACGGCTCTTACTCTCTCGAGGAGATGGGAGGCCTCATCTCGAGGTGGGCTTCCCGCTTAGATGCTTTCAGCGGTTATCCCGTCCGGACGTGGCTAGTCAGCAGCGCCGCTGGCGCGACGACTGATACACCAGAGGTCCGTTCGTCTCGGTCCTCTCGTACTAGAGACGACTCCTCTCAAGCCTCCAACGCCCATGGTGGATAGGGACCGAACTGTCTCACGACGTTCTGAACCCAGCTCGCGTACCGCTTTAATGGGCGAACAGCCCAACCCTTGGGACCTACTCCAGCCCCAGGATGCGACGAGCCGACATCGAGGTGCCAAACCCTTCCGTCGATGTGGACTCTTGGGAAGGATAAGCCTGTTATCCCCGGAGTACCTTTTATCCGTTGAGCGACGGCACTTCCACGTGTTACCGCCGGATCACTATGGCCTGCTTTCGCACCTGCTCGAGATGTCTCTCTCGCAGTCAAGCTCCCTTATGCCATTACGCTCTACGCACGATTTCCAACCGTGCTGAGGGAACCTTTGCGCGCCTCCGTTACGTTTTAGGAGGCGACCGCCCCAGTCAAACTACCCACCAGATGCTGTTCCTGCCCCGGATGACGGCAGCAGGTTAGAAGCCCAGAACGCGAAGGGTGGTATCCCAAGGGTGGCTCCACCGACACTGGCGTGCCGGCTTCACAGCCTCCCACCTATCCTGGACAACCCGTCCCGAACTCCAACATCTAGCTGTAGTAAAGGTTCACGGGGTCTTTCCGTCCAACCACGGGTACTCGGCATCTTCACCGAGACTACAGTTTCACCGGATCCCTCGAAGAGACAGCGCCCAAGTCGTTACGCCATTCGTGCAGGTCGGAACTTACCCGACAAGGAATTTCGCTGATCGTCTTATCCGGACCTGGCCGCTACGGACAGGTCGCGAACGGGAATGGCACTTCCTTTGATGCCGCTCCCCTGCATGTCGCCATGCAGATGGGACTGTCTCATGACCCTGTGTCCAGGGCCTCTGGCGTACAGTCTCTGAGGATTCTGATCAGGCCCTGCCTGGATTTCTTCCGGTTCATCGTCTCGGCGATCTCGACGAGACCGCTGGATGTCAGATGACGGCCAGCCGAGATCAACTCGACGCACTTCGCAAACTTTTCGAAGTTGTCACGCTTCGACGTTCGCAACGGATGCTCCTCCAAGAACGGAATGACCGTCTCGAGGAGATCGTCGCGCTTGCGCACGACGTATCGGTGCAGGTGCTCCCGGTGGTTGTCACACCGCCGGTTGACGATCACCTGACCGACACCGAAGAAGTCACGCAGCTCGTGGAGGACAGCAAGACTTTGTTCGCCCTGCGTCACCGCGAACTCGTGCGAGACCTGGAAACCGGTCACGTAGCCGCTCCGCCCCGGACGGCGTGGCTGCCGTACGAAGCCGATTGAGAAGCATCCTTCTCCGTCTACGAAACCGACCACCCAGTCAGGGAACCCGCTCAGCCTTTCCTGCTGGTTTTCCGCACTCGTCACATTGTCACTGTACGCCTCGAATCGACGTACGAGTAGCGCGAGATGCACCGGTTTTTCCAGCATATGGCCAGATGCGCACCGCACCATCGCTGGCACGGGGGGCAACGAAAAGCCTGAGACAGCTGCACACTGTCTTTTTCACAGGCATGTCACCTTAGGACGGTTATAGTTACCGCCGCCGTTTACCGGGGCTTGGATTCGGAGCTTCGCCCGAAGGCTAACCCCTCCTCGTGACCTTCCGGCACCGGGCAGGCGTCAGCCCCTATACGTCGTCTTTC
>Ga0209810_1001616_pt1 | contig 32659 bp, 23 predicted proteins | sample Coa_R1_7_FD_187159 | JGI IMG/M metagenome (GOLD analysis project Ga0209810, IMG submission 187159) | Surface soil microbial communities from Centralia Pennsylvania, which are recovering from an underground coalmine fire - Coalmine... | ecosystem: Environmental > Terrestrial > Soil > Unclassified... | reverse complement strand
CCCTCAGGGCAATAGTGGAGGCGTATGTCCTGGCGTCTCCCATAACCCCCACGCTCGATATGGGCAGAAGGATTGCGAACGACTGCCACAGCTGATGGTAGAGCTGTGCTGCGCGTATTTCCTGCTCCACGATCGCATCGGCTTCGCGAAGGGTTCGAAGTCGCTCAGGGGTTACCTCGCCCACAATCCGGACAGCCAGTCCAGGGCCCGGAAACGGCTGGCGGGAAATGATTTCCGCGCTAAGCCCCAGTTCCCGACCTACTTCCCTGACCTCGTCCTTAAAGAGTTCCCTTAAGGGTTCGATGAGTTCGAATGTCAGGTCCGTCGGCAAGCCGCCCACGTTGTGGTGACTCTTGATGGTGGCTGCCGGACCCTTGACGGAAACCGATTCGATAACGTCCGGGTAAAGAGTTCCCTGCACCAGGAACCGTGGCTCCCCCAGCGCTCGGGCTTCTTCTTCGAAGACGCGGATGAAGACTTCGCCGATGATCTTCCGCTTCTGCTCCGGGTCTGTTACGCCTTCCAGCCGCTTCAGGAACCTCTCTGAGCGATCGACAGCACGGACGTTCAAGTGCGCCTGGGCTTTCAAAGCCGCTGTCACCTGCTGGAATTCATTCTTCCTGAGCAGGCCGTTATCGACGAACACGCAAATCAGTTGATCGCCAATCGCACGGCTGACCAGCGTGGCCGCCACAGTTGAATCCACGCCGCCCGAAAGAGCGCACAGGGCGCGCTCATTGCCCACCTGGGCCCGGATCCGCTCAACAGTCTCTTCGATCAATGAGCCCGGATACCAGTTAGCTTTGGCTCCACAAATGTTTTCGACAAACCGCCGCAGGATTTCCGTTCCGGACGCCGTATGACGCACCTCCGGATGGAATTCCACCGCGAACATTTTCTTCTCGACGTTCTCAATGGCCGAAATCGCGTTCTCCGTTCGCCCCACGACGCGGAAACCCGGGGGTACTTCCACGACGTGGTCGCCATGGCTGTTCCACACGCGGAGCGGCGATTCAAACCCGGTGAACAGTTCGCTGGGCGGCAGGATCTCGAGTTGGGCAAAGCCGTATTCGCGTCGTGCGGCCGGCTCGACCTTGCCACCCAGCTTGTGGGACATCAATTGCAGCCCGTAACAGATACCCAGGATGGGAACCCCCAGCTTGAAAACACGGTCGTCGCAGCGGGGAGAAGCCGGATCGTAAACAGACGACGGCCCTCCGGAAAGAATGATCGCCAGCGGATTCATTTTCACAAGGTCATCAAAGGGCAAATGGCACGGCACAATCACCGAATAGATGTGCATCTCACGAATGCGCCGCGCAATAAGCTGCGTGTATTGCGATCCGAAGTCGAGAACTACAATAGGACGTAAGTTTTCCATTTTTCTTGTTTGCCCGGTTGTGTACGCGAGTGACGGTAAAACAGTGACTGTGTGAAACCGTTAACTTACATCATACAGGATTCCGTCCGTCTGCGCCTTAAGTTCTGTTGGCGAATGCTCCAAGAACACTCTCGGGCCGCCATCGCTATAGATCTCCCCTTCAAGACGAGGCCGTATTGCCCACCAGTAAAACGCAGGCTCTGGTAGGACAACAACCATTCAAAATCCGAACCACTTTATGGTGGATATTAAGGACCGACAATTTATCGCACAACAATGTTGATGAGCTTCTGAGGAACCAGGATGAATTTGACAACCTCCCGGCCATTGAGGTGCTGGACGACTTTCTCATCGGCCAGCGCGAGGCGCCGGATATCGTCTTCTGTGGCATTCGCAGCCACGCGAACTTTGCTCCGAAGCTTGCCGTTTACCTGGACCGGAAGTTCGAGTTCTTCTTCTGCGGCAAGCTCAGGATCGTACGCTGGCCAGGGCACGCGGAGGGTCGGCCCAGTATGTCCCAGACCCTCCCAGAGTTCATCTGCAATGTGCGGGGCAAAGAGCGCGAGCACCAGCGTCAGAATTTCAAGTGTTTCTTTAAGAATTCCAGGGCAAACCTTTCCTTCCGAAATTTCAGTATCGACCTCGCTTAACTCATTAACCAGTTCCATGGCGAGGGCAATATCGGTGTTGAAGTGCCAGCGCTCTTCCATGTCGTCGGTGACATGCCGGAGCACTTGGTGAGCCTTGCGCAGAATCTTCCGTTCTTCGGACGTGTAGCTCACGCTATCGCCAGTACGGTTCGTCTTCCCAAGCATCGAATGGATCGCTCGAAGGTTATCTGCATATTTAGCCACCAGGCGGTACACGCGGTTAAGGAAACGCGAGGCGCCTTCGATACCGCTGTCGCTCCAATCGAGGTCCTTCTCGGGTGGCGCGGCAAATAACATGTAGAGCCGGACGGTATCGGCGCCGTACTTGGCGAACATGGCCGTGGGGTCCACCACGTTGCCCTTCGACTTGGACATCTTCGCGCCGTCTTTGATGACCATTCCCTGCGTGAACAGCCGTGCAACGGGCTCAGAAAATTCCACGAGACCGATGTCCTTCATCACCTTAGTGAAAAAGCGCATATAAATCAGGTGCAGGATAGCGTGCTCGATACCGCCGATATACTGGTCCACCGGGAACCAGTATTTCACGGCCTCTCTGTTAATGGGTGCTGTGTCGATTTTCGGGTCTGTATAGCGGTAGAAATACCATGACGAATCGACAAACGTGTCCATCGTATCCGTTTCGCGCCGCGCCGAACCGCCACACTTCGGACAGGGAGTGGACACAAATTCCGGAACACTCGCCAGCGGTGACTGGCCTGTTCCGGTCAGCCTGACATTTTCGGGCAGAAGCACGGGAAGATCAGATTCTCTAACCGGCACGATTCCGCACGCGTCGCAATAAACCATGGGAATCGGCGTACCCCAATATCGTTGCCGAGAAATGCCCCAATCCTTAATGCGGTATTGTACCGTTCCTTTTCCGAAACCGTCGGCTTCAGCGTCTTTGGTCATGCGCTCGATAGCCCGCTCTGAAGTAAGGCCAGTATAAGGACCGGAGTTCACGAGTTTTCCGTAATCCGTGAAAGCGGCTTCAAGTTTTACTTGAGGTCCACCATCCTTCGGCACGATAACTGTACGGATTGGAAGACCGAACGTCGTGCAGAACTCGAAGTCGCGCTGGTCATGCGCGGGCACTGCCATCAATGCGCCTGTGCCGTACTCCATCAGCACAAAGTTGGCCAGCCAGATGGGGACAGTCTCGCCATTGTAAGGATTACGCGCGGTAAACCCGGTCGGCGCGCCGTCCTTCACCTGATTCACTTCCACACGTGCGCGAACAGCGGAACTCTTGATGCGTTCGACCTCACGCTGGAGGGTTTCAGGGGCCTTCGAAGCCGCGATCATCTTCTCAACCAACGGGTGCTCAGGGGCCATAAGCACGGCCGTACAGCCGAAAATCGTATCCAAGCGAGTGGTGAAGACCCGCAGTGGCAGGTCGAGCTCAACGATGCGGAAATCCACTTCAGTTCCTTTTGACTTGCCAATCCAGTTCTGCTGCATCGTAAGGACCCGATCCGGCCAGCGGACCAGTTCCTTCATATCTTCCAGCAGCCGCTCGGCGTAATCAGTGATCTTCAGGAACCACTGCTCAAGTTCTTTTTCGACTACGCGGGTGTCTTCGTGCCGCCAGCAGCAGCCGTCCACGACCTGCTCATTGGCAAGCACGGTTTCACATTCGGGGCACCAGTTCACCCGGCTTTTCTTTCGATACGCCAGGCCGCGTTCGTACATCTTGAGGAAGAACCATTGGTTCCAGCGGTAGTATTCCGGCAGGCAGGTTGTGACCTCTCGTCTCCAATCGTAGCTTACCCCGAGCCGCTTCAATTGCTCGCGCATGCGGGCGATGTAGGCAAAAGTGAATTCTGCGGGAGGCCGCTGGCTCTTGATCGCGGCGTTTTCCGCGGGTAAGCCGAACGAGTCCCAGCCGATGGGATGAAGGACATTGTAACCCTTCATCCACATGTAGCGCGCCAGAGCGTCGCCAATCGAGTAGTTCCTCACGTGCCCCATGTGGATGTCGCCGGATGGATAGGGCAGCATCTCGAGCACGTAATATTTACTGCGATTGGGATCTGGGTCAGCATCAAACAGCCTGTCCGCTTCCCAGCGCTTCTGCCATTTCGCTTCTACTTTTTGTGGATTGTATGTCGGGTCCATGTTTCCAATCTGACCTTACGAATCTGGAATTACGCGTGTCCAAACCCCATGTTCGAAGGAGATTCATGCGCTTCCAGGAGAGTCCTTCGGCATCCGGTTCAAAATCGGAAGCTATTCTTGTCTTAGTGGTCCTAATTGTAATGGGTAACTGGAATTTCCTCCATCTCGGGAAATCGCGCTTCCAATGCTAAGCGCGACGCGCTGCCAGCCTGCGCATCATTGCCAGGTTCCGTTTGTCGTCGTCCGGCCTGTCAACCGGCGTCTCGCAGATGAACGGAATATCGCACAGTTTGGGGTGGCGGATGATTCTGCCAAATGCTTCCGCTCCGATCTGGCCCTTTCCGATGTGCTCATGCCGGTCAACGTGCGAATTGAATGCCACTTTCGAATCGTTGGCATGAATGATGCGCACTCTTTCCAAGCCGACGGTTCCTTCAATCTCCTTGATTGTCTTGCCCAGACCAGAGGCCGTGTGGACTGAATAACCAGCGGCAAACAAATGAGCAGTGTCCATGCATGCCCCGACGGGCAAATCCTTTCCTGCGCCTGAAACGATTTCCGCAACTTCCTCCAAGCTTCTCCCGATAGCCGATCCTTGACCGGCTGTATTCTCTACTAACACCATAAGCCCGTCGAGGCAAAGCCCGTTGGCCGCTTCCTTGAGCGACTCGATACAATTGGCGATAGCGGCCGAAACCGTTGATCCCCTGGAACTGCCAGGGTGCGCTACAAGATAATCGGCGTCCAGCGCAATGGCCCTTTGAATCTCCCGCCGGAGTGCGGCGACCGACTTGCGCCGGATTTCCGAATCACCCGAGGCCAGATTAATCAAATAATTATCGTGAATGACAAGCGGAGAAAGCTTTCGGGCTGCGCGTTCAGCCCGGAACCGCTCGCATTCCTCATAACTCGGATCACTCGTCCGCCATCCGCGCGGGTTTGCCGAAAACATCTGAAACGTGTCACAGCCGATTTCACTCGCGCGAAGGACTGCATTCTCGATCGCTCCAGCAATCGACGTGTGCACGCCCACGCGCAATCTGCCACGCCCGGTTTTCTGCATGAGGCATCTTAACAGAAGCCGTTCAAAAGCGTCAATTTACGAGAGGCACGCTGACGAGAGAATTTGAAACCAAGCGGCATTACGAGAATCGGAGGTTGTGACCAGGGTTAAACCGAATCAAGACTCTCGTCAAACCCCTCTGAAAACCGGCACAACACACCGTTGTCGGCGCGCCGACATTCTAAAGCAATACTTTATGACCCTCGTTCTACGCAAAAGCTCGGCTCTGCATTCAAGAAGCACAGAAAGAATTCCCAGGTCTAAACACCGAAGGTGACATGTGGTGTAAGCTGCGCGATGGCAAGCCACGAGTCGCGGAGTCCACGAAAGCCAGGCAAGAGTTTTGCCCGGTGTTAAAGTTATACTTTAAGTTTAATCCGCGAGCGCCAATCGATCAGAGTAAACGCGCAAACCATCCCACTGATCCGAAGGTCCTGGGAGGTATGAATGAATAGGACGTCGCCTGCGGTGTTGTTGTTTTCCAGCAGTTACTAGGCTAAACTTTTTTGGCTTCGGCATGGGAAGGATTATGTGACTATTTCTGTTTTCCGGCAACTTTGGGAAAAGGATTCCCGAACAGCTATTCTTGTCCGTGCCTTGGCAGTTTCATTTATGAGATTTTCGATCACAAATTTCTCCGGAGCTTTCGCTCCCACAGGACCCTGGCGGTGGATTCAAGCATGATGCCCACCTCTCGCCGGGGGACTTACATCCCCGCCAGGTTAACTTGCCGCGCGGCCCAGCCCCGGGCTTTTTCTCATCTCCTGCAAAATGCCGTTGCCCTCGGAGCCCTCATCATGGTGCTGGCTGGGTCCGGGTGCCGAAAGCATGAGCCGTTGCCCCGCCCGTACCTCGCGTTTGTGGTCAACAATCAGAGTCAGTCGATTGCGGTCGTCAATATGGCCAGCACGCAAATCATCACGACCATCCCCGTTCCGCCGTTACCTGAAACAGCAGCCCGGCGGCCGAAGAACAACGAGATCTATGTTGTCTCAAGTTCTGGAAAGGTCAGCGTCGTTCGCTATCCCGAGATGACGGTCGCCGCTATCATTGATATTGGCCGGTCCGCAGGTGGGTTGGAATTTTCTCCCGACGGGAGCCGTGCCTATACGCTCGACCCTCAAGCCGGCCGGATTGTTATGATCGATTGCGCCAGCCGGAAGGTCGCCGGAACAGCCAGCCTGTCGCCTGATCTTTCGCACCTGGCCATCACGCCTGACGGAAAGACCCTGATTGCCAGCGATCCATCGGGCAACCGCCTTTTCTTTGTCAGCACGGACCCGCTGAAGGAACTCGGGAACGTAAGCGTGGGCAAGGCGCCGGGACCGTTGGCGGTATCTCGTGACGGGTCTGAAGTCTTTGTGGCAGACACAGGCGAGGAGAAAATCTCTGCCGTCGAAATCCCCTCCCGTACGGTCCTCGCCCATATTGAAATGGGATCGAAACCAAGCGGACTCGTCTTGAAGCCCGATGGTGGAGAGCTTTTTGTGCTAAGCAATGAGGCATCCACTATCACAATCGTCGATTCCTCGCACGACAACGTTGAACAGGTCCTGCCGGTGGGAAAAGATCCATCCGCTGCCGCATTCACCAGGGACTCGAGCCTGATGTATCTCGCTTCCGCCGGTGACGGTTTTGTAACCGCGCTTGACGTGCCGTCCCGAACAGTCGAAAGCACGCTCCACGTGGGAGTCGCGCCCGGAGCTCTGGCCCTGACCCCTGACGAGCGCTTCCTCGCGGTGGCAGACAGCGCATCGGGAAGCCTCGCGATCGTTCGAACTTCGCCACTCTCCCTGCTGACAGTTATTCCGGTTGGCGGAAACCCCTCGGATGTTTTCATTCCCGGATGGGAGCGAGACCAGCGTTGATTGCACAGAGTTGTCGTAGGTGGCTCTTTCTGCAGGAACAGACCAATTCAGTAAGCATGACAATTAATCCTAAATTTGAATTAATTCATATCTCTCTATGATTCACAACAACTTATTGTTCAAGGCACCTCGACTAAACTGAGATTTCACCAACTTTGAAGTTCCGCGGAAAGCTCCATGGTCAGCCAGCCTTCCTTCGGCAGAAGCTGAAGAGGAAGGTTATTCGCCCAAAGCGAAACCTGAACTTGGATTTGGTTGCCGGGACTGACTCCGAGAAGAGCAAAATCGACACGCGCTTCAAAGATCTGTGCAAAGGCGGCCTGCACCGAGTCGCCCGTCGCAACGGGAACCAGCCGCGGTTAGTCGTCTTTCCAGAATTCGATCGTGCCGATTTTCCCTTCAGATGCGGACGCGTGGATGCGCGCATTGCAGTCGCCCTCGATAGCAATCCGCACTTCGAAAGACAAGTTCTCTCGGGTGAATGCCGGCGCGAAATCCAGCCTAAGGTAAACAGCACTCCGCCCGCACCCGTAGTAGAGCGCATCGAGGTAATTGCAAACTCCGTGCATTGATCCGGAGCCCGCGTCAGGCAGATAAAGCATTGATCCAATCCATTCAAAGTAATTGGTCTCGCGGCCGTCAATCGTTGCATCGATGAGCCCGGTGGGCGCGTAGTTGACTGCTCGCTGCCCAACTCTTTTAATCGGCACCGCCAGATTGTCAGGAGGCGATTCATCTTCGCGGTTTGCAGGCCGTCGAATTTCGCGGTTTTTGTCTCGCTCAAAGAAATCGCGCGCCCCGGCAAGCAATTCCCATGCGCGGTTGTCCTCTTCGGAACCAATCCACACGTCAAAATTCGAGTTGATCCATGATCCTGGCGCAATATGCGTCAGGCTTCCCTCCCCGCAGATATCCAAAGCCTCGCTTGCGGTAACGGCCTTCAAACTCGGATCCGCAACCACTCTCGCATAGAATGATTTAAGGAATTCACGCCCGTTGCCAGGAAAGAACTCCCAGGCGTTTTCACCATCCAGGATAATCGGGATCACCTTCGGGGTGTCGCCTGCATTTCTTGCAGCCGCCCTTATCCTCTGATGCAGATCGTGTGCGGCGGCTTCTGGCTGCATGTTTGAGTAAACGAATCCAATCAGGTCCGAAAGATAATGGTCGCGGAAAAACACTGAGATATGCTCCCCGCCGGCGTTAAAGCGATAAGGTTTATAGAGTTCACGGGCTTCTTCAAGTGTGCCATCGGCGCGGCGGTTGAATGGCAGTTGCAGGGACCTGCTGAGGATGCCCTCATCGGTCGCCGTCCATTTAAAGCCTTCACGGACAGCGAGTGTTAAGACTTCATCGGAAACACCCCCCTCGCTGGGCCAAAGTCCCTTTGGGCGTCGGCCAAAAACATCTTCATGCAATCGGATCGCAGCCCTGATTTGGCCAACAGCATCCTCGGGATGACGATAACGAAAAGCCGGCAACCGGACTCCGGGCCTGGACTCCGCAGCAATCTGCGTATCACAGAGCAGGGGAAGAATGGGATGAAAAAAGGCCGAAGTAGAAATTTCAATCTGGCCACGCTCAGCCGCGCTGCGATACTCCTCAAGTATTACTTTAATGATTTCAAGTTCCTTCCTGCGAACAAGAACCTTATCGCCTTCTGAAAATCCATGGCCTTTTCTAACCAGGCTGCGCACGGTTTCATCTGAGCTCAGATAGATTCCATCAAACCAGGCAAGCTGAGAGAGCACTTGCAGGTCTCTCAAGTCATGGTCAGACCAGAAGCGCACACTCTCCCGTAGATTGCCCAAGTTGATCCTGTGATAAAGCTCGCGTAGTCGCGGGAAGCGTTCCACGAGGTTGCGGACGTTCATCTGCAATGACAGCTCAACAAGCCTCTCGCGCTCGATTGAAGTGAGTTCGTTTGCGGGCCTGAAAGCAAGGTCAAAAGCTTGCTCCCGAGCCTCGTCTCGGGCATACTCTTGAAGTTGGGAAACAAGCGAAGGGACGAGGTTGAAGGTGGCGTGAAATTCGGGAAAGTCCTTCAGCATGGCAACCATTCCATAGTAGTCCTTCATGGCATGGAGCCGGACCCAGGGCATCGCATAAACGCCTTCGACCAGGTCCTTATAGAAGGGCTGGTGCATATGCCACAGGAGCATGAGACAGGTTTGCCGCTCGCTCATAGTCAGCCCGAACTCCTCTCTTCTGCATACGGGCACGTCACATTGGCATATGCAGGCTGCCCTGCGGGCCTCCCAGAGAAATCCCCAACGGACCTGACGCGGGAATTCTCCGAGGGCGTTTGATGCGCATCCTGACCCGCTACATCTTCAAGGAAGTTTTCTCGCACTCCCTGTTGGGACTCTTGGTCTTTACGTTTGTCCTTTACGTTAAACCTCTCAGCCACATCCTTGAGCTCGTAGCGAGGAGGAATTTCCATGCCTCACAAGTAGCTTTCCTCTTTTTGCTGCCTCTTCCCAGCATTCTGGTTATCACTATACCGATGTCGGTCCTGCTCGGGACGCTGATCGGCCTCAGCCGAATGGCAGCGGACAGCGAAACGATCGCCATCCGTGCCACCGGGATCGGCAGAAGCCAATTCGTGCTGCCGGTGATGATCTTTGCGCTGTGCGGCTGGGCGATGACGTCGGGGATGAGTCTTTTCCTTGCGCCGGCAGCGGTGAGAACTTTGGAACGCTCTGAGGCAGCCCTGGCTGCGACTCAAGCCAATTACGATATTCAGCCTCGCGTCTTCATTGAGCAATTTCCCCACCTCCTCCTGTATCTGAATGACATCGCCAGTTCCAGTGGGCAGTGGCGGGGCGTCTTTATTGTGGACAACAGCAAGAGCAATGAAGTGAAAGTTACGTTAGCGGAAACCGGCCACCTTGTCAACGAGGATGAGTCCGGGCGCGTACTCCTCCATTTGGATAGCGGCGCCACGCATGAATTCGACCCGCACCACCCGCAGCAATACTCCGTCATTGCGTTTCAAAATACTGACATCCCCGTCGTTGAACCTGGCACAAGTGCGCCCCAGCCTCTCACACCCTCGATGCTTTCACCTCTTACACTGCTGTCGGACCTCCGCGCTTCCGGTGGAAACCGTTCTGCGATGATCGAACTCAACTACAGGCTGGCGCTGCCTGTGGCGTGCCTGGTGCTGGCGCTCGTGGGTCTCCCGATCGGCCTGACCACTCGAAAGGGTGGCAAATCTTTCGGTCTGATGCTCAGTATCCTGCTCGTATTTGTCTATTACGTGCTGATGGCGGCCGGGCTCAACCTGGCCAAGGAAGGGCGGCTGGATCCCATTGTTGGACTCTGGATGGCGAACGCCGTGTTTGGCACGGTCGGCCTGATCATGCTGCAAACGACCAATCGCGTTCGAACGGGCGTGGACATCCTCCAAAGCGCCCTTGAAAAAATCGGGCACAGCCTCGAACGGTTTCACATGGGCGGCCGCAAACGCAGCACGGAGCAGCGCAATGGAAAACCGAGAAAGTTTGGCAGGTGGGTCCTGCAGATCATCGATATGTACGTCCTTCGAAGCTGGCTGTTTTATCTGGCGGTACTGCTGATCACATTCACCGGCATTTACATGATCTTCGATTTTTTCCAACTCCTGGGCGACATTGTGCGCAACCAGATATCGCCTGAGCTTGTCTTCGAATATTACTGGTACCTCACGCCACAGGTCGTTTATCTGATGCTCCCCTTGAGCATTCTGGTGGCGACCCTTGTGACCTTCGGACTTTTAAGCAAATCCAATGAAATCACCGCCATCAAGTCGGCAGGAATCAGCCTCTATCGAGTCTCCATTCCGGTCCTCGTCGGCGGCGGAATTTTCAGCGCAAGCATGTTTCTGCTGGGCAACAACTACCTGCCGCAAACCAACCAGCAACAGGATGCGCTGAGGAACCAGATCAAGGGTAAACCTGCGCAAACCATGTACCGCCCCGACCGCCAATGGATATTTGGAAAGAACGATAAAATCTATAACTACCGTTTCTTTGATCCCGACCTGAATGTTTTTGCAAACCTGTCGGTCTTTGAAATCGATTCCGGTAATTTCCGCCTGAAGAGACGGATTTATGCGGCCAGGGCCTTCTGGGAACCTCACATTCAGCAGTGGGTCCTTGAAAATGGGTGGGTGCGTGACTTCGATGGCGGTCGCGTGACCCTCTATCAGCCCTTTTCAGTTCACACCTTCCAGGAACTCGATGAAGAACCCTCCTACTTCAAGAAGGAGGTTAAACCCTCCGAACAAATGAGTGCGCTCGAACTCCGCCACTATATCCAGGAACTGAAGCAGAGCGGATTTGATGTGGTTCGGCTCTCCGTGGCTTTTTACCGGAAGTTCTCTTATCCTGTGATCGCTTTCGTAGTCACGCTAATCGCTATTCCCTTTTCATTTTCGACGGGAAGCCGAGGCGCGCTTGCGGGGATTGCCCTCAGCATCGGGATTGCGATTGTGTACTGGTCGGTCTCCAGCCTGTTTGAAGCCATGGGAAACCTGGGCCAGCTTCCTCCCGCTGTGGCCGCCTGGTCGCCGGACGTGTTCTTCTCTTTGGGTGGGATTTATCTTCTGACTCGCATCAAAACCTGAAACTTTTTCTTGCTGCATCGAGCCGGAATGGTTGATGCCGAAAGATTGAGCAATCATCCAATGTCGGCGCGCCGACATTGTCTGCGGCTGCCTGGCAACTGCGCATCCGGAACTCCCACCAGGAGTTCAAAGCTTCAAGTAATACCTGAAGGGAGTTCCGTACGATCATCAATTTTCAACGTCGCTACGCAGTCGTGTAAGCCTCAGCAGGGACACCTTCCCTTGCGGCCTCACGCACCGCTGCTTGTGCCGCAGCCAGACGAGCGATCGGCACCCGGTACGGCGAGCAGCTTACGTAATTCAAGCCGGCTTCGGCGCACACCTGGATCGACGCGGGGTCGCCTCCGTGCTCTCCGCAAATGCCAACCTTGAGGTTCTCGCGGGTCTTGCGGCCTTCCGAGGTACCGATTTTCATCAGTCGCCCGACACGCTTGGGATCCAGCACAGCAAAGGGATCGGCAGGCCAGATCTTCTGCTTGACATATGAATTGATAATCTTGCCGCAGTCGTCGCGCGAAAGGCCGAAGGTAGTCTGAGTTAAGTCGTTGGTGCCGAAACTGAAGAATTCCGCTTCGGTAGCAATTTCACCGGCGGAAAGCGCTGCCGCCGGCAACTCAACCATCGTGCCTACCATGTATTCCACCCTGACTCCCTTCTTGGCGAATACTTCTTCGGCAACGCGGTTAACGATCTCTTTCTGCAATGAGAGTTCTTTGACGTCTCCGACCAGAGGAATCATGATCTCCGGCTTTGCCACGATTCCCTGCTTCTTGCATTCGGTCGCAGCTTCAAAAATAGCCCGGGCCTGCATCTCCGTGATTTCCGGATACATGATTCCCAGTCTGCAACCGCGCAGTCCAAGCATCGGGTTGAACTCATGCAAGCCTTCAACTACCGCCAGTATTTTCTTGAGCCGACTAAGTTTAGGACTCTTTTTCTTCGTCGCTTCAAGGACGGCAATCTGCACCATCAGCTCCTCGCGCTTCGGCAGGAACTCATGCAGGGGCGGGTCCAGAGTTCGAATAGTCACAGGAAGCCCATCCATGGCCTTAAACAATCCGATGAAATCTTTCCTCTGCATCGGAAGGAGTTTCGCCAGGGCGGCCCGCCGCTCCTTTTCATATTTTGCGGCTTCCCTTTCATCCGCCGTGTCTTTGCAAGCCATAATCATCCGCTGCATGTGCGGAAGACGGTCGCTGGCGAAGAACATGTGCTCCGTACGGCAGAGACCAATTCCCTCGGCGCCAAATCGGCGGGCCGCAAGAGCATCACGCGGAATGTCCGCGTTCGCGCGAACTCCCAACTGACGCGCCTTGTCAGCCCAACTCATGAACGTGGCAAAGTCACCGCTGGAAGGGTCTGGCAGGATTGTGTTGGCCTTACCCAGGATGACTCTGCCGGTTGTGCCGTCGAGCGAAATCCAGTCACCTTCTTTAAGCACCAGGCTGTTGATTCGGAGCTGCTTTTTCTTCTCATCGACCTCGGCGGCGGCGCATCCGGCTACGCAACACTTCCCCATGCCGCGGGTCACAACAGCAGCGTGAGAGGTCATTCCGCCTCTCGATGTCAGAATGCCGGCCGCCACTTCCATCCCATGGATATCATCCGGCACGGTTTCTGCGCGAACCAGAATCACTGGATAATGCTTCCCTTTCTCCACGGCGTCTTCCGCCGTGAAGACAATTCGTCCCACAGCCGCACCCGGCGATGCCGGCAAGCCCTTTGCAATCACCTTAAGAGGCTTCGATTCGTCAAGTATCGGGTGAAGCAGTTGGTTCAACTGTTCCGGCTCGACTCGCATCAGCGCCTCGGTTGTCGTGATGATCCCTTCGTTGACCAGGTCAACCGCAATCTTGACGGCTGCCTTGCCCGTTCGTTTCCCAGTGCGGGTCTGGAGCATGTACAGCTTGCCTTCCTGGATGGTGAACTCAAAGTCCTGCACGTCTTTGTAGTGGTGTTCAAGGCGTGAGGTAATCTCGCGTAACTGATCGTAGACATCAGGCATGATTTTCTGAAGTTCAGTAATCGGGACCGGCGTGCGAATGCCTGCCACTACGTCCTCTCCTTGGGCGTTCATAAGGAACTCCCCGTAGAATTGCTTCTCGCCGGTAGCAGGGTTGCGAGTAAATCCGACGCCGGTCCCCGAAGTTTCGCCCATGTTGCCGAAAACCATGGCCTGCACGTTCACTGCGGTTCCCAGGTCATCAGGGATCTTGTTCATGCGGCGGTACGTGATGGCCCGCGGATTGTTCCAGGAGCGGAAGACAGCCTCGATCGCCATCTTGAGCTGCACTTGCGGATCCTGAGGAAAATCCTTGCCCGTTTCCCTTCGGATAAGTTGTTTGTACCCTTCGATCACTTTCTTGAGGTCATCTGCGCTCACCTCCGTATCCAGTGTGACCTTACACTTCTTCTTCTGGGCCGCCAGGATGTGCTCAAACTTATCTTTAGGGATGTCGAGCACAACGTTGCCGAACATCTGAATGAACCGCCGGTAGCTGTCATATGCGAACCTGGGATTGCCGGTCTTTCGCGCCACGGTTTCCACTACCCGATCGTTCATACCGAGGTTAAGGACGGTGTCCATCATGCCTGGCATAGAGAATTTGGCCCCTGACCGGACGGAAACCAGCAGCGGCCTTTCCGTATTGCCGAGTTCCTGCCCGAGGAGGTTTTCAAGACGTGAGAGGGCTGCTTCGACTTGTGACATCACTTCCGGCGGGACACTATTGCCGCCTTCGAAATATGCGCGACAGGCTGAGGTCGCAATGGTAAAACCCGGCGGAACGGGGAGCCCTGCATTTGTCATCTCCGCCAGGCCGGCTCCTTTGCCTCCCAGCACGTCCTTCATCGAGCCATCCCCTTCAGCCTTGCCATCTCCAAAAAAGTAAACGAATTTTTCCATAATTACTGATCTCCTTGTGGTGAAATCTTAATGCGGCCCGAAGCCGCTGAATCTCAAAGTGGCCCCGCAAAACCTCAAGTTTCGCGGCGCCGGTCGGCAGTTAGCAAGGGCCGTTGGCCGTGGCCCCGAGTTCCCGCCCAATGTCGGCACGCCGACAAAAGGTGATGTAATACTTCATATCCGAAATGTTCGCACCAGCCTTACCGCGTTGCTTGTGCGATATTGGCAGAGGACCGCGACTCAACGGCTACCTCGCTCAAGTCCGCCAGCCGAGTGAACACATCGCGGTTCAACCAAACCAGCAGCCGCAGGCGATTCTCGCGTACTACCGGGTCCTCCGCCATCACCAGTACCTTATCGAAAAACAAATCGACCTGCGGGCGGATAGCAGCCATACGCAGGAATGCGCCGTTAAAGTCACCGCGGTTTTCGAGCAATTCCAGATTTCTTACGAGACTCTCGCATGCTGCATATAAGTCCCGCTCAGGCCCTTCGACAAGAAGCGCCGTGTCCACGTCAGCCGCGCCGGCCATACGTTCTATGCCTGCCGATTTCGTGAGGATGTTGCGGATTCGTTTGGCTGCCGCAGCCAATGCCAAAAAGTCCTCTGTGTCGCGCACACGTTCGAGCGCCCGGGCACGATTGAGCGCAACTGACGGAACATTCGCTCCATTAGGAACCGCGGGACTCAGGACCGCGCGTACCGTATCATAGCGAAGCCCCGCGACTTCGCGAAAATAGAAGTCCATCCTCTCTCGAAGGAAGTTTTCCACACGCCTGCCGAGGGACGCGTCCTTCGCGCCTGGAACTCGCTGAACAGCAAGCTCTGCGGCTCGACCTGTAATACGAAGCAAATCGAGCGAGGCGAGCGACTCCACGGCGATCTTGATAATCCCATTCCCTGCCCGGCGCAGCCCAAAGGGATCGCTCGAACCGGTTGGCTCAAGTCCTGCCGCGAACCCGGCGACTACACTGTCCAACTTATCTGCAAGCGATACGACCGCCCCTACCCTGCTGCGCGGACAATCATCGCCCACGTTGGCAGGCTTGTAGTGATCGTAGATAGCATCGGCGACAATATCCGGCTCACCCTGAGCACGGGCATAAAGCCCGCCCACGATCCCTTGAAGCTCGGTGAACTCGCGAACCATCTGGGTGGTCAGGTCGCATTTGCAGAGACGGACGGAGCGCAGCACGTATTCCCTTTCAGCAGCAGATATCTCTCCCTGCTGCTCAAGGTCCGCACAAATTTCACCCGCGAGTGCGACCATCCGCTCCACCTTCTCCGCGTAGCTTCCAACCTCCGCCTGGTAGGTGACCCTGGCCAGCATCCCCTGTCGCTCGACCAGCGGTATCCGCTGATCTGTGTTCCAGAAGAATTCGGCATCGACAAAGCGCGCCGTCAGGACCCGCTCATGCCCTTCGCGGATCAGTCCGGCAGAGTCCTGATCGACATTCATGATCGCGATGAAATTCGGCTGAAGGTTCCCGTTTGCATCCTCGACCGCAAAGTATTTCTGGTGGTCACGCATCACCGTCACCAGGATTTCCCGCGGAAGGTGCAGGAATCGCCGGTCGAATCCGCCAAGCAAGGCACGCGGCCATTCCGTGGAGTTCACGATCCACTCGTGCAGCGCTTCATCCTCAACCACATGAAGACCCCGGCCTTCAAGTATTGCTTTCATTTCTGCACGGATTATTTCTGAGCGTTTGCCAGGATCAATTTCGACCTGATGCTCATACAGTTTCTTCGAGAAATCTTCAAAACCGCTGACCGGAATGGGTCGGTTGCTGACAACACGGTGGCCGAATGTCGCTTTGCGTGAAGATACGCCAGCAATTTCGAAAGGAATGATCCGTACCCGCTCGTTTTCACCCAGGATGGCCAGCAGCCACCTGATGGGACGGATAAACCTTGGTCCTGTCTTTGAAGTCCAGTACATACTCTTGGGAAAGCTGATTCCCACGATCACATCGGGCAGTGCTCGGGCCAGGACTTCGCGGGCCGGCCTTCCACGCACAGTTCTTCGTACCCCGACATAAGGACCTTTTGGTGTTTCGATCCGAACCAGGCGGTTGACAGGCACACTGTTTTTCTCCGCAAAACTTTCAGCCGCACGAGTAGGTTTCCCGTTGGCGTCATAAGCGACCTTCGCCGGTGGACCAATGATTTCCTCAATCTCGTCGGATTGCCGCATGAAGACCCGTGGAACATGAGCAACCAGGCGGCGCGGCGTTGAGAATGTCTTCAGGGCCGGAGCGTCAACGGGAAGCAGGCGAAGAGTACGCAATGTTTCGACCAGTTGACGGCCAAGGTCCCGCTCCGCTCCTCTAAGAAAGCGCGCCGGAATCTCTTCGACTCCTACTTCGAGAAGCAGAGGTTCTGTGGGCTGTTTCATCTCGTCCGTCATGCAGAGTCAACCTTTACTGCGGGAGTTAACTGATCGAGGTACACCTGCGCCACGTCAATGGCGATCTTTCGAATGCGGGTAATCAAGGCCACGCGCTCGGTCACGCTGATGGCTCCTCGCGCGTCAAGAATATTGAACAGATGTGAGCATTTCAGACAAAACTCATAAACTTTACGAAGCGGAAAACGATCAGTGTACTGCCCGTCAGAATTAAAGTATTCCTTCAATAATCGTGTAGCCTCTTCTTCGTATTTTTCAAACAGTAGTCGGACCGTTTCGGGAGATGCCATTTCAAAATCGTAGAGCGAAAGCTCAAATTCCTCCCGCAACCTTAACTGGCCGTAAGTCACAGACTTATTCCACATAACTTCATATACATTGCTAACATTCTGAAGAAAAGCGGCGATGCGCTCAAGGCCGTAAGTCAGTTCAACGGATATAGGATCCAGGTCAACGCCACCCGACTGTTGGAAGTATGTGAACTGCGTGATTTCAAGGCCATCCAGCATGACTTGCCATCCGATTCCCCACGCGCCCAGTGTAGGAGCCTCCCAGTTGTCCTCCTCAAAGCGTATATCGTGCTTATGGAAATCGATTCCTATGTCCTGAAGGCTGCGCAGATAAATATCCTGAATGTTTTCCGGTGGCGGCTTCAGAATCACCTGCAGTTGCGTATGCTTCAGAAGGCGGTTCGGGTTCTCGCCGTACCGTCCGTCAGCAGGACGCCGGGAAGGCTGCACGTAGGCAACTCTCCAGGGCTCCGGACCAAGGACCCGGAAGAACGTCTCAGGGCACATAGTCCCCGCCCCGACCTCCAAGTCGTAAGGAAGAGCAATCACGGCCCCTTGCCGTTCCCAGAAGCCGTAAAGCCTTGTCAGCATTTCCTGGAATGTCAGGCCCTGTGGCTTCGACTTATCAGGCACTCTTTTGCCCGCCATAACCCTCCACATATCTCAGTTTATTCCGCCACCTGCTGCTCTGGCGGCACAATTTTCAGTAAAGGCACCCGCCTGCCGGTTTTCATCCGGGACAACATCCCGCCACTAGATCTCTTCCGCCAGCAGTGTGCGTGTCGTCAGCTTTTTCTCAAGGTGCGCCTCAATGATCTGCTCGAGTATTCGCCGCAACTCGTGGGTCCCGGCAGGTGCGGGCTTAACTTCAATCCACTCTTCAATCCGCATTGATCGAAACGCCGGCACCAATCGCAGCACATGAGATGAAATCCGTTCAGTTGTTCCACTGCGACATTGTGCGCACACGAGCGTAACAGCCAAAGGATCGTAGTACGCATCCTCATCCGCAAACTGCTTTTGGCACTTCATACAACGGCTGAGGTCGGGGAGAAACCCGCCCAAGCGCAGGAGCCAGTAGTCAAAAAACAGAAGCGGACGGTTCACTTCGCCGAAACGCTTTATCGCCCGCAAGACCGCAAGCAGAAGCCGAAAAACACGCTCATTCACTTCACGGTCAGGCAGGAAGCGCTCGGTCACTTCTGCCAGATACTGCGCGGCAAGCTGGACCCGATAATCCTTCTGCATTTCGAAGAAGGACTCGAGAATCTCGGCCGAGCCCAGGCGCTGCAGGTCACGGCTCTCACGGTAATAAATCCACAGCCGGATGTAGCTCAGGGGCTCAAGCGCTGCTCCGAATCTCCCTCGCCGGCTGAGTGCGCCCTTGGCAACCGCACGCACCCGCCCGAGTTGCCGCGTGAACAACGACGCAATCTTGTCTGCCTCCCCTAACCGGTGAGTTCGTAAAACAATAGCCTCTGTTTCGACTAGGGGCATTGCAGGATGCTGTGCCGGCGTTCCGACAAACTCTCTACGTTAGCATAAGCCCGAATCGTTCGAAAGGCCAATTCAAATGCTTCCCTACAGACCACGCCAAAATGACCCCAGCGGACGCTTTGACAAATAAGGGGACTATCCAACACACGTCAAGCGACGCCCTGGAAGAATCAAATCCCATAATCGTCGGCTGTCAACTTCCTGAACACCAAGAACCATGGATGCCACAAGACTGCCGCTGCCACACAAGCAACCTGGTGTGTGCTTCTCAAGCCTCAACCCGGACTTTGAAGCGAACCGCAAGCTCCGCCTGTGGATAAAAGCGAGGATGCTGTGGACAAAAGATTATGTTAACGTCGGGTCCGCCCCCTAAAAATTATCAGACGCGCCTGTTGAAAACCTCACCTTGCCTCTGCCCTGCCCTTGCCAACTGCTAGTCACTCGCCCGGGCACTCCGTCACTTCGCTCCAATCCCATTCGACTTCCCTCCTCTACTTTGCCCTCAAGTAGCTCGAGTCACGGTTTCGGGGTAAGGGAAGCCAGCGGTTATGATCAGGACGCTTTTGGCGACGGTCTTTTCAAACGATGTCTTGGTATTTTGCGGCCGGCACCACGAAGTGGAGTTCTTTCAAGAGGCCTTGAGAGGACTTGGTGGTTGCTTTGTATGAGCCTCCGCTTGCATCGACCGGCCCTCCCGAGTTATCAATGTCACGGGCCCGGGATGCAGACCAATCAGCCCTTCGTTGCCGGCTGAATTGCGCAAGTTTACTTCGAGGGCCGGTGGGGACCATTCTTTCTTTATTGCCAGGATGAACAGCGATACGCCTCCAGGAAAGGGAGGGCCCTGAATCCGAAGCGAAATTTCCTCCCGACGAATTTCCTAATAGAGCCTGCCGGGGCGGAGCCTTAGGCTGCATGCATCGGCTGCGTCTTGGAATGAGTCGGGCAGCGGGAAAAGCGAACGTGAAAGGACCGAGGCGGAAGCGCGACGGACGGCTCTCGAAGTTGAAGGCGTTTAACAAATGGCGGGTATTTTCACCGAAATTCGGCTGTTGACTTGGATAAGGCAAGCGCTTAGCATTGACCCTTGGAACTGGTTTGTCACATGTTTGGAGATTTGCAATCGCCATGACGATTTATTTCCTCCCTGCCCTTGGTTATCCCGCCCTCGTAGTCGTTAATCTTGGAGTCGTTGTCCCGCTCGCGCTCGCCTGTGTGGTGCTCATGGTAGTTATTCCGGCTGCCGCCTGGCGGGGAAAATTGAACGTTCCGCTCTACGCGCTGCTAATGTTTGCGTTGGCCTTTATGGCCTATCCAGTAGGAAGGATTGCTGGCTCACAATCCATGCACGGAACGACGCTTGGGGTTGTCATTGCCATCATTTTCTTTCTTCTTGTGGCGACGGCTGGGGGCTGCTTTTTCGGAATTCTCTTTTACCGGCAACCGGTCGCGACCGATGAAGAGCCAACCGCAGCCGGCGAGGACATGTCTCCACCAGTCGCCGCGCTCGATAAAGACCGACGTTAAGGTACGTGAGGAGTACGCCTAACCTGCTTTCAGCCGCTTTTGACGATCAATTCGTCAGACCACACCTGCCAGCGACTGTCTGAGAAGACTGTCCGCTTCTCTATCCACATATGAATGCGCCGCTCCGGCTTTATTGAGGTCACGTCAAAAACACTTGACGCTGTGCGGGGCGTCCGTCAGACTTCTCCCATCCGCCTGTCTTGAATGGAGCAGATTCTAAATCGCAGAGGAGGGTTGACCATGTTAAAGGAATTCAAGGAGTTCATCTCACGGGGAAATATGTTTGACATGGCAGTGGGCATTATTTTGGGCGCGGCTTTCGGAAAAGTGGTCACCTCACTGGTGAATGACATCCTGATGCCTCCCATCGGGAAGCTCATGGGCCAAATTGACTTTTCAAGCTTCTATATCAACCTTTCTGGAACGCATTACGCTTCGCTCGCTGACGCCAAAAAGGCCGGCGCGGCGGTCATAAGTTACGGAGTATTTCTAAACACTGTTTTTGAGTTCCTGATCGCGGCGTTTGCGATTTTTCTGCTCATCAAGCAGGTGAACCGGTTACGAAGGCCGGCGCCCGCCCCGGCAACGCCGCCAACCAAAGAGTGCCCTTTCTGTGCTTCGACCATTCCGCTAAGGGCAATCCGATGCCCGAATTGCACGTCAGAACTTAAAGCGGCGTGATAGATTCTGTCTTGGAGTGCAAGCGAAACACACGGAGGCCCGTCGAGCACTTTGTGCAGGATGGCACAGTGCACTCTGCAATGGCCAGATTAGTCTTGGCGAGCCAATTACCGCGAAGTGTAATCGAAGCCGGAAGGATCAAGGTCTGGAAGGACGGGGCGGTGTAAGGCGTTGCAGCGCGTCAGGAGTTCGTCCCGGGATCCGCGGCAATCCAATTGCCGATTTCGCGAGCGATCGTTCCCGCGACTTCCTCCTGCGGAGCGGTGATGCTGCCTGACGCCCGGTTGTAAATGTCGGCCCAGAGATGCGCCTGGTCTTTCACCCGAATGAGCAGCACAGTGATGCGGTAGCCGTCGTCGAGTCGCCGTATGCTCCCTTCAACGATGAAGTCCACTTTCAGCTCGCGCCTGATTTCCGTGATCGGCTTTTGCATGCCCCGATACAACTTCGACGACGTGTGACTGATGACGCCCGCTTTTGAAGCATTCCAGTGCCCCAACTGGGAGATGATTTCGTGGCGCACTCCGTAAGCAATGCGCTCCTGCCCCATATTCCCGGCCAGATTCTCAAAAGGCAGGGCTGCCAGCATGGGCCTCTGATTTTCGTCACTTTCGAAAATCCCAAGGCGCTTTCCACCTAAATACCGCCCTGATGCATGGCACCCACTGGAAGCACACCGACGATGGTCCGTTGCCCGTGCCACAGGTAACGGCGTGCGGGCCGCGGTTCGCACACCCCGCTTGGGATTGCTGTCTTGGCTTGATGTATCAAGGAGACATTAAGAGCTTCGGGGCCGGCATTCAGATTGCCCGGCAGCCCCTCCCTCATTTCCCGCAAATGGGGAGCTTCGGGTGAACTCAGTCCAGCCAACTCTTCGACGTGGGTGGCAAAACGGTAACCCTGTCGAGGCACAGCCTCGATAAATTCCCGGCCGGCGTTTTTCCTCCCAACAGGCGCCGTAAAACTCAGGCGTTGTGATTGGGGTTATTTTCTTCTACGATGGTATCAAGCTAAATCGCAGCCATCAGTTCAGCTTTGGTCATTGAAGAACCATGATGGGTCACGAGGCCGACCAGAGTGCCGAATACTTTTACCCGAAGGGGGATGCTTTGCGGGTTGCGCGGCAATCGCCTTTCATCGACTTCCAGCTTGGACGGACCGAATTCAAATGCCTTGCTTTCCATGTCCGTGCGCTGTCCAGGGAAATATCAATAAATATTCAAGAACAACTTAAGGAAACTCTTCAGCCCCACGGCACAAAAATGGCCTGTGTACGTTTGAGCTGGATGTTGTAAAAAGCTCGGCTCTGTGCGATTATTTCACCATTTCCCTGCGGGCATAGCATCAAAAACCTGATTTTGAAGGAGCGACGAAAATGGAACTGTGGAAACCTGATCCTACTTTCTACCCATCGCCCCGGATGGCGATGGAGGCGCCACCGGAGAAACTCGCGTACGTTGCACTGCTGAATCCTGCTCATAAGGGGAAGCACGACGCAATGGCTGTCATCGATGTAGACCCGTCATCAACGAAATACGGGAGCGTGGTTGGCATGCTTGACATGCCGAATGAGGGCGATGAGTTGCACCATTTCGGATGGAACGCATGCAGTTCCTGCCTTTCGCCCTACGCTCCCCACGCGCACATGGAGCGCAGGTATCTGATTGTCCCGGGGCTCCGCTCCTCCCACATTCACGTCATCGACACAAAGCCGGACCCGCGAAAGCCGAAGATCGTCAAGACCATCGAGCCGGAGGAACTCGCAAAGCGGACCGGATATTCCCGGCCCCACACCGTCCACTGCGGCTCTGATGGAATATACGTGAGCGCGCTCGGCTCGCCCAGCGGCGAGGGCCCGGGAGGAATCTTCATGATGGATCCCGAGACCTTTGAGGTACTCGGGAAGTGGGAATTGGATCGTGGCCCGCAATACCTCTCTTATGATTTCTGGTGGCACTTGGGCTACGACACCATGATCACGAGCGAATGGGGAACGCCCAATTCGGTCGAAAACGGTCTTGTCCCTGAAATCCTCATGAAAAGCGGCTATGGCCACGCGCTCCACATCTGGGACCTGCGACGAAGGCGCCATCTCCAAAAACTGGATATTGGCTCGGAGCACCAATTTGCCCTGGAGCTGCGGCCTGCGCATGATCCGACACGCGCCTACGGCTTCATGGGCGTCGTGATCTCACTCAAGGACCTTTCCTCTTCCATCTGGCTATGGCAGCGCGCAGAGGGTAAGAACGGCAACTGGAGTATCAGCAAGGTGATCGACATTCCAGCGGAGCCCGCCGATCCGGCACAATTGCCACCCCTGCTCAAAGATTTTAAGGCTGTGCCGCCCCTGGTGACAGACATCGACCTCTCCCTTGATGATCGCTTCCTTTACGTTTCCTGCTGGGGCACTGGAGAGTTCATCCAATACGACGTAAGCGATCCTCTCAACCCGAAAAAGACGGGTTCTCTGCACCTTGGCGGGATCGTGAGGCGGGCGGCCCACCCGAAGAAGCCAAATCAACCGCTCAACGGCGGCCCGCAGATGGTGGAAATCAGCCGTGACGGGCGGCGGGTCTATTTTACGAATTCTCTTTACGCGTCCTGGGATGAGCAGTTCTATCCCGATGGAATCCATAGTTGGATGGTCAAAGTTGACGCCGGGCCGGAAGGTGGGATGGCGCTCGATGAAAATTTCTTTGTGGAGTTCGACGAACTGCGCAGCCACCAGGTCCGTCTGGAAGGCGGTGACGCTTCCTCGGACTCCTATTGCTATCCTTCATGAACCAAAACGAACTGTGGCCGGTCCTCGCATTGGTGTTACTTGGCGCTTATCACGGAATCAACCCGGGCATGGGATGGCTGTTCGCGGTTGCACTGGGCATGCAGGAAAAGAGCGGCCGCGCGGTCTGGAGGTCGCTGGTGCCGATCGGCGCGGGACATGCGCTGGCAATCGGGGCCGTCGTTTTCCTGGCATCTCTCGCAGGATTGGCCTTGCCATTAAGCAGTCTGAAGATCGCCGTTGCAGCCATTCTCTTCGTGATGGGGATCTACCGCCTGATAGGGCATCGACACCCGCGTTTTGGCGGAATGCAGGTGGGATTTCGAGACCTTACGATCTGGTCGTTTCTGATGGCTTCCGCCCACGGAGCAGGTCTGATGGTGCTGCCAGTCCTGATGGAGATGCCTGCAGCCTCGCATACGGGCAGTGGTCACGCTGTGGGGCATCACGCGCACGGTGCTATTGCAGGATCGGCAGCCGGTAATTTGCTGGCGGTTGTCGTTCACACAGCCGGCTACCTCGCGGTGACGGGGCTGGTTGCATGGATTGTTTACGCAAGGCTGGGTCTGGCTCTCTTGCGCAAGGCATGGGTGAACCTGGACATGATCTGGAGCATGGCTCTGGTCTTAACAGGGTGCTTCGTGCTTTTCCTGTAAGTTGTTTCTGCTGGAGGGGCTGAAAAATGCGAGAGGAAGAGACACCTCGATGTATCTTGAACATCAACTTAAAGGGAATTCAGGGAGGGAATGAAAATAGCAAAGTTTTTGATTGAGGTCCCACATTTGCCCGAAGTGGGCGTCTGTGCGCGCGCGTAGTGCAGATTTTTCTCAAAACCGGTTCGCACTTTCGGACCCATGCAGACTGGGGATGCATGGACGGCGAACACAAGGCATGGATCATCGCTGACGTGAAGGACAAGGAAGAAGCATGCTCGAGCGCGCCGCCTGCCTTCCGCTCGGAGGCAAAGATCGTGAAGCTTAACGAGTTCACGATGGAAGAAATTGATGACATTCTGAGCACTCACCAGAAGCTCGACGCCGCGTAGCCACAGTTCCGGAGACCCACCTGCGCAAACTCGTCCACGAGTCGGGGCGAACCTTGTGTTCAAAAAAACGTTGCACGTAGGGACAAAGTGAGGGAAGATGAGTTCAGTCTGGCCACTTAGGAGATATGTCGGGCTTCATACTCGTCCAGTCAGAGTCATAACCAGGGGCACGGGGTAATCAAAGGGATCCTTATCCTTCGGCAAGCTTCGCAGGCCTTGGGTGTTGGGGTGTAGTAGAAGCATGATCTCAATCAACTGCAACCTGCGTCGGCGTGGAATTCTGCACGGCCATTCCCTTCCCTCGATATTTTATTTGACCCTCGTGTCCGTCCCCATGGACTCCATAACTCAACCCAATCGTCGAGGAGGAATGCATGAATTCAGAAGTGGTTGGAAAGCTGCGGCAGAGATTTCGCGGAGAAATCATCTCGCCATCTGATTCTGGTTATGACACTGCGCGCAAAGTTTACAACGCCATGATCGAGAAGCGCCCGGCAATAATCGCCCGCTGCACGGACGTTGCCGACGTGATGGCGGCCGTTGAGTTCGCCCGCGAAAACAATCTGCTGACGGCCATCCGTAGTGGAGCCCACAACGTCGGAGGCCTTGGCAGTTGCGACGGCGGTCTGGTGATCGACATGTCGCGCATGAAAGGCATCCACGTTGATCCGAAAGCAAAGACCGTTCGCGTGGAGGGTGGCTGCGTCTGGGGTGACGTTGATCACGCAACACACGCATTCGGAATGGCTGTACCGAGCGGAACGGTCTCAACGACAGGAGTGGGAGGATTAACCCTTGGTGGTGGCCTGGGCCACCTGTCGCGACCTTACGGCCTAACGATCGATAACCTCCTGGAAGCCAGCGTTGTGCTCGCTGACGGCAGCTTTGTTCGTGCCAGTGCTGATGAAAATCCCGACCTGTTCTGGGCCCTTCGCGGTGGCGGCGGCAACTTCGGTGTTGTAACTTCCTTCCTGTTCAGAATGCACCCTGCGAAAATCGTGATTTCTGGAGTGACGTTCTGGCCGCTTGAACAGACGCCGCAGGTAATGACGACCTACCGCGAATTTATTGCTCAGGCGCCTGAAAACATCAGTGGTTTCCTCGCCTTTCTGACCGTGCCGCCGGTGCCAATTTTCCCGGCAGAACTTCACGGGAAGAAGGTCTGCGGTATTGTGTGGTGCTCACTGGCAACAGAAGAGGAGATGAATAAAGCTACAAAACCAATGCGGTCGGTTGGCAATCCATTGCTTGACCATACGGGCCCAATGCCATTCCCCACCCTCCAGAGCCTCTTCGACCCTCTGCTTGTTCCCGGGCTTCAACACTACTGGCGTGGCGACTTTCTAAAGAACATCGCTGATGAGTCAATCCCCAAACACCTCGAGCACGCCGCAATCATGCCCACGCCGCTTTCCACGGTCCATCTCTATCCCATCAACGGTGCAGTGCACCGGGTAGGCAAAGGCGATACCGCATTCAGCCATCGCGACGTCCTGCTGGCGGAAGTTATCGTGGGCCTCGATCCAGACCCGGCCAACAAGGAGAAGATTACCCAATGGTGCAAGGACTACTTTGACGCCTTGCATCCCTACGCAACAGGAAGCACGTATGTGAATTTCATGATGGAGGAAGGTGCGGCACGCGCGAAAGCTGCATTCGGGGAAAACTACGCGCGGCTGACGCAAATCAAGAAGAAGTATGATCCGACCAACTTCTTCCGTGTAAACCAGAACATTCCACCGGCAGCGTAGAAGCGGTCCAGAAAAAGCTGCGAGTCATCCGGGCTCTTCGGCACAATAAAATCGCAGGGCATACGCATCGTTACCGCGTGTGCCCCGCAGTCATCAACTTAGCCTGGCAATTCGATCGGAAACTTCCTGCGCGAAGCGGTCGATAAAACCCTGGATATATCTTCCGGGGTCGAGTTTGCCATCGTGGATAAGCGGCGTCAGGTCGATGCCGAAAATCACCGACTGCGCGACGTCGGTTGCGTGGGACGCAAAGTAAGTCGCGTTCGCCCTGCGCCTCCCCGCGGTCGCCAGATCGTAGCGCTTGCCGCCGCAAATCTGCGAATCAAATACACCCACCAGCGACATCGCAAGATTTTCGTGCGCGGTCACATCAAAGAAAACCTTGTCGCCGTCGTTCAGCCAATCAAGCCCGCGCCACACTTCGCAGCCATAGAGCTTTTCGGGGCGGTCAGCCGCCGGCAGACCGCGGATCGCATGAATCACCCGCAGCGCAACGCCAACATGGGTGTCATGCTTGTCTGCGAGGTTGTGCGTGTAAACAACCTTCGCTTTCGCCGCCCTCAATAGTTGTTCGAGGTCACTGATCACATCAGTATTGTTCTTGTCCTTTACCGCACCGCTCGTGTAATCAAGGAAGACTTGCGCAGCATACTCGCCAACGTAAGCCGCCTTGCGCTGCTCGATACGGCGGATTTTCTGCATATCTTCATCTGTGTAATTCGCGTACAGATCATCGCGCGGGCTGCCGGCGCCGTTGGTCACCGTCACGCCCGTGAAGTGCATATCCGGTTTGCCGAAGCATTCGAGTATGCCATGATAGGCCATGATCTCAAGATCATCCTGGTGAGCTCCGATCCCCATGTGAGTTGTGCGTGCCAGCGCCTGGTCCGTCGGGCTGCCGTCCGGCACGTAAACTTCAGATGCGAAATTATGGAATCTCATTGCCTCCTCCTGGGTTCAACGAATAGCAGGCAGACTGGCTGCTGCAACAGCCTGACCAACTCGACGAGTGGTTTCATCGGGAAGATGCAACTTCACTTTTTCCGACAGGTCCGGAAACTCAACACGCAAAACTTCCTCCGCCTTGTCGAGGGCAATGGAACCGCCCTCACCCGACGTGACGCGACCGAGAATCAACACGTGTTTCAGTTCGTAAAAGTCTGCATAGTGGGCGATTCCGTAACCGATGTAAACTCCGATGGTCTCGAAAATCTTTCGCGCACGATCATCGCCGCGGCAGAGCAGTTCCTGAACAGATTTCAACTGGTCCGCCGGGCCGAGCTTGTCATCAAGCTGTATCCCCGCCACGGGTGCAAGTCGAAACACCGCCTGCTGCGAGAAATACTGAGCGCCCACGCCGCCATCGCCTGACCATTCGTCCACGGGTGCATCGGGATCGTAATCCACCGGGACAAATGCCAACTCGTCAAGCCACGTCGTGATCTCTCCCGACGGAGTCACGTAACCACCTGCCTGGCTCGATCCCAGCGCGATGCCGAGCACAGCGTTGTCATTGAGAGACATGGATCCGGCCAGAGCCGTCACTTCGCCATCATTCACCACGACAAACGGAATGCCGCCCCACGCCTGCTGCAAGTCGAGAAACAGGCGCGTGGTCTTCGCTTCGAAAACGTCTTTAGGAATGCCGCGAAACAGCGAGGCCACGCGCGGACGATTGTTGATGTAAACACCGGCAGCGCTCCCGCCGATGGCGTCTACGCGCGGCATGTGGCTGGCTGCGGACTTCAATCCAGCCATGATTTCGTTAAAGTGGTAGCTTGGGTCCGTGGCGTTCCGCGGGTCCCATACGATCTCCTCGCTGAACACGGTATTCCCGTCGATCACTGCCGCCACTTTGCGGTCCGTCGCTCCGAGATCGAAGCCGATTCGGCAGCCGTCGAGGTGCCGCCCAAGACGCATGGTTCCTTCCTGCGGTTCGGGCACGTTATCAGGCGAAGTGATCTCCACTGTGAATGGCATCTCATACACACCGCCCATAAATTCGAAGTCGAACGCCCTCGCGCCGCTTGGCGAATACACCTGCCGCAAGTGCTCACCGACACTCTTCGGCCCCCCGACGATCACGCGCCACCCGCCTCGCTGCCACAACAGCATCTTCAGCGTGCGTTCTGCGTAGCGCAGGTTCAATGCGGCTGCCGAATGCGATTCATCCAACACCTGCGTACGATAAACCGAAATCGAGCCCTCGCCGCGCTCGAGACCAATCACGAGCGGCACGGCTTTGCCCGACTCTTTCACCAACTTCAGAAACGCACGGTCCGCAAGCACGGCCGGTGCAAACTTCGGGTGCAGCACGGGCACGATGCGCGCGGGCGCGAGTTCATGAAGTTTGACCATCCTCGAATTCCTTTCCGGATCGTGGTGCTTATTGGATCATGCTGTGGTGCAGAAAACTCTACATCATAAGAGCATGTACGACCAGCGTCAAGGATGAACGACCCTTCACGCTCCATTTACGACAAGTCATGGACAGCGACACTTCCGCCGCCGACCTGTCGCCGCGGGCCAGCGTAATTGTAAGGTAAGATAAATCCATGGCAACACAGGCCGAGGGGCGGATTCCGCAACTGCACCGCGGGATTCTTCTGGAATACTTCACGATCGGTTGGAACATTATTGAAGGTGTTGTCGCAGTAGGTAGCGGTGTCGTGAGCGGAAGCATTGCTCTGATCGGCTTCGGCGTTGACTCTTTCATTGAAACATCATCGGGCGGCATCTTGCTTTGGCGCTTGCGCGCCGAGCGTCGCGGGCGTAACGCGCGGCACGCCGAGCGCCGCGCTTTGAAGATGGTCGGCGTCAGCTTTCTACTCCTGGCCGCGTATGTCACCTTTGACGCGATCAAATCGCTGGTCAGCGGTGACACCCCGGAGCGGAGCCTGGCGGGAATTACCATCGCAGCGCTGTCACTGATCGTGATGCCATGGCTTGCTCACGCAAAGCGAAAAACCGCCGGAAACCTCGGCAGCGCAGCGTTGCGTGCCGATTCGCGTCAGACATCGATTTGCGCATATCTCTCCGCCATCTTACTCGGCGGCCTGCTCGTGAATGCCCTGCTCGGCTGGTGGTGGGCCGACCCGGTCGCCGCCCTGGGGATGATCCCAACCATTGTGAAGGAGGGCCGAGAAGCCCTTCATGGCCGCCCGTGCTCCGATTGCCGCTGATTTTTGGTTCCAACCTGCCCCTTCCCTGTCCGGTTGAGAACGAATGCGGTGATTCTTCGCTCCGTTCAGGATGACGGAGGCGGACCGCCAAGGGACACACCGCCGCCAGGAAAATCGCCCGGCCGCTCGCAGTGGGGCGTGCTATAGGATGAAAAGTCAGTCAAAGTGAACTATTGTGTCATTTGGAGACGAGTTTGGCGGAGGTCTGACCTATTGGATGAGCTTGGACAGTTCGCGAAGCGCGCGGGTCCCGCGGTGATTCGTATGGCGGGGGCGGTTGCGGGGACGGCTGGCATTACGTTCCTCTGTTTTCGGCTGATCCAGGTAAACGCTACGACGGCAGGTTTCTGTTATCTTATCGAAGTCCTGATTATTGCGACGGCTTGGGGTCTTGCCGAGGCCGTCCTCACCTCGCTCGTAGCAACGCTCTGCTTCAACTATTTCTTTTTCCCGCCGGTCGGGACCCTCACAATCTCCGACCCCCATAACTGGGTGGCCTTATTTGCGTTTCTTGTGACCTCACTGATCGCGGGGCAGCTTTCGGCGCACGCCAGGCAGCAAACTCGCGAGGCAATCGACCGACAGAAGGAACTGGAAAGACTATACGCTCTTAGCCGGGCCATTTTGCAGAGCAGCCCGGAGCACGCTCCCGGCAGACAGATCGCCGGGCAGATCGTCAAGGCATTCCAACTCCCAGGAGTCGCCCTCGCAGACCACGCTTGCGGAGAGATTTGCGTCGCGGGGACAGGACATCTGGGTGATCTTGAACGGGTCCTTCGCACAGGACCGGACAACTTCATTCCAGCAGACCCGGGAACACCGATTATCGTCAGCCCTGTTCGATTGGGCGACGAGGAAATCGGGACCCTGGCCTTATATAGGTCCCACCTTTCGGAGGCTGCGTTACAGTCGATTTCAAATCTGGTAGCCATCGGGCTCGACCGCGCCAGAGCACAGCATACAATGGCGCGGGCGGAAGCTGCGCGGCAGAGCCAGGAACTCAAATCCACTTTGATGGACGCTCTGGCCCATGAGTTCAAGACCCCTCTGACATCGATCAAGGCCGCCGCCACGGCGCTGCTGGCCCAAACCGTGCCCAAGGCCCCCGCGGACCGCGAGTTGCTCGCCATCATTGACGATGAGGCAGGACATCTATCGCGCCTCGTGACCGAGGCCATCCAGATGGCACGCATCGAAGGCGGCAAGCTTCAATTGAACAAAGGGCTGTTTGTCCCGGCCACTTTGATTTCTGCGGCGCTTCACGACATGAAACACCGCACAGATGGACGGCGAGTGCAGGTGAACGTTCCGGACGATCTGCCTCCGGTGTTTGTGGACGCCGGCCTGATTCAGCTCTCCCTGCTGCAGATCATCGATAACGCGCTCAAGTTCTCTTACCCTGCCGGCGCGCTGGTAATTACGGCCTGTGCCAAGGAGGGCCGTCTGACAATTGCCATTGCAGATGAAGGCCCGGGCATTCCCGAGCGCGACATTAGCAAAGTATTCGAAAAGTTTTACCGCTGCCCAGGCCATGACCGCGTGGCAGGAACCGGGATTGGCCTGACGGTGGCCCGCGACATCCTTCGCGCCCACGGGGGCGACATCATGGTGCAAAATATCCCTGGGAAAGGCTGCGAGTTCTTGCTGACGCTCGCTGTCGCGCCGCCAGACGAGGATCCTGTATGAGCGCAGGGCGCATCCTCATCGTGGATGACGATCCACATATCCGGCGCGTAATGCGAACTACGCTCATCGCCAGTGGGTATGAAGTATCCGACTCGCGTACGGCGGAAGAAGCGCTGGACAGGGTCCGCGCTGAGGCCTTCGACGTTGTCCTGCTGGACATGAATCTGCCCGGTATGGGAGGTCTGGAGGCTTGCCGTCTGGTGCGGGATATGCGCGCGCCGACCGACCTGGCTATTATCGTGCTCACAGTGCGTGACACTGAAAAAGACAAGGTTGAAGCATTGGACGCAGGTGCTGATGATTATGTCACTAAGCCCTTTGGCACGCCGGAATTACTGGCGCGGATTCGCGCGGCGCTCCGCCGAATTCCTCTGGCTTCCCCTGGCGCTCCACAGTCCATCCAATTGGGGGAAGGACTGACGATCGATTTCCAATCCTATCAGGTGCGCGGACGCGGCCGCGAAGTCCGACTGACACCAAAAGAGTGCCAGCTTCTTCGTTACCTTGTGGCCCGTCCCAACCAGACCATCTCCCATCGCGAACTGTTGCAGGCGGTGTGGGGAGCGGATTACGGCGAAGAACTGGAATACCTCCGCGTGTTTGTGAATCAGCTCCGCAAAAAAATCGAAGCTAATCCTTCCCGGCCGAAATACCTCCTGACGGACCCGTGGATAGGCTACCGTTTCCGGACCACAGAATAACCGTCTCATGAAATCTTTAGCCAACCTTTATGACTTCCTTATGCGGCCTGCCCTATTTTGAAATTGGGTAGCACAATGATGTGGCCCACTGAAGGAATGGAAAACCAGCGCCCGGGGCAGGCAGTGGATGCGCCTGGGACGGAAACGGCCGCCGCTGAAATCCATGTGATCTTCACGACGCCAGAAGCGACTCGGGCCGCCCTCCAGGCGGCGGGCACTGTGGCGCAATGCTTCAAGGCCAGAATCCATTTCCTCGTTCCTCAAGTCGTCCCTATGGGATTTCCTTTGACAAGACCGCCAGTGTCGGTGGCCTTTGCAGAACAGCGCGCGCTTTGCCTCGTGTATGACTGTTGCATCACAGCCGCAACCAGCATCCAGATCGTTTTGTGCGGAAATCGGGGGCAGTGTCTCGAAAAGATGCTCCGACCAAATTCACTGGTGATTATCGGCAGCAGGAAGCAGTGGTGGCGAGCCACGGAACAAAGACTCGCCCGGCAACTTCGCTCCCGCGG
>Ga0209810_1001615_pt1 | contig 32674 bp, 26 predicted proteins | sample Coa_R1_7_FD_187159 | JGI IMG/M metagenome (GOLD analysis project Ga0209810, IMG submission 187159) | Surface soil microbial communities from Centralia Pennsylvania, which are recovering from an underground coalmine fire - Coalmine... | ecosystem: Environmental > Terrestrial > Soil > Unclassified... | reverse complement strand
AGCCATGGGCGCTGCTGGCGGCGCAGTTCGCCACCCCCCAGGAGCAGGCGCTCATCGACCCGCCCAGCCGCCAGCAGGCGATCGTGGACTCCTGGCAGTGCTACCTGCTGGGGACGTGCTTCACCGCCCAAGGGGGCCCGTCCAAGATCGGCTCCGGCCTCTCCCCCGACCCCAACTCCAGTTCGAGCTTCAACGCCGGGGCCCTGAGCAACTCCACCTCGGACTGGTTCGCCATCGACGATCCCATGGCCTGGGCCTACGGGACCACCGACGAGAACGTGGCCGGAGCGGACGCCTACGCCTGGGACGAGCTGACCCGCAACACCCTGGCCAACCTGGCCACCCAGCATCCCGACCACTGGGACGGGGTGATCTCCACCGACGACGTCTGCGCCGTCTGGTGGGTGGGTCCCTACTCCTGCGGGGTGGAGACCAGCACCGCCATCGACGGTCAGATCCTCCACCAGGAGTCCTGGGGGCTGTTCGCCTTCGAGAAGCTGGCCGGCCTGCAGCCGACCGGGACCGGCTTCCGGGTGGCACCGCATCTGCCCTTCGACGGGTGGAGCCTGCGGGTCCCGAGCACCGATGGGGCCGGCTACGGCCTGGCCCAGGACTACGCCGGCGGGTTGATGAGGGGATACATAACCCCCCTCTCCTCAGCGAGCGTCGACATGCAGGTACGGGTACCAGCCGGCGTCGATCCGAACAGCCTGCGGGCCTGGGTCAACGGGAGACCGGTCCATCCCAAGCCCACACTCGACCAGTCCGACTACGTGGAGTTCACCATGGACAACCTGAGCGCCGGCAGCACCGCCGACTGGGCCGTCACCTGGGACCCGGTCGCCTCGGCCTTCTCGGCCTCGGCCGCTTCTCCCTCGCCGGCCACCATGTCGTCACCGACCGGCACCGCCACGGCCAGCGCCAGCCCCCTGCCCGTGGGGCTGCCGGCGTCGGTCGCCACCGACCGACCTCGCGCCACCGGGGCCGGCCAGTGAGGGGGCGCTGGCCGGCGGTGGCGGCCGCGGCGGCCGGGCTGACCGTGATGTCATGGGTGCCGTCGGCCCGGGCAGCGACGGTCTATCCCCCCACCGGCGGCAAGGCCTACTGCTTCGCCACGGCCGGGGACAGCTGCACCTTCATGCCCGACGGCGGATCGGTGTCGGGATACATATCGACGACCAACGCCTCCTGGACCATCGTCGACCTCACCCAGAAGGCCCGCTATCCCGACAACCCCGCCTACTGGCAGACGGCGAGTGGGAGCGGTCCCACCATCGCCGGCATCTCCTACATCCCGTTCAACACCTACCAGCTGTCGGTGTCGGGCGCCCCGACCTCCAGTGGCGCCGCCAGCGGAGGAGTGCTGGCCGGAAGCCTCAACTGAGGCGGTGAAGGCAGCCAACCCGGTCATAGCCGGGTTCCATCCCGACCCCAGCCTGTGCCGGGTGGGCGAGGACTTCTACCTGGTGTGCTCCAGCTTCGAGTACTGGCCGGCGCTGCCGGTCTTCCGCTCCCGCGACCTGGTGCACTGGTCCCAGGTCGGCAACGCCATCGACCGCCCGGGCCAGCTGGACCTCACCCCGGTGCCGTCCTCTCTGGGCATCACCGCCCCCACCATCCGCCATCACGACGGCCGGTTCTGGTTGGCCTGCTCGGTTCTGGGCCTGGGCCCGGGCGCCGGAGGGCTCGGCTCCTTCCAGTTCGTCATCACCGCCGATGACCCGGCCGGCCCGTGGAGCGACCCCGTGCCCGTGAGGCTGCCCGGCATCGACCCCGACCTGACCTGGGACGACGAGGGCAACTGCTGGTTCACCTACTACGGGATCAGGCAGGCGCGGATCGACGCCGTAAGCGGGGCGGTTCTGTCCGAGCCGGTCAGGCAGTGGTCGGGCAGCCCCGGGGCCCAGGCTCCGGAGGCGCCCCACCTGTTCCGGCGTGGCCGCTACTGGTACCTGATGATCGCCGAGGGGGGCACCGAGCGGGGCCATTCCGTGGCCGTCGCCCGGGGACCGAGCCCCGCGGGACCGTTCGAGCCGTGCCCGCACAATCCGATCCTCACCCACCGGGGACTGGCTCATGGCATCCAGAACACCGGCCACGCCGACATGGTCGAGCTGGAGGACGGGTCGTGGTGGATGGTCCTCCTGGCGGTGAGGCCCCGCGGGATGACGCCCCGCTTCCACGTGCTCGGGCGGGAGACCTTCCTGACCCGGGTGAGCTGGGAGGACGACTGGCCGGTGGTGGATCTGGTGGCGGAGGAGCTGGACGGTCCCGAGCTCGAACCATGTCCCTGGCCGGCGCCACCGGCGCGCCACGACTTCGCCGGCGGACTGGCTCCCCAGCTGGTGTCGGTACGCCAGCGCCGACCGGAGGACGTCAAGGTCGACGGCGGCCGGCTGGTGCTGGCCGGTGGAAAGGACGACCTCGACGGACGCCTGCCCACCTTCGTCGGGCGCCGCCAGACCGACCACCACTGCCGGGTCAGCGCCCAGTTGCAAGCGGCGGAGGGCGCGGTCGGCCTGGGGGTGCGCATGGACGAGCGCCATCACGTCGAGGTCGTCCTCGAGGCCGGACGCCTGCGGGCCCGGGCCCGCATCGGCCCGCTGTGCCAGGAGCTCGGGTCGACACCAGCTCCTTCCGGGGCGGTGCAGTTGGCCATCGAGACCAGGGCCGCCTCCGGGTGGAGCGCCGGCCCCGACACCGTCGCCCTCGGCTACCTGGACGGGGGCGCCATGATCAGCCTGGGGGAGCTCGACGGCCGTTACCTGTCGACCGAGGTCGCCGGCGGCTTCACCGGCCGGGTGGCCGGGGTGTTCTCCGCCGGCGGACCGGCCCAGGTCGACTGGCTGGAGTACCGGGGCATCGACTGAGGGGCCGCAGCGGCGACGCCGCTACGCCCTTGCCAACCTGCGGCGCCCTAGGCCGGTCGATCAGGCTTCCGCGCCTCGATGAGGAAGCGGGAGGCGTGGGCCACGAACGAGCCTCGCCGGCTGATCTCCTCGTGGAGGCTGAGCAGCCGGGCGCGGTGGACCTCGACGCTGAAGCCCGGCACGATCCAGATGACCAGGCGGAGGAAGTACACCACCGCCCCGATGTCGTAGAAGACGGTGCGGAGCCGCTCCGAGCGCAGGTCGACCACCCTCAGCCCGGCGCCTTCCGCCGCCGATCGAGCCAGTTCCGGATCCCGGTGGGACGAGGCAGGCTGCGGTCCGAGCAGGTACTCGGTCAGCTCCCGGACGCTGTGCGGGCCGACCTGCTGGGACAGGAAGATCCCGCCAGGCCGCATGACCCTGGCGATCTCGTCCCACCAGGTGACGATGGGGTGCCTGCTGGTAACCAGGTCGAAGGCCCCGTCGGCGAAGGGAAGACCCGGTCGGTCGTCATGGGCGGCCACCACATGGGCATGGCGGGGCTGCAGGCGCTCGGCGGCAACGGCCAGGTTGGGACGCCACCCCTCCGTCGCCACCAGCAGCGGAGGCAGTCGGGGCAGCCCGCCGAGCAGCTCGCCGCCCCCGCACTGGACGTCCAGCACCGAGGACGCCCTGGGATAGCGGCGGGCCAGCTCAGCTGAGTAGCCCCAACTAGGTCTGTCCTCCGTCGCCCGCCCTTCGAGCCAGGTGAAGTCCCATCCGCTGATGGGGGCCGACTCGGCCTCGGCAACCAGGGCATCGAAGGAGCGCTCCATCCGGCACCGGATTCCACCACAGGCAACCCGGCACCGGGCGCATTGCCGGGACCGGCCGATGGTGCCGGTGCGGGTTGCCGGGGCCGCCCACCGGACCCCCTAAGGTGGGGCGATGCCTCCCAAAGCGCTCGAATCGGGCAGGAGCTGATGGCCACCGAAACGGCCCTGGCCCCCACCAACGTCGAAGCCGGGGAGCCCCGGGGGACCTCCGGCCGCCCCGATCGCCGCCTCCTCCCGGTGGGCAGCGCCCGGCGGCTGGTCGTGCTCTCCATGCTGAGCCTCTTCGTGGAGCTGGCCCTGATCCGGTGGACGGTGGCCAACAACGTCCAGCTCGTCAGCATCACCAACTTCGTGCTGCTGGCCAGCTTCCTGGGCATCGGCCTGGGCTTCCTACTGGCCCGCTCGAAGGTCGACCTGTTCGGGCTGGTCCCCGTCTGGTTGTCGGTGCTGGTGGGCTTCGTGCTCGTATTCGCCGTCAGGCTGGTGGCCCTGAGCGGGCCGAGGGAGTTCCAGAGCGTCGGCGGCCGGGCCCCCCTGCCGCAGTGGGTGAGCCTTCCGGTCATCTTCGTGCTGGTGGTCGCGGTCATGGCCGGGCTCGGTCAGGGCCTGGCGGTCACCTTCTCCCGATTCGGCTCGCTCGACGCCTACCGCTGGGACATCGTCGGCAGCATCGCCGGCATCACCGCCTTCTCCCTGCTTTCGCTGGTGGGCCTGCCTCCACTGGCCTGGGCCGCCGTCCTGGTCGTGCTGCTGGCGGTACTGCTGGGGCGCACCGGTCGGTGGTGGCAGTGGCTCGGCATCGGCGTGGTCCTGGTGGTCCTCGCCGTCGAGTCGTTCTCGAGCTACGACCACTGGTCGCCCTACTACAAGATCACCGCCGTGCCGCCGCCCAACACGCCGGGGGTGCTGGTGGTGTCGGGCAACAACATCCCCTTCCAGACGCTGTACCCGATCCAGACCCTGCAGCGCATCGAGTCCTTCTACTTCTTCCCCTACCGCCATGCCAGCCGGGCTGACCTCGGGAACGTGCTGATCATCGGCGCCGGAACCGGCAACGACGTAGGGGTCGCCCTGTCGGAGGGCGCCCGCCACGTCGACGCCGTCGAGATCGACCCCCGGCTGGTGGCCCTGGGCCGGCGCTACAACCCCGAGCACGCCTACCAGAACCCCCGGGTGACGCTGCACATCGACGACGGGCGGGCCTACGTGAGCAACACGCACCGCCGCTACAACCTGATCCTCTACGCTCTGCCCGACTCACTCACCGCCCTGACCGGCCAGGCGGCGCCGGTGGGGCTGGAGAACTACCTGCTCACCAGCCAGGCCATCGTGGCGGCCAAGGCGCACCTGGCCCCCGGTGGAACCTTCGTGATGTACAACTACTACCAACCGTTCCTGCTCAACCGCTACGCCACCCAGCTCAGCGACACCTTCGGTTCCCGCCCGTGCGTCGAGCTGGGAGATCCGCTGAGCGGCCGCCGGCAGGCGGTGCTCACCGAGGCGTCGTCGGGTCCCACGCCCGACTGCTCATCGCCGTGGGGAGGGAAGCGGGTGGCGCCGGTTTCCGACGACCGCCCCTACCCCTATCTGCCGACGCCTTCCATACCGGTCCTGTACCTGACGGTCGTGGGCCTGGTGCTGGCTGGCTCCCTGCTGGCGGTCAGGGTGGCCGGGGGACCGCTGCGGAGGATGGCGCCGTTCACCGACCTGTTCTGCATGGGCGCCGCCTTCATGCTGCTCGAGACCAAGAACGTGGTGCAGTTCGCCCTGCTGTTCGGGACCACCTGGTACGTCAACTCGCTGGTGTTCGCCGGGGTGCTGCTGAGCATCTACGCCGCCGTGGAGACGGCCCGCCACCTCCGCCTTCCTCCCCCGTGGGCCCTCTACGCCGCCCTGGTGGTGACGCTGGTGATCGCCTGGGTGGTCCCCCAGGCCTCCCTGCTCTCGTTGCCGGCGGTCTTCCGCTTCCTGGCCGCCACCGCCCTGGCCTTCGGCCCCGTCTTCGTGGCCAACCTGGTCTTCGCCCAGCGCTTCGCCGGGGTGGCCTCCTCGACGACCGCCTTCGGGGCCAACCTGCTCGGCGCCATCGTCGGTGGGGCGCTCGAGTACCTCTCGCTGGTGACCGGCTTCCGGGTGCTGCTCATCGTGGTGGCCGCCCTCTACGGCCTCGCCTTCCTCTTCGGGCGCCGGCACCTGACCGCCGCCTCGCCCGCCTAACGGCGCAGGACGGCGACCGAGTCGGGCGGGACCAGCACCGCCCGGCCGTCGTCGCAGCGGCCCACGCCGTCAGCCGAGGCCAGCACCACCTCGGCCGGCTCGACGGCCAGGCGGGCCGGGGCCGGACCGAGGTTGGCGGCCACCGTCACCGGTCCCCTGGTGACCACCAGGGTGCCAGCGGCCCGATCGACCTCGGCCCTCACCCGGTCGAGGCGCCCGTCGAGAAGGGCCGGGGTCCGCCTGCGCAGGTCGATCAGTCGCCGGTACCACTCGAGCATGCCGGCATGCGGAGCGCGGTCGCGCTCGGTCCAGTCGAGCACCGAGCGGGCGAAGGTGTCGGGGTCCTGGGGGTCGGGGACCTCCTCCGGGCGCCAGCCGAAGGCGGCGAACTCCGACCGGCGGCCCTCGCTGACCGCCCGGCCCAGCTCGGGGTCGTGATCGGTGAAGTACTGGAACGGCGTTGAGGCGGCCCACTCCTCGCCCTGGAACAGGAGGGGCACGAACGGCGAGGTGAGCACCAGGGCGGCCCCGACCTTCACCCGCTCGAGGCTGGTCAGGGCGCTGATGCGCTCGCCGGCAGCCCGGTTGCCGACCTGGTCGTGGTTCTGCAGGTAGCCGACCAGGCGGGATCCGGCCAGCGGCGCATACGGCCGCCCGTGGCGCCGGCCCCGGTGGCGGGAGGGCTGGCCCCGGTAGACCCAGCCCCCGGTCAGAGCGGCGGCCACGTCGGCCAGGCCCTCGAAGTCGCCGTAGTACCCGGAGCGCTCGCCGGTCAGGGCCACGTGCAGGCCGTGGTGGAAGTCGTCGCTCCAGGCAGCGTCGAGGCCGTGGCCGCCGACGTCGGTTGGGCGCACCAGCCGGGGGTCGTTGAGGTCGCTCTCGGCGATGGCGAAGCGGGCCCGGCCGGTGGCGTCGGCGACCTCGTGGACGGCCTCGGCCAGGTCCTCGAGGATGTGGCGGGCCGAGGTGTCCACGATGGCGTGCACGGCGTCGAGACGCAGGCCGTCGACGTGGTACTCGGTCAACCACATGCAGGCGTTGTCGACGAAGAAGCGCCGCACCTCGTCGCTGCCGGGGCCGTCGAAGTTGACCGCCCGCCCCCACGGAGTGGCGTAGCGGTCCGTGAAGTAGGGCCCGAACCGATCGAGGTAGTTGCCGGCCGGGCCCAGGTGGTTGTAGACGACGTCGAGCACCACCCCAAGGCCGCGGGCGTGGCAGGCGTCCACCAGGGCGGCCAGCCCCTGGGGCCCGCCGTAGCCGTGGTGGGGGGCATAGAGGTCCACCCCGTCATAACCCCATCCCCGCCTGCCCGGGAACTCCGCCACCGGCATGATCTCCACCACGTCGACCCCGAGGTCCACAAGGTGGTCCAGCCTCTCGATGGCCCCGGCGAAGGTGCCCGCCGGGCTGAACGTGCCGATGTGCAGCTCGTAGATCACCGCCGAGGAGAGATGGACCCCCCGCCAGCCCTCGTCGCTCCAGTGGAAGGGGCCCACCGCAGCGGATGCGCCGTGAACACCCTCGGGCTGGTGGCGCGAGCGCGGATCGGGCAGCGGGTCGGCCCCGTCAAGGCAGAAGGCGTAGCGGGTGCCCGGGCGGAGCTCCTCCCCGGCCAGGTGCCACCAGCCGCCCTCGCCCCGTTCCATGCCGACGCTGGCTCCGCCGACCACCGCCTCGACCGAGCCCGCCCCCGGGGCCCATACCGCGCTCACACCCGCTCCAGGAGGGCGACCGGGAACCGCTCCAACAGCTCGGCCACCGGGGTCGGACCGCCGTCGAGAACGGCCCCTGTTACCAAGTCCCTCATCCTCGCCTCGGGCAGGGCGACCTCGGCCCGATCCCAGCCGCCCCTGCGCCGCAGGGAGAGCACCAGGCGGGGGACAACGACCGCCACCTCGTCCTCCCCCCGGACGTAGGCCACGGCGTGGCCGCCCGCTCCGCCGGACACCGGCAGGGGCCGGTAGGCCCCCTTGGGCCCGAAGCAGTCCGGCCGTCGCCGGCGCAGGTCCAACGCCGCCCGGACCACCGCCAGCTTGGGCAGCCCGTCGTCCGCCCGGGCCCACAGTCCCGATGGCTCGGCGCGCTCGAGCTCGGACAACAGCTGGCGGCGCCGGTCGAAGTCCACCGGACGGCGGTTGTCCGGGTCGACCAGGCTCAGGTCCCAGACCTCGGTGCCCTGGTAGGTGTCGGGCACCCCGGGGCAGGTCAGGCGCAGCAGGGTCTGGGCCATCGAGGTGACCCGGCCCGGCTCTACCAGCGGGGCCACGAAGGAGTCGATGTCGTCGACGAAGTCGGCGTCGTCCAGCACGGCGGTGACGAAGGCGGCCAGGCCTTCGTCGTAGACCGGGTCGGGCCTGGTCCAGGAGGTGGCCATCTTGGCCTCACAGGCGGCCTTGGCGGCGTAGGCGGCCAGCCGCTCGGTCGATATCGGCCAGGCGCCCACCACGCTCTGGTACAGCAGGTACTCCAGCGTCGGCTCAGGGGCGCCGCCCCGCCGGTGGGGCTCGGCCCGGGCGAACCAGCGCCGGGCGGTGGCGGCCCACTCGGCCGGGATCTCCGACAGCAGGGCTATGCGGGCCCGCACGTCCTCGGAGCGCTTGGTGTCGTGGGTGGAGGTGGACAGCATCGAGGACGGCCACAGCCTCTGGGCCTCGTCGTTGGCCCGGTGGAACTCCTCGGGAGAGACGGCGGGGTGCTCGGGGTCGGAGCCCACCTCGTTGGCCGACACCAGGCGCACGTAACGGTACAGGGCGGTGTCCTCCACCCCCTTGGCCGTCACCGGGGCGGTGAGCTGCTGCCAGCGCAGGGCGAGGGCGGACTCGGCCGCTCCGGGGATCTCGCCCCGGAGCACCCGGGCGAGGAAGTCCCACAAGTCGTCGTCGAGCTCGGTCGCCTCGAGGCCCACCGGAAGCGGGCCGCCCTGGGCGCCGCCGAGGATGGACCGCTCCTCGGCCTCGGCCCGGGCCCGGTCTATGTAGCGGGCATCCTCCGGCCGCTGCAGCGCCGCGCCAGGCACGACGTAGGTGCGGTAGATCGGCAGCGCCACCGTCAGGCCGACCAGAGCGGCCGACAGCTGGGCCCGGGTGTAGTCGCGGTAGCGGCGGTGACGCTGGCAGACGCGCACCGCCAACTCGGTCAGCCGGCGCAGGTCGGCGGCGAGGGCGTCGCCGAGGACCTCCCGCTTGGCCGCCCGCGCCACCGACCCGAAGTCGGCACCGTTGCCGGTCAGCTCGGCGTGGAGCTCGCCCAGTGGACCGAGGCCGGCAGGGTCGACGAAGAGGCCGCCCGCCCGGGCGGCGAAGTCGTAGCCGGTGGTGCCGGCGACCGGCCACCCATCGGGGAGGGCCTCGCCCGGTTCGAGGATCTTCTCGATGACCACCCACGCCTCGCCGACGGCGGCCCGCAGCCGCTCGAGATAGGCCCCCGGGTTGGCCAGGCCGTCGGGGTGGTCGATGCGCAGGCCCTGCACCAGGCCGGCCCGCACCCAGCCCAGAACCAGGGCGTGGGAGTCCTCGAACACCTGGGGCTCCTCGACCCGCAGGCCCACCAGGGTCTGGATGTCGAAGAACCGGCGGTAGTCGATCTCCTGGCCGGCGGTGCGCCAGTAGGCCAGCCGGTAGTGCTGGAGCTCGAGCAGGCGGTGAAGCAGGTCGCGGTCGCCGTTGAGCCGGTCGGCCAGCTCCTGCAGGTCGCCAGGGCCGTGGCCCGGGCCCCGGCCGGAGGGAGCGCCCGGGCCGGGGCCCTCGGCGGTCAGGGCGGCCAGGGAGTCGGCGGATATGGGGAAGACCTGGTCGTGGTAGTGGACCCGCAGCCGGTCGCGGTGCGGCGCCACCTCCAGCTCGCCCCGGTCGAGGATCCGCCCGTAGTGGTCGCCCAGCACCGCCAGCAGGACCTTGTCCCGCAGCTCGGAGTCGGGGGGATCCCAGTCGATGTCGAAGTAGGCGGCGTAGGGGCTGGCTTGCCCGTTCTCCAGCACGTCCCACCACCAGGCGTTGGCCGGGTGGGTGGCCATGTGGTTGGGCACCACGTCCACCACGTGGCCGAGGCCGGCGGCGGCGAAGGCGTCCAGCATGCGGCGGTGGGCGGCCGGGCCGCCCAGGTCGTCGCTGAGCCGGGTCGGGTCGGCCACGTCGTATCCGTGGGTGCTGCCCGGCACGGCCTGCAGGTAGGGCGAGGTGTAGACGTGGGTGACGCCGAGGGTGGCCAGGTAGGGCGCCACCGCGGCGGCGGCGTCGAATCCGAACGACGGGCTGAGCTGAATGCGATAGGTGGCGCCGACCATGTCGCCCAAGCATCCCCCACCGGGGGACGGATCAACCGCCGAACAGCCCCCCGGAGAGCTTGTCCAGGCCCACGACGCTCAGCTGCTCGGTCGCCACGCCGGTGTGTCGAGACGAGGTGTAGCCGTAGGAGGCGAGCAGGCCCTGGTAGTTGGCGTTCTCGAGGAAGGTGCGCACGTTGGCGGCGTGGGTGGAGTTGATGCTGTTGGCGGCGTAGGCCAGCATCGAGACGCCGTCGTAGGCCTCGGCGTAGGGGATCACCGATCCGGTAGAGAGCTTGAGGCGGGCGGCGAAGCTGCGCAGGGCGGGGTTGAACTCCTGGCTGGTCGTCACCGCCGCCGCCGGCACCAGGACCGACACACCGGTGCCGGCCCGGGCGGCCACCGCCTGGTCCGCCGCCACCGCCGCGGCCACCGTGGGCACCGTCCATCGGGCCTGGGTCCGGGCCGACAGGATCGGGCCCACCGCCAGGCTGTCACCCAGCACGATCAGGCCATCGGGCCGGGTGCTGCTGAGCTGGTCCACCCCGGCCCCGGCGTCCCCGTCGATCGTGGCCGCCCCGGCCAGGGCCAGACCGGCGGGCTCGGCCGCCGCCTCGAAGTCGGACAGGGCCTGGCGGCCGCCGACGTCGTCGACCGCGGCGACGGCCACCCGCGACCAGTGCTGGGACTTGGCGTAGGCCACCAGGGCGGAGGCCGTCGTCCGGTTGGAGGGGGCGGTGGCGAAGGTCATGGGATAGGAGCTGGCCGCATGCAGCTGGTTGAGGGAGGAGAAGTCGGTGTTCGGCACCCCGGCCAGCCCCAGGTCGGCGCCGGCGAAGGCCACGCTGGAGGACTCGAACGGCCCGACCATGAAGGCCACCACCTCGTCGTTGACCAGGTCGAGCACCGCCCGGTCCCCGATGTGGCCGTCGCCCCTGTCGTCCTTGTACAGCAGCTCGAGGCAGCTGTGGTTCTTGAGGATCCCACCGGAGCGGTTGACGTCAGCCACCGCCATCTGGACGCCGGTGAGGTACTCGTGGCCCAGCGCCGACTGGGGCCCGGACAGGTCGAGAGACGCCCCCACCTCCACGTTGCGGGCGTGGTCGCAGGTGCCGCTGATGGGGTCGATATGGGTCGTCACGCCGTAGTGGGCCCGGGTGGCGCAGGCCGACAGGAGGATGGCGGCGGCGCAGACGGCGGGGACGGCTCGGAGTCGCATGGGCGGGACGCGGCTCAGGTTACGGCGCCGGCACCCAGGTAGGACTCCACCACCAAGGGGTGGTTGAGCACCATCTCCGGCGAGCCGGTGACCACTACCCGGCCGGTGTCCATGGCCACGATCCGGTCCGACAGCGCCCGCATCACCCCCATGTCGTGCTCGATGATCACGATGGTGCAGTCGAGGTGCTCCTGGGTCTCCCGCAGCACCGGCACCAGCTCCTCGGTTTCGGCCTGGGCGATGCCGGCCGACGGCTCGTCGAGCATGACCAGCTTCGGTCGCATGGCCACCATGACGGCCAGCTCGACCAGGCGGCGGGTGCCGGTGGACAGGTCGGAGGCCAGCAGGTCGGAGAACTGGGCGAGGCCGAGCAGCTCCAGGACCTCGTCCGCCTCGCGGTTGACCCTCCGCTCGGCCCGGCCCACTGTCGGCAGGCACAAGAGGGACTGGATCACCCCGGGCGTGTGGACTCGCTTGGTCACCGCCACTGACACGATCTCGCGGGTGGTGAGGCCCGGCCACAGCCGGGCGGCCTGGAACGACCGGCCCAGACCCAGCCGGGCCCGCCGATGGGCCGGCCAGTCGCTCACGTCCTGTCCGAACAGCGTCACCCGGCCGGAGTCGGCGTGGAGGTGGCCGGAGATCAGCTCGAACAGGGTGGTCTTGCCTGCGCCGTTCGGTCCGATCAGGCCCAGGATCTCCCCGTCGTAGACGTCGAGGTCGACATCGTCCACCGCCACCACCCCGCCGAAGCGCTTGCGCATGCCCCTGGCCTGCAGGACCGTCGGGCGGGCCTCGGGCGAGCCGGGCTCGCCATTGGCGTGGGGCTCGACACCGGCCGCGGCCTCGCCCGCCCGGGCGGGAGCGGCGGCACCGGGCAGGGCGGGCCCGGCGGAGGCGGCGGTGCGGGCCCCGCTGCCCACCGAGCCGGTGGGCTCAGCGTCCAGGACCTTCCGGGCCTCCTTGGCCCCCCCGAGGAACACCGCCCGGACGATGTCGTCGCGGCCCATCAGCTCCTCGGTGGTGCCGGAGAAGACGATCTCACCTTTGTCCATGAACACCGCCCGCTTGCACAGGCGCAGGGCCAGGTTCACCGACTGCTCCACCAGGATGACGGTGGTCCCCTGGTCGTGGATCTCCTTGACGATCTCGAGCAGCTGCTCGACCACCGTTGGGGCCAGTCCCAGGGACAGCTCGTCGATCATCAGCAGGCGGGGCCGCGCGATGAAGGCCTGGGCGAGGGACAGCATCTGCTGCTCGCCCCCGGACAGATCGCGGGAGGCGGTGCTCCAGCGCCGGCGCAGGATCGGGAAGTAGCCGAGCACCGTCTCGACCGCCTGCCGGTAGTACTCGGGGTCGTCCTCGTACATCCAGCCGGCCACCTTGAGGCTCTCGGCCACGGTGAGGCCGGGGAAGATGCCCCGGCCGCCCGGCACCTGCATGATGCCGCTTTCGGCTATCCGGTTGGGGTCGGCGCTGGTGATGTCGCGCCCGTCGAACAGCACGGCGCCGGCCGTCGGGACCAGCAGGCCGGAGATCGAGCGCAGGAGGGTGCTCTTGCCGGCGCCGTTGGTGCCGAGGATGGCGAGCATGTCGCCGTCCTCGACGTCGAGGTCGACACCGAAGAGCACCTGGACGCCCTCGTAGCCGGCGTCGAGGGAGCGGACCATGAGCAGCTTGGCCCGGCCCTCCACCCTGGCCTTGCGCACCTCGGCCCGGGCCAGGGTCGAGACCCGCACCTTCTCGATGTCGCCGTTGAGGAAGTTGCCCGACGTGGCCAGCACCAGCGAGCCCAGCACGTAGACGGGAACGAACATCAACATGCCGATGCGGATGCCGAAGTGGTCGCCCACCGCCCCGACGATGGGGATGATCGGGACCCCGAGGATGAACCACAGGGAGCTGGTGGCGAAACCAAGGGTCCGCATGCGGGGCGGAACGGCCAGGGAGATTACGGCGTAGATGCCCGGGGTCAGCGCCGAGGAGATGGCGAAGTAGAGGAACTGGGACCCGAATGCCCACGGGAGGCTGGGCGCCAGGGCGAAGACCACCAGGCAGGCCGCCGAGCCCAGCCCGGTCAGGGCGATCAGACGCATGGTCCTGCCCGGATCCTTGGCCATCAGCTTCTGCACCACGTACAGGCCGACGGCCAGGCCGATGAACTCACCCGGCACGCTGAGCGACACGATCAGGCCCCGGCGGGAGGCGTCCTGGTGGAGGATCTGCTGATAGAAGAGGCTGGTGAACTGCTGGATGCCGATGGCGGAGGCGGTGAGGAAGGGCAGCGAGTAGTAGATGCGGCGGGCCGACCGGTTGGCGAAGAGGACCCGGAACGTCTCCGAGAAGGTCGGCGGCTCGTCCTCGATTTCGGCGGTGGCCTCGTCGGCGCCCAGGTAGCGGCGCTCGTGCAGGCCCCGGATGGGCTCGCGGGTGCGCAGGCCCATGACGATGAACACCAGGGTGGGTGCCGCCAGGACCAGGAAGGGGACCTCCCAGGAGTAGAACAGCTCGAAGGCGGCCACGATGGCCGGTCCCAGGGCCAGGGCGGCGGCGATGGCGGCCCGTTGGGCGTAGTACACCCGGGGCCGGATGTCGATCGGGTAGTAGTCGGCCAGCAGGCTGTTCTGGGTGGAGGTGAACGCGCCGCCCACCGCCACCCCGCTGCGGGCCAGGTAGAGCACGCCCAGGCTGGCCACCGCCCCGGCCACGCCGGTGAGGGCGGAGAAGCCCATGAACAGCATCAGGCCGATGCAGGCCATGCGCATACGGGGCACCCGGTCGGCGTAGTAGCCGACGGGGACGTCGACCAGCAGACCCAGGGGCAGGCTGACGGCGGTGATGAACGACACCCCGGTCAGGCTGAGGTGGTAGCTGTTCTTGATGTCGGGGACGAGGATGTTGAACGCGGCGCCGTCCAGCTGCACCATCGAAGCCAGCCCGATGAGCACGATCAGCGGGCTCAGCGAGTACGGGGCCGTTATGCGGCGGGGGTCGAAGCGGCCGTAGGTCCGCGTGACGGTCGGCTGCTGGGGGGCGGGCACGGCGACGGCGGTCATTGACCGGCCTCGGCCCGTGACAGCACCTCGGCGGCCTCGGGTCCCTCGCCTTCGGCGGCGATCTCCTCGATCAGGGCGGTGGCGCCGGAATCGGCTCCGGTCTCATCGGTCGCCTTGCTCATGAGGCCGGGGACCTCCATGCGCCGCCGGCGGGCTATCACCCGCAGGATGCGATCACGCAGCATGTAGAGCAGTCCGCCCAGCCCCTCGGGGAGGAACATCAGCAGGAGCAGGATCCCGCCGCCGCTGGCGATGAACGCCCAGCCCCCGGTGAGGAAGTACTGGGTGCTCCACACGTAGATGGCGCCGAGGACCACGCCAGGCAGCGACCCCAGCCCGCCGATCACGACCATCGAGAAGAGGGCGATGTTGATGTCGGCGCTGAATGAGCCCTGGTTCACCCCCCGCTGGTGCACGACGAAGATGGCTCCGGCGAAGCCGGCTATGGCTCCGGAGATGAGGAAGCCGGTCAGCTTGATCCGGGTGGTGTTGAGCGCCACCGCCTTGGCCGCCGCCTCGTTGTCGCGGGTGGCGATCAGGGAGCGGCCGATGCGCGACCGCCGCAGGGACCGGACCCCCATGAGCACCGCCAGGAAGCAGACCAGGCAGCCGAAGTAGATCCCCCGATCGGTGGCGAGCCAGGCGTGGCCGAAGATGGTCGGGCGGTTCACCGTCGGGGTGGAGAACCAGGTGAGGTAGCTGGGCGAGAGGAAGTAGGCCCACACGCTGATCCCGAAGGCCAGGGTGGTGACGGCCAGGAAAGGCCCGGAGATGCGCAGGGCCGGAAGGCCGATTATCAGGGCCGACAGGGCCCCGACCATCACTCCCACCAGCACCGCCAGGGCGAAGTTCCAGCCGTGGGACTGGAAGAGCATCGCCGTCGTGGCCCCCCCGATGCCGGCGATGCCGAACTGTCCCAGGGAGATCTGTCCCGTCCAGCCGGTCAGGATCAGCAGGGAAAGCCCGACGATGCAGTAGATCAGGATGGCCGCCAGCAGGTAGGTGTCGCTGCCGGGGATGACGAAGGGCAACAGCAGCGCCCCGGCGAGAAGCACCACCCGTCCCGACCAGAGGCTCCAGCGCACCTCCGGCAGGGCGGCCATGATCCGGGGGATGGGCCGCACCTCGGCCACCGATCGCCAGGTGGAGCCCTCCGACTCAGACACCCTGGTGTAGCGGCCCCGCTGCAGGATCAGGGCGACCACGATGACCAGCACCAGGCTGGCGTCCACGAACACGGTGTTGGAGAAGGTCCAGGTGGCCAGGGACTCGAACACGCCGATCCCGATGGCGGCCACGGCGGTAACCGGAAGGCTGTCCATGCGCCCGATAACGGCGGCCGCCAGCGTGCGCAGCAGGATGTCGTTCCCGCCGCCGGACACCGTCTGGAACCCGCTGAAGCCGAGCACCGGCACCCGCAGCAGAACGGCCGCGGCCGAAAGGAGGGCGGCCAGGCACCAGACGATGGTGTCGAGCCGCGGGACGGGGACGCCGAGCAGGGTGGCCCGGTCGCCGTTCTCCGCCGCGGCCCTGATGGCTACCCCGTAGCGGGAGTAGCGCAGGAACAGGGCCAAGGCGGTGATCAGGACCACCGCCCCGACGAGGGCGACAATGTCGTTGCCCGAGAAGATCACCGGGTAGACCGAGACGCTGGCGTGAAGCGGAGTGTTGAAGCTCTGGTGGTTGGCGGCGTTGATGCACGCCGGGTTCTTGGCCGGGTTGCAGAACTGCAGCGGGATGATGGCGGAGAAGCCGGCCAGCAGCTGGGCCAGCCCGATGGTCGCCACGGTCAGGATCAGGCGGGAGCTCTTGCGGAAACGGCGGATGATCACGCCCTGCACCACCATGCCGAGCACGATCGAGCCGACGATGCCCACCAGCATGGAGACGAACCAGTTCACGTGGTAGGTGACGTCGAGCTCGATGGCCACCACTGCCGCCAGGACGCCGAACTCGGCCTGGGCGAAGTTGATGATGCGGCTGCCCCGGTAGACCAGGACGATTCCGATGGCCACCAGGGCGTAGAGGGCGCCGTAGATGACTCCAAGCAGGACCACCCCGGCCGGGAGGCCCTTGCTCAGCAGCTTCGCCAGCACCGCCCAGACGGCGGCGGAGCCGAGCGCCCACAGCAGCGCCTTACGGACGGGGGCAAATCGGTCGAAGATGTGAATGGCGCTCCATCCCAGCCGGTCGCCGGAGTGGCCGGGTCCGGGACCTGATCGTGTGCTTGCTGCGGTGATCGTCAACGATCCTCTTGAGGAGGGAGGAGGGCGGCCATGGCCGCCCTCCTCCCGCTATCGGATGGGAGTATCTGGTTATTAGGTGCCGGTTGACCCCGCCGCCGTGAACAGGGGGGGCAGGCTGGAGGGCCAGTTGCCCAGGGAGTACCGCTGGCCGTTGAAGACGGCCACGTAGGTGCCCTTCTTCCCGTTGACCGGCGAGGTGGCGTTGGCGTCCCAGTACACGAACCGGTCATCGATGATGGCGGTGTGGTCGCCCGAGCCCGGTTGGCCCGTCGGCCCGGTGTTCCAGGACCAGCCTCCGTACACGTAGTCCGGGGCGCCCAGCTTGGGCAGGGCGTGGACTCCCTCGGCCAGGGTCTGGGGGGTCAGGTTGGGTCCGGCTGCCTGCAGGGCGTCGAAGATCCAGACCAGCGCTCCGTAGTTCCCGTCGGTGCCGGCCGGTATCTGGTGCCCGGTCAGCTTCTGGTAGAGCTTGCCGGCCGGGGAGTTGGGCCCGAAGTAGGTGTTCTGAGGGGCGGCCTCGGACTGGCCGAACAGGTGGCCGGCCACCTCCGACTGGTCGTAGGTCTGGGCCGCGGTGTCGGTGTCGTCGCCGGCGGTGCCGATGAGCAACCACTCGGGGTGGTAGTTCTGGGTCGCGGCGGCCTTGGTCAGCAGGGCCAGCGAGAAGTTGTCGCAGGCGGTGATGATGGTGGTCACCCCGGCCGCCTTGAACTGAACGATGGCCTGCTGGGCCGACTGCTGGAAGGTGGAGATGTCCAGCCCGTAGGTGAACACGGTGCTGATCGCGGACTGCGGCACGTGGTATTTGCCGGTCATGTCGGTCTTGAAGATGTCAGTGCAGTGCAGGTACTCCGGCAGGTTGGGGACATAGGTCCCGAACTTGCGGGTCTGGGTCTTGAGGCTGGCGTCACCGGCGTAGACCGCCTTCTGTCCGGCCACCAGCGTCCCGAACACCTCGGCCTGCATGGTGGCTATGCGCTCGCACTCCTGCACCGTGTCCCATACGTAGGGGTTGTACTGCTGGTACCAGGACTCGTCGAAGTAGCCACCGCCGAGGAACTCCACCATCTTGTCCTGGGCCGCGCACTGGGAGAAGACCCCGGTGCCGCCGCCCTCGAAGCTGTCATCCACCAGACCGGAGTCGGCGAACGCATGCATCTGGTTCGCCTCCTTGTCGGCGTCGGCGCAGGCCTGGGCCTGGCCCCCGTTGAGCAGCTCGGCCGTGTAGTTGCCGCTCGCCTGATAGGGCTGGATCACCACCTGGCGCCCATACAGGTCATAGACCTTGTTGAAGTAGTTGAGGAAGACCTGGCGCACCTGGTCGGTGACCTGGGGAAGGGCCAGCCCCTGGCTGGCTGCCACCGCCGCGGTCTGCTGGCCGTTGGCGGTGGAGGGGAACATCCGCCGGCCCAGGGTGATGGTCGTGCCCGTCACCCCGTTGTAGGTGGCCCCGCCGTTGTTGCCCGACCACTTGGAGATGCACGGGGCGGCGTAGGGGGAGTCGAACTGGGGCGCGCCCGAGGAGCAGGAGGTTCCACTGATGGTGGTCCCCGACCCGACCGTGACGGTGCCCGAGGCCGGGTACTTCCAGGGATAGGGGCCCTCTCCGGGCCCGCCGGACTGAGCCAGCTTGACGCCGCCGCTGCTGGCGGCGGTCGACGACGTGGTGCCGTTGGCCGAGCCGTTGTTCTTGCTTGAGCCGCAGGCGGCCGCCGTCATGGCGACCACCACTCCGATGGCAGCCAGGCCCAAGGAGCGGCGGTGCCGCCTACTCGGCCCACCGTCGTAAGGACGTGTGTCCATTCATCCCCCGTTCCACAGCCCTGGGGCTGCACTTCGCCGATTTCGAGAACCCCAATCTGCCCCTCCCGGATACCGGCGGCAAGGACCTCCATTGGGACGGTTACAGCTCCCCCCGTTCGCTCTACCCCGCCGTGGCCACCGACCACCGTCCGGCATCTCCCCCCACCGGCGCTCGCGGCAGGTCGAGCGCCCCCGCGCTCGCCGCGGCAAGCAGGCGCTTGCGCCCCTTTTCGATTACTTCTCTTACTGCTGGGCAGTCACGGCGGGGTCCGGACCCGGAAGGCCCGACCTCCGTACCGGGCGGCCGTGGTCACCGGGACCGCCCATCGCCCCACGACAGACTCCAGATCCATACACTCATGTCCGAAACTTCTGGACGAGCCGTGCCTGGAGCCCGAACACCGAGGCGTCTCCGAGCCTGCCGGAGCTGGTGGACATGACGATACGGATAGATGCCCCCGAAACTTCCATAGGGGCCAATCGCCCCCTGTCACCCCGCGAGCTGCAGGTGGCCATCTTGACCGCCGAGGGTCTCCGCACCGAGGACCTGGCCCGAAGCCTCGGGATAGGCGAGGGCACGGTGAAGTCGGTCAAGCAGGGCATCCGGCGCAAGCTGGGACTGGCGAGGGGGGCCAGGCTCCCCGAGGAGCTGCGGGGACTGTGCGGGCCCCGCCTGCCCGTCCTGGCCGCAGAGGCCGCCACGTCGGACGTCGGGGTGGTTGACGAGACCGGGTCGGAGGACCGCCCCCAGCGCCCCTCCGACCAGCCACTCCGGCCGCCGAGGTCGTCAGGCTCGGCGGACACCGACCCGCCCGACTCCGACCGAGGGGGCGATGTGCCGGCCGAGCCGGCGCAGGACTTCGCCGAGCGCCGCGTCCACCTCACCCTTCGCCAGGCCATCTATGCGGTCCAGGAGCTGGGCAGCCGGCTGGAGGCCCGGTCGGCGGCGATGCGAGAGGCGGCCGAGCGCAGTCCGGCGATCCGGCACCACCTGCTCTGGGAGGCCGAGCAGCTCGAGGCGCTCAGCATCAGCCTCGACCGGCTGCGATCGGGTTCCATCGCCCGGGCCCGGGCCCGGGCCAGCGCCTCGGTCGCCAGCTGAGCCTGATCGCTCAGAAGCTGTACTGGCGCAGCTGCGGAGGAGGCTGCTGGCGGCCTGCGGTGGCGAAGAGGGTGTAGCCGCTGATCTGGTCGACGACCCCCTGCACCGTCATGCCATAGAAGGAGTCGACCCCCCCGCCGAGCAGCGAGGCGTCGGGCGGGGCGCTGCGGTAGGACCCCCGGTACACGGCGTCGCCGAAGGTGTAGACCGCCCCGTCCTGGCCCAGCAGGTAGTAGCCCTGGCCCGACGGGGTCGCCACGATCGACCACACCGGGGCCGAGAGGTCCCTGGCCCCCATGGATCCGAAGAAGCCGGCGTCTCCGAAGCTGAACACCCCGCCGTCGGAGGCGACCATCCAGTAGCCCAGACCGGTGGGCGTGGGGGCCAGGCCGACCACCGGGGCGGTCAGAGTGGTGCCACCGATGGAGCCGTGGAAGCCGGCATCGCCGAAGCAGAACACCCCGCCGTCGGAGGCGACCAGCCAGTAGCCGGCACCGGTCGGGGTGGCCGCCATGCCGACCACCGGGGCGTAGAGCTGGCGGGCGCCCATCGATCCGAGGAAGGCGGCGTCGCCGAAGTTGAACACCCCGCCGTCGGAGGCGACCAGCCAGTAGCCGCCACCGGTCGGGGTCGAGGCCATGGCCACCACCGGCGCCGACAGGGTCTTTCCTCCCATCGAGCCGAGGAAGGGAGCCCCGTCGAAGGTGAACACGCCGCCGTCCAGCGAGCACATCCACACTCCCCCGCCCGTGCGGGGGGCGAAGCCGAAGCTGCGCACCACCACCGGCGGGGCCTGGAGGCATCCGTCGTTGTGGTTGGCCGTGGCCTCGTCGGTGAAGGAGCTGGTGCTGCACGAGTTGTCCACCAGGTAGGCGGGGGTGCAGGTGACCATCCGGCACACGATGCGGCCGGTGCAGGCGACCTCGGTGTGGCACTGGCCGTAGCGGAAGCTCACACAGCCCACCGCCCGGTGGTTGCAGTCACCGTGGGCGCACTGGCAGTCGAGCCCGTCACAGGACGGCCCGCAGAAGATTCCCCCCTCACCACAGCCGCCCGTGCAGTCGCACTCGGCCATGCAGTCGATGTAGTAACGGGGACCGCTGCAGAAGGCGGACCCGTCAGCCTTCCACCAGCCGCCGGCGAAGCTGCCCGGTGGACAGGTGTTGGACCCGTGGTTGATGGTGCAACAAAAGTCGGTGTACCCGTCGCAGCAACCCTGACCGCAGTGGCAGTTGGACTGGGCGCAGTGGCACACGGCGGCGTACGCGCTCACCGGGCGCAGGATGTACTCCGCCGGCGCCACCGCCAGGGCGGTCGCCGCCAGCGAGCTGCGGGCGAGGAAGCCCCTCCGGCTGGTGCGGCGGGCGAGGGCCGCTCCTGTGCGCTCGACCAGCCAACTGGTCACGATCGCCCCCCTGCGGCGCGACGGGCGGCGACCGTTCGGGGCAGGAGGGCCATGAGTACGTATAGGGCGTAGGTGAGGGCGCCGAGGAGGACCACGAGGGCGGGGCCGCCGGTGGGGTCCGAGGCCAATGACCTCGCCAGAGCCAGCGCCACGGGGGCGACCGGGCCGGTCGCCGCTGCCGCCAGGCCGACGGCCGCCAGCGCCAGGCAGGCGACCATGTGGCTGGCGGTGGCGGGGGTGTCGGGCTCGCCGAAGCATCCGCAGGTGGACACCGGGCGGCTGGTGGTCAGGGCCCAGCCGAGGAAGGCGGCAAAGCCGGCGTAGCTGACCGCCAGAGCCACGGCGCCCGGCCGCCCGCCCACCGCCAGCACCGCCACCCCGACCGCGATCTCCCCCACGGCGAGGGGCCTCACCATCGGGGCCAGCGGCGACCAGAGGGTGGCCAGGGCGCGGGCGGTGTCGAACGGGCGCAGGGCCTTCGCCACCCCGGCGACCACCAGGATCACCGCCGGCGGACCAAGGAGAAGGTCGGCCCCGTTACCCACCGAGGACACCCCCCTCGCGGGCGGGACGGGACGGGCGCCACGTGCGGACGGCCGGTGCCGCCCGATGCCGATTGGTCAACTTCGGTGCCCGGAGATGGAGATGCCGGCCACGAAGCTCGACGCCTCGTCGGCCAGCCCGGCGGCGGCGCCGGCGAGGACCACGTAGAGGCAGAAGGCCCGCCCGGCGTCGTGGAAGAAGCGCTGGGTGCCGAGCTGGCCGGATATGCGGCGCTGTAGGGAGCTCGGCGAGAAGCTCTGAGCCGGAAGGCGTACCGGCACGCCGGCGGCGGCGAAGAGGCGGTCACCGGCGTGGGCCGGGTCGAACTCGACCATGGCGGCGAATATGTCGTCGTTTCCCATTGCCTCGACCGCCCCCGAGCCGTAGTCACCTCGTCGGCCGGGCAGGGGGAAGGTCGCGGCGTGAAGGACGGCGTGGGTCGTCTCGCCGGGGACGGCGTCGCGCAGGTAGATGCGGACGTCCCATCCGGCGGGGACGTCCACGGTGATGCCCTGGGCTGACAGCCGGCTCACCGCGATCCGGGCGCGAGGCCGAAGACGACCAGGCCGAGCACGGTCAGGCCGGCGGCCCCGGCACCACCCAGGCGGGCAAGGCCGGCGGCGCCGGCCATGCGGCCGTGGAACCGCCGCAGCTGCTCCCAGCGGCGGATCAGGCCGGCGCCGAGGAGGGGGAGGGCCCGGGCGGCCCCGAACACCAGCCCAATGGACGTCCCGTCGACGATCCCGCTGACCCGCCCGACCGTGCTGGCCGACGCCAGGGCGGCCAGGACGAAGGCCGCCGGAACGGTGGCGGACACCACGATCGTCGCCAACCCGGTGCCGAGCTGGATGCCGAAGCCGGCCCCGTACACCCAGCCCCGGTAGGTGCCCAGCCAGTCCTCGTTCACCTGCCGGGCTGGAGAAGGGATGCGGAGAGCGGCCAGGTCGGCGGCGCCCGCCAGGGCGCAGACCGCGACCGCCGCCCCGATGATCGGCCCCCGCGATAGAGGGTGGAGCAGGGCGCCAGCCATGGCGGCGGTGAGGCCGGTCAGAGCCCCACCGAGGCCGGAGGCGGCGGCGAAGGCGGTGGCCGTGAGCCACCATCGGTTGTTGCGCGCCCTCTCACCGAGAGGGTGGATGCTGGCCAGCATCGACTCCCCTCAGGGCGACCAGGTCGAGCGCAGCCCGGCGGCCAGGGCCAGGGCGGCACCCGCCCACCAGATGGCCCCGCTCACGCTGTCGGTGCGGCCGGCGCCTCGTCCTCGGCCAGCGCCGGCGGATACAGACTCGGGTGCCCGGGGTGGATCCCCGCCGCCAGCAGCTCGCGGTCGGCTCGGGCCTCCCGCTCGGCATCGGTCGTCCAGGCCGAGGCCGGCTGGTGGCCGGTGGCGGCCGGACCAGCCGTCTGCCGGTCGGTACTGGCCCGGCCGATGAGCTCCTCCAGCTGGTCCCACCGCGACGCCGTCCCCTGCCCGGTGACGGCGGCGTCCCGGCCGTCGACCAGCACGAAGTAGGGCGAGCCGGGTACGGCGTAGTCGTCCCAGGCCCGGCTGGACATCACCACGGTGACGTCCGCGGGGGCCAGCTGGGCCAAGGCGCCGGGACGCTCCTCGGCCGGATCGCGGGTGACCACCAGGACCCGCCCGGCGAACGAGCGCCGGTGGGCGCCCTCGGTGAGGGCCGACCAGAAGGCGGCGCAGGTGCCGCATCCGCTGGACAGGAAGGCCAACAGGGTGTCCGGGGCCCGTCCGCCGGCGTCGCGCTGCGAGAGTGACACCGACACCGACTCACCTGCGGGAGTGCGGCCGGCAAGATCGTGGGCTCGGGTCGCCGCCCCGGCCTGGGCCGGAGCCGGAAGCCTCACTGTCGGCGCCGGGGCCGGCCCTTCGGCGGCGAGATCCTCCGGGCCCACTCCGAGCCGGTGCAGGGCACGAAGGATGTCGGCGTGGCTGCGCAACAGTCCGGCCACCAGCACCAGGAGGCTCAACAGCACGATCGATTCGAGGGTGACGACGACTACCAATTCGCTCCTTCGCTCCCCGGCGGCAGTGGTGGCGCCCCCGAGCGGGCCGCCAGCCCTGGCCAATCCTAAGGGGGGCGAGCATCTCCTCCGAGCCGCGCCGCCCCGGCAACGCTCCAGGCGACACCACAGCTGGTCGTGCACGCCGATGGGTCCTGCACGCGGACCGGCCGCGGTCACTCGGCCGGCTGCAGGACCACCTGGTCGCCCGGCCTGACCGTGCCCGGCCGACGAACCCATCCGTACCACCGGGCCCACTGCGGGTTGATGCCGTGGTCGATGCGGGTGAAGTCCCCGTCGGAGAACCACCGGGCCTGCTTGTGGCAGGGAGTGGCCGGATAGGACAACTCGAGCAGGGCGGACCCGACGGCCACCCGGCTGCCCGGCCGCAGGCTCGCCCAGTCCAGCCCGGCGACGGTGACGTTCTCCCCGGCACGGCCGGCCGTCAGCGGGTGGCCGGCGGCGGACAGCCGGTCCACCGCCTCCTGGGACCAGAGGCAGACGGCCTGGAACGGCCGGCCATGGTGCTTCCTGTCGGCCTGGCGATCCCCCGCCAGACCGTTCGGACCGATGGCCGCCTCCGGCACCGGCAGCTTGGGCACCCCGCCGGCGGAGACGCTGACCTGGACCACGCTCCCCCGGCCCGGTGGTGTGCCCAGCCCGAGGGTGGACAGCCCGCGGCTCAGGTCCAGGAAGTGGTGGCTGACGTCGTGGGCGGCATGGAACAACACCGCCTCGGCCTGTATGACGGTCCCGTCCGGCAGGGTTCCGCTCGCCTGCCAGGGGGCGTGGCGCCGGCCGGTCACCCTCGCCATGTCGGCCCCCTCCGCCTCCAGCAGCCCTAGCACCTCGCCCGGCTCCAGCTCGAGGGGGTCGGCATCGTGGGCCCCAGGCATCGGCGGAGGTTCCGGAAGGACAGTGCCGGGGCAGTCGAGCACCAGCTCGACACCCGCCCGGATCATGGCGGTGACCATCGCCGTGTGCAGGCCGTACTCGAGGGCCGACCAGACTTCCGGGACCGGGCGGCGGTTGAGATCGGCCGCCTCCACCCCGGCGGTGGCCAGCCTCCACCAGTAGCCCAGGGCGCCGAAGAGGGTGCCGGCGTCGCGGACGCGCCAAGCGGCCGAGTCGAAGCCGCACTCGGCACACGTCTCGGGGTTGGAGCCATCCATGCCCCCAGCCTGCCACCGCCGGGCCGGAGCTCGGCCCTCCCCACCGCCGGCAGGCGACCGGGGAAGGGAAGCCGACGGCCGCGGCGGCGTAGCCTTCGGCCATGGTTGAACCGCTGGAGGACACCGTTGCCCGAGCCGACAAGGCCCGCGAGGAGCTGAGCAGCCTGCTCACCCAGCTCTCCGCCGAGCGGCAGGCGGTCAAGACCGCCACCGCCGAGGCTCACGAGGCCATCCAGGGTCTGCGCACGGCGATCCGCGAAGCCAAGGAGGAGATGCGCCAATCCTCCAAGGCCGAGGCCCGCAAGCATCTCGCCCGCCAGATGCGGGCGGCGGCCGACGTCCTCGCCCGCGACACCTGAGCCATCCGGTCGTTGTCGGCGGGGCGAAAATCCCACGCCGGCCGCGACGAGCGACGGCACCATGGGCGGATGAGCGCCCTGAGCGGCAGCGACGGCCGACCGATCATCGCCGCCCGGCAGCTCACCAAGTCTTTCGAGACGGGTAGGCGGGGGCGGCGACAGCTCGTCGAGGCGGTCAGGCAGATCTCCTTCGAGGTATCCCCAGCCGAGCGGATCGCCTACATCGGCCCGAACGGGGCCGGTAAGTCAACTTCGATCAAGATGCTGACCGGCATCCTGCACCCCAGCGCCGGCGCCGCCACGGTCATGGGCATGGTGCCCTGGCGCCAGCGCCGCGAGCTCACCCGCCGGATTGGCACCCTGTTCGGGCAGCGCTCCCAGCTCTGGTTCGAGCTGACGCCGCGGGAGACCTTCCGCATGTTGGGCGCCATCTACGGTCTCGAACGCTCCGATCTGCGCAGCCGGGTTGGGCAGCTCGGCGACCTGCTGGAGGCGGAGGACCTCTTCGACCAGCCGGTCCGTTCGCTGTCCCTGGGTCAGCGCATGCGCTGCGAGCTGGCCGCCTGTCTCCTTCACCAGCCGGCCGTCATGTTCCTGGACGAGCCGACTATCGGCCTCGACCTGCTGGCCAAGCAGCGCTTCCGCGAACTGCTGGTCCGGCTCAACCAGGAGCAGGGGACGACCATCTTCCTGACCTCCCACGACGTCGCCGACATCGAGCACGTGGCCCAGCGCGCCATCGTGATCAACCACGGCGTGGTCATCTACGACGACGACGTGTCAGCGATGCGTCGGAGCCTGTTGGCCACCAAGCTGGTCGAGTTGACCCTCGCCGGCCCGACCGACTTCGCCGGCATGGCCGGGGTGGCCGTGGCCGAGCACACCGCCACGACGCTGCGCCTGGTCGTGGACACCGCCGTGCGACCGGTGCGCGAGGTGCTGGACGCCCTGCTGCTCGATCTGGACGTCACCGACGTCACCGTCACCGACCCGCCGCTCGAGGAGGTCATCGCCGAGATCTACGCCAGGCCCCGCACATGACCCGGCGCTGGCTGCCCGTCGCCGTGGCCTCGGCGGCCCGCAGGATGAGCCGCGACCGCGCCGCCTTGACGGTGGCCTTCGGCTTCTACGCCGTGGTCGCCACCGTCATCTCCACCCTGTGGCGCACCGCCGCCAACGCCCACGGGGGGAGCATCGGTGGCTACAGCGGGGCTCAGCTGACCTGGTACCTCTATTTCTCCGAGGCGGCCGTCACCGCCCTCAACCCCCGACAGATCGAGCTCACCGGTGACGACATCGCCAGCGGAGCGGTGGCGGTCGATCTGCTCAGACCGGCATCGGTCCTCGGGGTGCGGGTGGCCACCGAGCTGGGCCGGAGTCTGCCGCGCCTGGCCGGGTGCACGGCCATCGGCGTAGCGCTGGCCGTGCTCACCGGCGGGCCGGTCCCCGCTGCCGCCGGTCTGCTGCTCGCCCTGCCGTCCCTCGTGCTGGCGGTGGCCTGCAACCTGGTCGCCCAGCACGCCTTCGCCGGGGCGGCCTTCTGGATCCGGGATGCCCGCTCGACCTGGTTCCTCTACCAGAAGCTCGTGTTCCTGCTCGGGGCAATGCTCCTGCCTCTCCAGCTGCTGCCCGGCTGGCTGCACACCCTGGCCGCCTGGCTCCCCTTCGTCGCCATGGCCTACGCCCCCGCCCGCCTGGCCTCCGGGCACGTCGAGGCGCAGCTGCTGGCACTGCAGGGCTTCTGGTTCCTCGTCCTCGTCACCGCCGCTGTGGCCGTGTTCAGCGCCGGCGAGCGCCGGCTTCAGGTGGTGGGCGGATGACGGCGGTCCTGGCGACCTTCCGGGCGGCCGTGCTCGAGGCACGCGCCAACCGACGTGCCTTTTGGACCCAGCTGGCGGCGATGGCCCTAAACGACGTCGTCTGGGTGATCTTCTGGTCGCTGTTCTTCGCCAAGGTCGGGGTGGTCAGAGGATGGGACCGGTCCCGGGTGCTGCTGCTCCTGGCCATTCTCACCACCGGCGGAGGGGTGGTGCTCGGGCTGCTCTCCAACGCCAGGCGGATTGGCCAGCTCGCCACCGACGGCGGCATCGACGCCGCCCTGGCCCTGCCCGTCCGACCGCTGGCCTACCTGCTTGTCCGCAGGGTGGAGGCGGTCAACTTCGGCGACGGCCTATTCGGCCTGGGACTGTTCGTCATCGCCTGCCACCCCACCCCCGGCCGGGCGCTGGTGTACCTCCTTGGTTCGGCCGCCGGGGCGGTGGTCCTGGCCAGCTTCCTGGTCCTGGTCGGCTCCATCACCTTCTTCACCCGCCGGGGCGAGGCCGGCGACCTCGGTTTCCAGGCCATCATCCTGCTGGCCTCCTACCCGGTCGACATCTTCTCGGGCGCCACCAAGGTTCTCCTCTACACCGCCATCCCCGCCGCCTTCGTGGCGGCCGTGCCGGCCCGACTGGTCGACCATCTCGACCTGTCCGGAGTGGCGACCCTGGCCGGCGTGGCGGCGCTCTTCGCCACCGGCGCCGCCACCGTGTTCTCGCTGGGCCTGCGCCGCTACACGTCCAGTTCCCTGTGGACCCGGGCCTGAGCGCCCTCGCTCAGGGGCGCAGGGCTCGGGCCGTCCGGCCGCTTCGACGCAGGGGGGCCACCAGGTTGGCGAACTCGCACAGCAGCGGCCGGGTGTCGCGGGGATCGATTATCTGTTCGATCACGAACGCCTCGGCGGTGCGGAACGGCGAGCGGACCAGGTTCATGCGGGCCTCGATGTCGGCCCGCAGGGCCTCCGGATCCTCGGCCGCCTCGAGGTCGGCCCGGAAGGCGGCCTCGATGCCACCCTCGAGCGGCAACGAACCCCAGTCCCCCGACGGCCAGGCGTAGCGGTAGGACAGACGGCTGGCGTTCTGGTGGGCGGCACCGGCCACCCCGAACACCCGTCGCAGGATGACAGAGCACCAGGGGACCTGGGCCTGGTACACGGCGGCGAGGGCGCGGGCCCCGTAGCGGATGGTGGCGGCCTTCTCCGCCTGGGTGCCGATCAGGAAGCCGGGCTGGTCCACCAGGTGCACCACCGGCAGGTGGAAGGTGTCGGCGAGATCGACGAAGCGGGTGACCTTCTCCGACGCCGAAGCGGTCCAGCCGCCCCCGTACTGGTAGGGGTCGCTGGCCAGCACCCCGACCGGCCAGCCGTCGAGGCGGGCCAGGCCGGTGACAGCCGAGCGTCCCCACAGCCGGCCGATCTCGAGGAAGGAGCCGGCATCGAAGAGCGCCTCGATGACCGGTCGGACCTTGTAGGCCTGGCGCCGGTTGCGGGGGATGGCCTCGACCAGCCACTCCTCGCGGCGCTCGGGCGAGTCGGACGGGTTCGCCCGCTCCGCCACCTGGTCGACCGAAGGCGGCAGGTAGGAGAGGAAGCGCCGGGCCCGGTCGAAGGCTTCCTTCTCGGTGTCCACCTCGTCGTCGACCGCCCCGTTGCGGGCGTGGATGTGGCTGCCGCCGAGTCCCTCCTTGTCGACCTCTTCCCCCAGACGGGCCACCACCGGAGGGCCGGCGACGAAGACCTGGGCCGTCCCCTTGACCATCACCGAGTAATGGCTCGACACCACCCGGGCCGCGCCCAGTCCCGCCACCGAGCCCAGGGCCAGCGACACGACCGGAACGGTGGCCAGGTTGTCCACCACCCAGTTCCACCCGGGGTTGGCCGGCACGTAGGTGCGGCCCATGGTGTCGAGCGAGCGCACGGAACCGCCCCCGCCGGTGCCGTCGATGAGCCGCACGATCGGGATCCGCAGCTGGTTGGCCATCTGTTCGGCCATCACCTGCTTCTGGAAGATCGACGCGTCGGCCGCCCCGCCCCGCACGGTGAAGTCGTCGCCGCCGACCACCACCGGGCGCCCCTCGATCCGGCCCCGGCCCATCACGAAGTTGGCCGGCATGAAGTCGGCCAGGGTGGTCCCCTCATAGGTCGCCCGCCCGGCCAGGGCCCCGATCTCATGGAAGCTGCCGGGGTCGAGGAGGGCGTCGATGCGTTCCCGCACGGTCAGCTTCCCCCCGGCGTGCTGACGCTCGATCTTGTCGGGGCCGCCCATCCGCCGGGCCAGCTCCTCCCGCCGCTTGAGCTCCTCCACCTCGGGCCGCCAGCCCTCCCCCGACATGAGCCGGGAGGCTACCGGGCCCCATCTGGGGCCGTCGGGCTGGCACAGTGAGGCGGGTGCCCGGCCTGTTCCCCGCCATCGAGCCCCACGACGGGGGGATGCTCGATGTCGGCGACGGGCACCACCTCTACTGGGAGTCCAGCGGGAACCCTGACGGCATGCCGGCCGTCGTGCTGCACGGTGGACCCGGATCGGGGAGCTCCAGCGGCGCCCGCCGGCTGTTCGATCCAGCCCGCTACCGGGTCATCGGCTTCGACCAGCGCGGGTGCGGCCGAAGCATCCCGAGGGTCGGCGCGGCCACCGACCTGGGCACCAACACCACCGAGCACCTGCTGGAAGACCTGGAGGCCCTCCGCCGCCACCTGGCTATCGACCGCTGGGTCATCCGCGGGCACTCTTGGGGCGTCACCCTCGGCCTCGCCTACGCCGAGCGCCATCCCGAGCACGTGGTGGCGATGGTGCTCTCGTCGGTGGCCATGACCAGGCCCGCCGAGGTGCACTGGCTGTACCACTCGGTGGGCCGGTTCTTCCCGGAGGCGTGGCAGAGCTTCCGCCAGGGCGTCCCCGCCGAGCGCCGGGGCGGGGATCTGGTCGCCGCCTACCACCACCTGCTCAACGAGCAGCCCGATCTCGATCGCCGCCACCGGGCCGCCCTCGACTGGTGCGCCTGGGAGGACGCCGTGTCACCGCTGCCGGATGGCAAGCCCCATCCCCGCTACCAGGACCCGGCGTTCCGGATCACCTTCGCCAGGATCGTGACCCACTACTTCCACCACCGGGCCTGGCTGGAGGAGGACCAGCTGCTCCGGCAGGCGCATCGGCTGGCCGGCATCCCGGCCGCCCTCATCCACGGGCGCTCGGACCTCGGCAGCCCGCTCGACACCGCCTGGGAGCTGGCCTCCGCCTGGCCCGGCTCCGAACTGATCGTGGTCGACACCGGGCACACCGGTGGGGACGAGATGACCGGGCGGACCGTCGAGGCGCTGAACGTCTTCGCGTCCCTGCGCTGACCTCGGCCATAATCTGAGCTGCACCGGGGAGTAGCGCAGTGGTAGCGCACCTGCTTTGGGGGCAGGCGGTCGGGGGTTCGAATCCCCCCTCCCCGACCCTGTGCTGTCGGCAGCCCCCTCCCCGACCCCTCCGACCTGGGCCCTTGGTCAGCGGCGTGGCCCTGTCCTGTGAGTCGATGTATCAGAGATGTGTCGGATTTGCCTGAACATCGACGCTCACTCCTTGCAGCCCACGGTGGCCGTCCTGGTGCCCGACCTGGACGTGGCGGTTCAGCGGAACGAGGCCCGTGCCCACCAAGGCAAGTCCGGGGCTCCCAGGAGTGCGTCCGCCAGGCATATACGCCAAGGGGCTGGAGCAAGTGGTCATCACGCGCCAACGGGTCGCCCTCGACAACCCGCCACGCTGTCAACTGGGTGATCGGCGATCCCAGTGCAGCGACTTCTTGGGCGCGCCCTCGGCCGGGTGAGGCGATACTTCGTAGGGGATACTCGGGCCCAGGGGTTCGAATTATCTTCGGGGAGATGCTGTCGTCGATGCCGACGGCCCCCATGGAATGACCCTCAAGCCACCGCGACGCCGACCTCATCGCCAGCGGTCTCTATGGTGGGGTCGTGTCTCTGCTAGACGTGCGCCCCGCGGTGCTCATCACTGGACTCTCGGCCTCCGGCAAGTCCACCGTCGGGGATCTGCTGGCGAGGCATTTCGAACGCGGGGTTCATGTAAAAGGCGACGTCTACCGTCGGATGATCGTCAGCGGCGGGGTACCGATGTCGGCCGCCCCGTCCGAGGAGGCCTGGAGGCAATACCGGCTCAGGTGCCAACTGGGGGCCGCCACGGCGGACGCCTATCACGATGCCGGGTTCGCAGTGGTCGTCCAGGACGTAATCGTCGGCCCGGTGCTGGTCGACTACGTGTCGGCTATCCGGTCCCGACCGCGGATAGTAGTGGTCCTAGCTCCGCGCCCCGAGGTCATCCTGGCCCGCGAGCAACAGAGGTCTAAGAATGCATATCCGCCAGGGGAGGCCTCGGTGGTCGTGGAGTGGGATGCCGCCTTCCGCCGTGAGACCCCCGCCCTAGGTCTATGGCTGGACACGTCCGACCAGACGCCCCTCGAGACCGTGGCCACCATCCTCGATCGGGGGATGGAGGGGGGTGCCTTCCCGTGAAGGGTGCGGGCCGCATTGCACGATCACCGCTCGGCCGGTAACGAGGGCAGGGCAAAGGCGCTCGGGGTTCGGAAGGAGGTGACGAGACCGACCCCGACCTGGCTGAGGCGCGCGATCGCGTCTCCGAGATGGCGTCGCAATGGAGCGCCCGATTCGTCCTTGCGCCCGCGGCTTAGGCTGCCGAGCTCGACTCGTTTCAGGGACATGCGGCCTCAGTACCGTCCAGCTCGGCCAAGAGCATGCGTAAGACAAATCGATTGCGCACCCTGGGAGAGACGGCCACGATGCGCGTCTTGGACATAGACAGCCGATGGTGTATACGAGGATCCCCGAGCGAAATGTCGGCCTTGCTCGCCCGCGCCTCGGAGTACCTGGCGACCATCCAGGTGGGCGATGCGGTGCGCGACGTGAAATTGGATCGGGCGGATGATGAGGTGGTCCTGACCATCGCCTTCGATCATTGGAAGCTGCCGGCCGATCTCGACTACCTCGACCCCACCCTCGCTCGTGCCTACCACTTCGGCGAGGAGGAGCGCGACGACATCGACTTCATGGTGGCCCTCGCGACGGACCTCGACGCCCGCACCATCGTGGACTTCGGCTGCGGAACCGGCCAACTGGCGGTTGCCCTTGCCAAGGGAAGCCGCCGCATAATCGCCATCGATCCGGCTAAGGCAATGCTGGATCTGGCGCGTGAACGTGATGGGGCCGACGCTGTCGAGTGGATCTGGGGCGACGCAAGCGCCCTGACCACTGCCGACGTGGACTTGGCCGTGATGCTCGGCAATATTCCGTCGGCTCACAACACCGACGAGGCATGGGACAACTCGATCAGGGCCTTGCATACTTGTCTTCGGCCCGGCGGCCGCCTCGCCTTCGGTAGCTGGAACCCCACGGCCCTGCCATGGGAGCGCCGAGGTACATGGGATGGCATGGTCGTCGAACCGGTCGGTGAGGGGGTTCGTGTCGGTGCTGCCGGCGCCGGACGTGGGACGGACTTGGCGGATGGCAGGGAGAGGCTCTGGTCACCGAGCGTCTGGCGATACCGCACGGAACACGAGTTCACCGCGTCGCTGACTCGCGCAGGCTTCGTCGTGGAGCGGGTCCAGGGTGACTGGGCTGGTGCTCCGCTGACTGGAGAGTCCGGCTGAAATCGGCCACTGATTCCGGCGGAAACCGGCCACCCATTCCGGAGGAAACCGGCCACCCGTTCCGGCCGATTCCGGCCACCCCTGTCGCAGGGAGCTAGCGCCTCCACCATC
>Ga0209810_1001614_pt1 | contig 32684 bp, 21 predicted proteins | sample Coa_R1_7_FD_187159 | JGI IMG/M metagenome (GOLD analysis project Ga0209810, IMG submission 187159) | Surface soil microbial communities from Centralia Pennsylvania, which are recovering from an underground coalmine fire - Coalmine... | ecosystem: Environmental > Terrestrial > Soil > Unclassified... | reverse complement strand
CACGGAGAACTGGACGCACTCGGGACTGAACATCCAGGCGGGAAGAGAACAGAGGTTATGGTTCTGCAGTTCGCAGGCGAGATATTCTGCGTGCCGCTCTTTTCTCCGCCCCAGAACCCGAAGGGATTGCCCGAAGAGCGGATGCCAACGGTAGTAAACCGTGGCGGTCTCAAAAACACACTCCTTATGTAGTGGGTTCCACGGGGATCAGAAAGAGCTTCCTCGCTTGCGCTCTGGCCGAGAAGGCCTGTCGGGATGGATTTACAGCCTTGTATACGCGCGCCGCCCAACTCTTTAGCGAGCTGGCGCTGGCCCGCGCCGACGGCAGCCTGGGAAACAAGTTGGCCCGACGGGCTCGCATCGATGTGCTGATCGTGGATGATTGGGCCCATGCGCACTCGGGGAGAGCGAGCGACGGGACTTCCTGGAAATCTGCGAGGATCGCTATCAGACCCGCTCGACCATTTTGACCAGCCAACTCCCCGTGGTCAAGTGGCACGAGCAGATCGGGGACCCGACTTTGGCCGACAGCATTCTCGACCGGCTGGTGCACAACGCTCACCGCATCGAGATGCACGGCGAGTCGATGCGCAAAGAGCGCGGCGGGAAGAAAGCCTGAGCCGAAAAAGGAAGATACCACGGATCGAGGGAGCGCCCGATCCTTGATCCTAGGCCATCCGGGCGCAAGATTTTGGAGGGGGGATCAGATTTTGGCCAACAACCCCAAAGAGCCAGAGAAGAGCGAACCCGGGCGGCGCGGACGCACCGCCTGCATCGCGGCGCTCCGAGAACGGCGAGATAAAAGCGCGGTGGAAATGCCGCCCCATGGGAAGCGTGGAAAACTCCAAAACCGACTTTTCCACGCTTCCCACCAGGCTTGGAAACCCGGCAAGAAACACAGACGCCGGATTTCAACATTTCCACCGCGCCGACTGCGGGATCTATCAATCTCTCTGGGAAGGAGAAAAGAAAAACCGTGACCGGGACCGAATTTCAGTTGACCCATCCCCGTCACTTCAAGCACCATAAGAACGTCAGCGTCGCTTCGCTCCAATCGTGATGATTATGATGCGTCGGAATCACCCATCACCATCATCGGAATCCGCACCCGAAGCTCTTCGTCGGAATGGTCGTTTACAACCGAAGCGCCCGGACATTATTTTGAAAGCTCACTCTTCGGATACGATTTACGTTACATTCACCCCGAATTCGTAAATTGAGGGGCACTGCTCTGATTCCATCACGGCGTCGGCTCCTGCAACTGCGTACACTTGGTGAGGCTAATCGACCAAGGCCGCAGAAGAAAGGAGCCGAACATGCTCATTATCGGATGGGATTTACACACACGCTATCAACAAATCGCGATGCTCGACACGGAAACTGGGGAACTCGTAGAACGGCAGTTGGAACACGCGAACGGTGAGGCCGACGCGTTATATGAAAGTCTGCCCTCCGCGGCTCGGGTCGGGATCGAAGCGACGATTCCGGCGCAGTGGTTTGAGCGACTGCTGGTCAGGTGTGGTCACGAACTTTGGGTGGGGGACTCGACTCGGATTCGAGCCATGGTAGTCCGCCAGCAGAAGACCGATGTTCGGGATGCGGTTCACCTGATGAAGTTGCTGCTCACGAACCCATTCTTGCGGATCTGGATCCCCTCGGCAGAGGAACCCGATCTGCGGCAACGGCTGTTGCATCGGCAGCAGTTGGTCTGGATTCAAACGGCCACGAAGAATCAACTCCACGCGCTGGCCATCAGCCAAGGCGTCTGCTGGAAAAGCAAGCTGTGGAGGGAGCGAGGCCGCAAGGAACTGGAAAGCCTCTCGCTCAGACCTTGGGCCGCTCGACGGCGCCAGGAACTTCTGTGGATGCTCGACCAACTCGACCGGTCGATCGCTGGCTTGAACGAAGCGGTCCGGAAAGAGGCTCAGAAGCGTGCCGATGTGGTGCGCCTGATGACGCATCCGGGCGTGGGCCCAGTAGTGGCCCTTGCCTTCTGCTCATCGTCGGTCCGGTCGGACGATTCCAACGGAGTAAGCAATGGGTCAGCTACTTCGGATTGAATCCGCGCGAACAATCGAGCGGAGGCCGGCAGCCCCTGGGCTCGATCAGCAAGCAAGGCAACTCAATGATGCGTTGGCTGTTGGTGGAAGCCGCCCAGACGGCCGCGCCGTTCGATCCGGAACTGCGCCGCGATTATCTGCGATGGAAGTTCCGTCGCACGGGGGCGTGGCGAAGATCGCCATCGCCCGCAAGCTGGCGGTGCGATTGTACTGGATGCTGCGTACCAAATGTGACTATGCGCAGCTTGTCGGCATGCAAGGTAGCCCGCGGAGGAACCTGGTGGAGACAACTCCATCGAGGTTTTGATGGGGCGCCTTGCCTCCCTGGAAGGGCAGGGAGTTTGAACCACGAATCATGGTCGTGATGACCGCATAGATGGCTGGTGGGATTAACATCCACCGCAGGATTCTCAGAGGCGGGCCTTGGTCGAGACAAGCCAAAAGATTCCTTCCAGGGACGAAGCTTCGCTTCGTCCCACTCCGATTGTTGATGTGGTGGGCGCGGCCTCAAGGGTCTTCGATGAACGATCAGGCAAAAGGCGCCGCATCGCCCTTGACCCCGCGCCCGGCACGCGGGTGCGGTGGTGTCTCTAAAAACCGCTTGACAACGCCGACGCCGTTATAGATGTTCCTCCGTCGATGGTTTCTAACCAACTCCAATCGAACAGATTAGAACAGAACAGTGCCCCTCAATTTACGAATTCGGGGTAAAAGGAAGATCCGTCTGAATAGTCGAAACTTTTGCCCATTAGCGCTGTGGAAGCGGCCAGCTTTTTCGGCGGTTCACAACGGTCTACTATTTGAATGCTCTATTTTCTTATAACGGAGAAGCAGGCTACCAGGGGCGGAACTAATCTGTACACGTAATCGGGTAAGTTCAGCGCCGGTCATGATTCGCTTCCGGCTGATGCGATAAGATTCGGCAAAGCTCACTTGATATCTGGAATGGGGGTCCAAGCCACGCAGCCTCATGTAAAAGATAGTTTCAGGACATTCAGGCCGACGAAAGAGCATGGCAAATCCCGCGCCTAAATCTGCGCGATTGAACTGCCAGGCACACCAACGAGCCGGGTCGGCATCAATGCTCGAGAGAGGGTAATAATCTCCTAGCCAGAATGGGCGCAGAGACTTTACTTCTTCAATGGCCGTTCTCAACTCGTCCAGCGGGATATATCTTGATTGGAGGTCCAAGCCAATCGCGACACCTGTCGTAGCAGCGCTGCGAAATGTATAGGGGTCCAACCCGTGGACTATGGTGGAATCAAGAGGCACCCAGAGATTCAACTCGGCGGTTTCCGCCTGATCTAACACTGGATAGGGAAGCCCAGAGTCATCCACCTCGCTCCGCGTCAGCGATCCGATGCTTCGTTTCATCACTTCGATATCCGGACCAGTAATTCGCCAGTTGGCATTGTCGATCAGCAACCCCGGATGACTTTTCAAAAGTCCGTCCCATAACTTATAAAGACCCTCCACATCACGGATTTCCGTAATGCCTTGACGATCAGGCTCATCTGCTGCTCTCCAAAACGGCAGGGGGCAGATATTCGAATCGTTACGGTAAATATCAACTCCCCAGTCCTGGATTCGCTGGGAAAGGAGTTGCGTCATCCACTGGCGGGCAGCGAGAGCGCCAAGGTTGAAGATGCCACCCCATTTTCCTTCGCCTGGAATGTGCAATATCCACTCCGGATGTTGTTTCGCGATGAATGTTCCGGGCGCCACTCGCTTTGGCTCAAACCATAAAATGAATTTGATTCCTCTCTCGTGCACTGCAACACCTAATGGCTTGAGACCAAGTGGAAATTTCTTCCTATCGGGTGCCCAATTACCCGCGCCGAAAGGCCATCCACCTTTGAACCAGCCGGCATCCAGCCAATAGGCTTCGATTCCCACTTGAGGCATCCCACGAATTAGGGCAAGCTGGTTTTTCTCGTTCACATAATTGAGCGCGTCATCAGGCGTTGGAAGGCCGTGCGCGTGGTTGAGGTCGGAAGGGTGCAGTCGGGGAAGCACATCCAAAGGGTTTTTTTCCATTTTCCTCGCAATTCCATCGAAAAGGAGTACATAGGCGCCGGTGTGTGAAACGGGGTCCATCGCAACTTTGCCATTCACTTTTGGCACGTAATATGAAATCAACAAATGCCTGAATTGATTGTGCCCCTCCAAGTGGTCCCTCCCTTCCCATTGCAACAATAATATTCGTGGAGTGCGGATAATCTCTCCTGGATGGAGCTTGAAGTGAGTGGTCTCTTGTCCGGCTCGCAAAGTAACTTCGTTACCGAAGCCTCGGTGTATCTGGAGCACCCATTGGCCGGTCCATCCGATGGCTCCAACGATCCCGCCATTTTCCCAATGCACATCGAAATACGGGAAACCGGTCGCTGCTTGCCTCCCGCCTTGCATGTAGTAATGCTCGAAACTATAACTTTCCCCGGCGGTTAAGATCTTTCGGATGGGCAAGAAGTCGTCAGGTTTCGCGGAACTGCCGTGCGCCGAATGAAAGACCGGACTGTCATTGACGGGCACCGCGAATCGGAGATCTAATGGAAGAAGATTTTCAATAACAGGCGTATCAGCATCTCCACTGTTGCGGAGCCTTAGAACCCAGTCGACGGCCGAAAAGCCTTTATAGATCGTCATCTCATCGGTAATTTCGAGGCCGGTTTGTGGATCACGGTAAGTCACTAGCCGCCGCTCGTTTCCATCGGGCAGTTTCTGCCTGACCCGATTTTTAATCCATCGAGTTAGAAGTTGCTGTGAAGGTTTGCCGCCGTACACGAAGGAGAATGGCGTTTCTGTGAGCATTTTCGAGATCAAATCTGGCTGGGAAGCATGGGTTAATCTACTGTGTCTCGCCTGCGCTGCGACGGCTTGCGAAGCCAACGCAGCAAAACCCAATAACAGCAACGGGAATAGCACTTTCAGGGTTTTCTGTAGCATCACGCGATCTCTCATTAGAAGAGGTCAGGAATTTCTTTTGATGATTACTGTCGGATTCCAGATCACCGGGTCAGGCGAGTGATAACCGGTATGCCGAAGGATAAACCGCACCATATCGCCGGCTGCAACACGGATACCCTCAAGTTTGTATGAGGTCTTCTCTGAGAAGTCAGAAGAAATTTCAGCCCAACCGCTTTCAGGCCATATCTGGTGTTGGTTTTGAAGAATCAGGGCTCGAACCTTGCGCCCATTCTGCGCACTGGGATCTTTGCAGAGGCTGCCGCAAACCGAAATCCAGCCATCGGCAGGTACCATAAATGTCCGTGCAACATCAGATTTGGCTCCGGGCTGCATCCAGATTCGCCCGATGATGGCAGGGTCAGAACCCATCCATCTTCCTTCATATCCTCCTGAATCCCAGCGCAACTCACGAAACTCACCGTCGGTTAAGGATTCCTCATACCTCCACTGGCCGGCACCTTGAATAGAGCTGAAGCCGCCAAGTGCTGTGTATGTTTCCGGCTCACCCGGAATAGTCTGTGCGATCGCTATTTCGCTCCGGTTGCCATCTCCGTCCACAGTCCGAACTTCATAACGGCGGTTCAACAGTTCGCGAGCATTTCCCTGATAGTCGAAAAAGAAAGTCCCTTTCGCAACTTTGGATATCGGCACTCCTTCTCGAAGCACCTCGTAATAAGAAATCCAATGGTTGTCGTGACCAGGCAACCAGGAAACTTCAATCCCTTGCACCCCAAGATTGCTGGCCAATCTTTTCGTGACTTTTCTGGGAGGATCGGGAGGCGTCTTCTCCATGCCCGATCCCGGGTGATTCGGCAAGTTGAGGAAGACAAGTTCCCCCGGTTGGATGGAATCAAATTCGATCCCGCGCTTCATTAAATCGTCGCCTTTGCGTTGCTGCCGAAGCGGCGACTTATCACACTGCACATCATAGGACGCGCCTGGCACCAATCCTCGAGGTTTGATGATTATGGGCCTGCCAGGTCCTGGTTCAAGCTGGATCGGCCGAGACAAGGCGGCATACTTGAAGCCCATTGCATCTGCCATTCCTTGGTTCAGATCGATATCTGTTGAGGCTAGAACAGATCCATCCTCAGCGCGTATTACTTTCAGTGTATAAGTTCCCTGTGTGTTAACGTCGACGTATTGGCCCAGATGAGTTATCGTAATCGGCTGCTTGCCTAATTGAATGGCCATGCCAAAGAATTTACGCTCAACCGGTCTCTTTCGCCCGAGCTTCCAGATTGAGGTGACGTAGGAAGCCAAGCCCGACCCTGTTTTATATTTGAAGTTGAGCGGTCCAAAAACTTCACCTGGAACGCCGTAGTAGCGATACTCTCCATCGATAGGGTCCTCGTAGATGCCAGTATCAGCGCGAGCAATATTTGTCGTGGTGATCCAGGTCATCTCCCAAGGCCCGCCATAGTACGCATCCTGAATAGCGGGACGTTGGGGGCGGCTGACAAAATAGTAGGTAGGGCCTAATTTTGCGTGCTTAGCAATAATGATGCCCTTCGAACCATCGCGATTCATGCGCTGGAAATACCAGATGGGATCATCATTCTCGACCACAGGCCGAAAGACGTGGCTCCAGCGACCGACGACGCCCTGTTCGCCCAGATAGTGGTAGATTTCCCAGTCTTTCCGGATCGCTTCAATGTCTGGTCCATCACCTGGGTCGCGATACCAACAAGGATCCATGCAAAGGTGAACTCGATCGCTGGCCGTCAGATAAAAAGTGTGATCAAAATCTGAGACGTTGTGATATTTGTCGGGCGGTATTAAAAGCGAAGTGTAGTAGCTGCTGTAAGGCCCTACGCCTCCATCTGTATACTCTCCGGATTCGGCCATGCGGGCGAGGTCGTAGCTGATCCACCTTCCTCCACCAAAGCAGGCATCCACCCCACTTTCTATGTTGTCTTCTTTAAACCTGCGCACTAGGCCGCGAAAATTCTGGTCGGATTCGAGATACTTGGTATCTGTAGCACTGACGGCTGGCGCAATGTCATACCGCCATTGGAAATCGCCCCAGGCTTTGACATTTTTGCGCAAGAGTTCTCCTTGCCAGGTGGCCGTCACCGTGATTGACTGCTCAAAGACATCCTGCTTTGGGATGAGCCATTCGGGATGTTCTTGCCCAATCCTGGATTCGCGTGTGGCGAGGAAGGTGGGATACCACAGCACCCATTTCATTCCTTGCTTGGCAAGGTATTCCAAGGTCAGATGCCAATCCGGGCCATTCCAACTTCCCCACTGATCGTACCAACCGGCGTCATCCCACAGGATATCGCCCCCGGCCTGCCGCATTAAATCCACATAGCGCAAATCTAGGGCCAGTCTTCTACCCCAATTATCGGCGCACGGTGTGCCTCCGGTCCCGACCCAAGGCGAAGGCCAATCAACTGCCCAGCGTGTCTTTGCAAAATAGGCAGGGTTGGTGAAATCCCAGAAATACTGATATTGCCAATCCAGTAATAGATTTCCCATGGCATCGAGATCGTCGGTGAAGGCGCCCATAAAGGCTCTGGGTGTTTCAATCTCCTCTTGCGACCTCAAGCTTTTGCAGTATCCTGCCACACTCAGTGACAAATGCACCGGACGACCTCGGAAATTGCCAGCTTTGAGCCTCCAGTGTCCGAGGTAGTCCCATCCCGCCATGACGCCGTCCCGAGCTTCTGAGTCGTAGAGCACCAGCAAGGGAAGATGAGCACTGTAACTCATGCCTCGCGGTCCGGTATCGGACGGGTCATAGGAGTCGAAGGTCCGAGCATACATTCGTGACATGGGCTCCATCTTCAGCAGCTGACTTCCGTTATAAGCGCCTCCACCGGTCATGTAATAAAGTCGCAGCCTGTCAACGTCGGACGAAAAAAGACAACACTCCAGAAATCCTGGATCAACAATCTTGATTGGCCGGAGGGAATGATTCGAGATCGTCAGCCATTCGCGAATAATCGAGGTCTTGGGATAGATAACGTAATGCTTTACCGTTTGGAGCGAGCCATGCCGTAAAGCCAAATCCAATTGCAATTCGCCTTGCGCGAGTCGGTGGGACGACACATCCACCATGTCCCATCGGCCATCGCTGCCTGAAACCTCATGTCCGTCTGCCATGAAAAGGATTTCATCCGAGACGGCTCCATTCTGGATATACTCACGTCCGGATATTTTGTTTTTGAATGAAGTCAACTGAATCCGGCCATGATCGAGCTCAATGGTTTTTTCAACTCTCGATGTCCCCATGATCCAGCGGTTGCCTTCCTGTCGGAGGTAGCTATCGAAGCTCTCAAGCGATAAGCCCCTTGAGAAGGCCCTGCCCTGCGAGAAGGCCGGAAGGCCGGTGATCGTGCCTCCCGCACCTAGAATTGTGGCTTCGAGAAAGCGCCGTCGATTCATTAAGCAACCTCGCCTTTCCATTACTTAGTTCAAAAGCCCTTGAGAAGCGCGCATTATGCTGCCGTGAGTCAATTGAAATCGCGGGCTGGCTGGCGATGAAGAAAGTGGCTGTATTGAAGCGGCCCATCAGTCTCTGGAACATCCGGGTTTCGCCGAATTCCTGCTCTCACCAACGGATGGTCCATCCACCATCGACCACTACGGAAGCACCTGTCACAAACGATGAATCGTCACTACACAGAAACAAAGCTGCTCGAGCAATCTCTTCGCCCGTGCCGAACCGCCCCAGAATGGTTCTTTGCAGGCAAATTTGACGTTCTTCCTCTGATGCAATCCTCGTTGGCCCGGTATCGATCGACCCGGGCAGAATGGCGTTTGCCCGTATCTGCGGGGCATAGTCCAGCGCCAGCGATCGCGTAAGCGCCAGGAGTCCAGCTTTGGCAACGTCATAGGCGGGAGTTTTGGGAAATGCGATTAGGGCGTGAATAGAGGCTGTGTTGAGGATCACCCCGGAACCCGCTCTTAACATATGAGGGATGACATATTTTGAGCCGAGGAATGCCGCCTTCAAGGTGACAGCGAGCGTTTGGTCCCATTCTGATTCTTGGAGTTCGACGATTGGTTTTGAAATATTCCAAAAAGCATTGTTATGGAGAATGTCGATTCCGCCAAACTCTCCGACGGTCGTTTCAACCATCCGCTGCAACTGCGCTCGCTGACTCACATCCGTGGAGATAAAGCGCGCGACTCCGCCTTCGGCAGTGATCTCCCGGACCACGCCCTGTCCGCGCTCCGCATCAATATCGGCGATCACAATCTTGGCTCCCTCGCGGGCAAAAAGCCTGGCGGTTGCTGCGCCAATGCCGGACGCTGCGCCAGTAATGATTGCAACTTTACCGTTGAGTTTCATTGGATCAACTCCTCGTGGCTACAGTTCCATGAACACGCCACCCCATCAATGACTCTGTTCCACATAGATGAGGTCGCTGCTGTATTTATGCCGTAGGTTCACGACCAGCCCCAGATTCATCAGTCGAGTGCCGCTTAACATACCCTCTGCAACAGAACCATCTTCCGACCGGATTTTGTACTGCCCGTCAGGCTCCAATCCCTTGAGGCGGACGTGCTGGGTGTTTTGATCGTTGTTGGGGCGAAAAATATAAACGGTGCCCCGCCTAAGGCTGGGACTCCAATAAAACATTCCATCCCAATGAAGGCCGTCCGGACGCGGCAAAATGTGATGAACGACGACATCGCGCAGAATGGGGCGAATCCAGGACTTATAAATCCTGGTGGCACGCTCCACCCCGGCAACCTCTTCGGATGTCCAGTTAGCGCTGTGGGTAGGATCGATCTGCCAAGCGCTCATCATCGCGGAGCGCCAGAGAAAGGGGAGGGGGCGATCGGATGTTTTGTTGTAAAAGTTCTCGTAAGTGTAGGCCATCAGAACGGCCGGAGGAAATGCGAAAGTTGAATCGTAAATGCTTTGGCGGTCGGCCAACGCAGAGAGCGTATCCGTGGTCACGATGTAATGGACGCGCTGAACGTAACCAAAATCCTTGATGTGACCGCCACCTGAACATCCTTCAAAGATCAGGTTCGGGAATTTCTGTCTGAGTGCGTCCATCACCCAGTAATAACCCAGCGCTGACCAGTAGCTCACATCGACGCCATAGTGATGCTGGTGATGGGTTTGCGCACACTGGGTGACGATGGGACTGTAATCATGCTTCAGATAGTCGAGGTGATATTCGGAGACAATCCTTTCCAATTCTGCCTCCGCCCATTTCCTTGCTGGATCGTAGCCCAAATCAAGCAGAGGACTCCAGTTGATGTCCGAAGCCTTCCAAGCTTGGCTGACTTCTTCATTAAACCAATCGGGACGACGAAAGAGATTGAGAGCTTGCGGATACTCGGAATCGCCGCCGTGAGTCCAGGCAACCCACAACCCCAGTTTCATGCTGTTCTGGTGAACATACTTTTCAATCGGTTCCTCGCCGTTCGGGAAGCGAGCCGGGTCCCAGCGCCAGTCGCCGTCTTTGGGAAACCACATCGCGTCAGGAACAAAAGTCTCAAACCCAAGCCGCTTGCACAAGGCCGCGCTGCTCAGCACACCGTCTTCCCGTGCCTTGTTTCCGCCAGCATCCAGGTAGAGATTGTAAGCCAGAGTCGGGTACGGCTCATCGGGCGGGAGCGGCGGGAGCAACCTTTCCAAGATGAAGCGGTGCAGGGTATAGCTTCCTCTGTCCACGTCACCCTGATAACATCCTACGAACGCGGCGGGCGCGAGGAATGTTTCGCCAGCGTTAACGTCTGTCCTGAAATCACGTACAAGGCCCACGGTCACCTCTAGGCGGACCGGGTTTCTCGATCTGACTCGCGCTTGAATTTGGCCGACACCGGAGAATTCCCAACCGACGTAAACTCCCTGTGTTTGACTCGCTTCAATAGCCATCCAAGGCACCGGGCTTGAGCCGTCGGTAGGATCGCTGACCAGAACCTGGTCAAAACCGGGCTCCAGATCAACCGCAAAAGTGCCCCCTTCGTGAGTGGCATTGCTGCCGCCGCGATTAATCCACCAGGCTTGTGCGACACTGCTGGATGGCCACCGGAGCCCGCTGAGAGCAAGACTATCCTGATGGGTCACAGTAATCCGATGCCCAGAATCATTTGTGATCGTCACCCAATGCTCAACTGGACCATGCCCGGGGCGGGCTCGCCAAATCGATCTGAGTTCAAGCCTGGGATTAGCCTGAGTGTATCGAAACGTGAGTTGATTTCCCTGAGCATCCCGCTCCGCTCCTTCAAACCTCCAGCTCAGTGAAGTGACCACGCCATTTAATTCAACAGCACTCATCAGCCTCTCTCTGATCGGCGAGGCAAGCCAGTTGTATCCTGTTGCTCTCGAAGCCAAGGTTTTTAACACTGGCCATCCGTCTTGGATCGAGAAAACAACCTCGGTGTCTTCTGTTGCCAGTTTCCAGGAAGAAGAAACCTGCGGATACATCGCAGCGGCTGCCCCAGCCGCTTGAGTTGAAATCCCGGTCATCATGCAGAGTAGGGTAGCGATAGCCTCAATTAGAAATTTCTTCGACATTCATGGCCTCACTTTTGTTGCGCCAGCGTTTCTTGGCTATCACGCGTGCACGCCACCTGTTCCGGGCAGGAACAAGCTGCCGAGTGGCGTCGCCGAGATGCGGCGCTCCTCGCGCGATATTTGTAATCTTCAATGGGCAATCTAGGATTTGAAGACGAAAGGCTTCACATAATCGAGCCGCTTGTACCGCACCTGTGGAGCTTTGTAGCGCAAGCCGGCTCGAAATTGCTCAGGATCGGTGGAATTTTCCGGGAACATGTCGTAGTGACAAGGGATGGCCACTTTAGGCTTAAGCATGCTTGCAACTTCGGCGGCCTCCCAATGGCTGAGATTGTTAAAGCCACCATTCATGCAGGTGATCATCACGTCGGGCTCGAGCTTTGCAACGTGACCAAGCAGATTGGTGTAATCTGTGTCGCCCGAAATATAAATGCGAGGGCCATTCTGAATGGCAAGGACAAATCCCATGTGGTTCAGATCAGAGTCATCCGTCGGCATGGCGAATGTTCCGTGAACAGCAACATCCGCAATTTGAATTTTGCCTCCGGGATAAATTTGCCGGATTTTTGTTCCCTCGACCCCGCAACGGCTGAATGTTTCGCAGACCAATCCGGGTCCCACAAACAAATTGACTCGATCTTTCGGCACTTGTTCGATCGTTTCAGGATCAGCGTGATCGTAATGACTGTGTGTGCAGAGATAGTAGTCTACATCCAGAGAGTCCGGTGGAATGAAGATTGGGACTTTACGATTGAAGTTCAACCCTAGCGACTCTCCAATCTTCGCGCAGGAGTTTGATAGATAAGCATCGACGGATATCAACGTCCCTTCGTGTGTTTTGACGAGAAACCCCATCTGTCCCAACCACCATAGGGCTGCCGACCCGCGGTCTACTTTAAATTGTCGAATCGCTTCCATGCATTCGTGAGCCATTGGATTTTTCTCCCAGGATTTTGATTGCTCTCAGTAGCTTTGGTCAAACGGCCCAGAAGCGCTGAACCCCATCCATCGCCGTTCGCCTGAGGCGGTCTTGCAATTCACGCAGGCGAAACGCGCGTACTGACATCGGGGTGGCTAAGGAGTTCCCCCCGTAAAGAAGTTCCGAGGCCCGGCTTCGTAGGCACGTGAGCGAAACCCTCTCGGATCACAAGATTGTCTGTGTACGCCTCGGAATACCAGCCTTCGTAAAACCCACGAACGGTTTCCAAGATCATGACGTTGATGGCCGAAGCGCAGATATGAAGGTTGGCGAAGATCGTAACCAGTCCGGTGCAATCATGCGGCGCAATCGGCAGATGAAAGGTATCCGCCAGAATAGCGATTTTGCGGCCCTCTGTGATTCCGCCGGTCCATATGAGGTCAGGCATTACCACGTGGGAGGCGTGAGCCTCTAACATTTCACGGTATCCGTAACGAGTGAATAATCGCTCGCTCACGCAATGAGGCACGCGGCTTTCTGATGCCAAACGCGCCAGATCGTCGGCGCTGTCTGGCTTGATCATATCTTCCATCCACAGAACGTTGTAGGGTTCCAAGGCTCTGGCAATTCGCAATGCACAGTTCAGGTCCCACCGGGAGTGCCCTTCGATGAGGATCTCAATTTTATTCCCCAGGGCCTCACGAATCTTTTTCACGCTCCCAAGCCCGGCTTCCAAATCTTCTGAAGAAAGATATGCGCCCGAAGGCCCCACCGCTGACCAGCCCGCCGGCCCCATCGGAATTCCACCTTTCAATTGCGGAGCAAATCGGTCCCACGGCCACATTTTAAGAGCCCTAATTCCCCGATTATAAAGACTTCGGGCAAGCTCCGCCGGGCGCTCGACAAAATCCGTTTGATCCTTGTAAGGGCCCGCATCGATGCAGGTGTTATAAATGCGCACACGGTCTCGACACATTCCCCCGAAGAGGTTGTAAATGGGCTGCCCCACTGACTGACCAATAATATCCCACAAGGCAATATCTACCGCCGAAAGAGCGCGCATCTCGGCGCCTGCATAGCCAAAGAAATTCGCCCAGCTAAAGACACTGTCCCAGATGCGCTCCACATCGAAGGGGCTAGCGCCCAGGAGGAAATCCGCGATCATATCGTGCACTACTGCTTCAACCGCGCCGGGCAAATAATAGGTCTCGCCCAGACCGATTAACCCTTCGTCGGTGTAAATGTGCACCCAAAGAATGTTCGGCTGCCGTGCATAGCGAATGGTCTCAACTTTGGTAATCTTCATCGAATCAGTCCTTATGCACTGTGGTGTCTTATGAATGGGAAAGAAAAGGAAGTCGAGTTCAAGAAAGCTCCAATCCCCCGGAGATATTCAACCGTGATCCTGTCATATAGTCAGAGGCATCGACAGCCAGAAAAAGCACCGCTTCAGCAATTTCTTCTGGCGTGGTTCGCCGCCGGAGAGGCAGTGATTGAGTTCGGCTTTCTACTAACTGCTCATAATTCAAGCCCGCCAGTTCTGCCCATTTCCTCTCCGTTGCCTCTTGCATCTTTGTATCCATGCGGCCGGGAGCCAAGCTGTTCACTCGGATGTTGTATTCGGCGAGAGCGACCGCGCCGCTTCGCGTGATGCTATCGACGGCCGCCTTTGAGGCTGCATAAGCGGCATAGTAAGCATGACCCATATAAGAGGCGGGAGAAGTGATATTGATGATGCGCCCGCCCCCCGTTTTGCGCATCAGCCGCGCAGCCCTTTGATTGCAAAAGAAAAGCCCGCGGACATTAACTGCAAAAGCGCGGTCCCAATCTTCAGGAGTAACTTCAAGATAGTGAGCTACCGGCGCTACAGCTGCGCTGCAAATGAGGATATCAATCCGCGAGAACCTCTGAACACACGCCTCCAGCGCCCATTGGATTGAATTGACATCTGCGACATCAACCTGAGCGAACATGGCGGGATAACACTGCTTATGAAGCTCCTTAACGACTTCTTGAGCAGCAACTGCATCGATATCCAAAATGCAGATCCTAAATCTCTCTTGGGCAAATCGCTTGGCTACGGCACGACCCAGGCCATGACCGCCACCGGTAATCACCACAACTTTTCCGTCCTCTGCACCGCTTTTCAATCGGAATCCTTTCCGCAGGGATTAATCCACCGCTTGCAGCTTTCACTCAGTCTCTTCGGACCAGGCTGTTGCCACCATCCATCAACAACGTGGCGCCCGTCATGTAGTTGGAGTCGTCGCTGGCTAAGAATAAAAATCCTTGCGCCACAGACTCCACCGTTTGCATCTCACCCAGCGGAATTGCAAGCCCCACTCGTTTGCGAAAGGTTGGATTGGCCTCGTAGATTTTCTTGCTCAGGCCCGCCATCACAATTCCAGGAGCAAGAACGTTCACCAGAATTTTCAACTTTGCCAATTCCTGCGCCATGGTTTTGGCCATCATCTTGATTCCGCTCTTACTCACGATATAAGAAGTGCCTTCAGGCCACGGCATCTCCTGCACCCAGCTTCCGGTGAATAGAACTTTCCCTCGAATTCCATTCTTTCCAGGTTTCTGTTTAGCCATGATGCGGGCTGCTGCCTGCGCGGTATGAAACGCTCCTGTCAGGTTCACGTCAAGAGTTGCTTTCCAGTTCTCATCTGTGATTTCGAGGAAGGGTTCATTCGCCACCACGCCAGCGTTTGCAATGGCAACATCCAGCCTCTCGTGCTGTCTGAGGATCCGATCAAAAACAGCCTCGACCGAGGCGCGGTCTCTTACGTCACAGGGAAGGTAGCTGAGCGTGTTGCTCGCGCCACGAGCTTTCTTTCCAAGGGAACTCCTCGGTGGATCCACATCCAACAGCACCACAGTCGCGCCCTCTTGGCAAAAGACTCTGGCCGTGGCCATTCCGATATCGCCGCACCCTCCTGTGATTGCAATCACTCTTCCGCTGAGCTTTGGCATCAGATCATGCTCCCCTTCGCAACTCTTGTCAGGCCGTCTGGCCTTCGCGCACGGTCATGAACTGGTTGGGTTTCACCCCGGTCATACGGTCGATATGCCCGCTAGGCCAGCTTATTTCCAGTAGATCGATCCGGTTGGCCTTTCCTAATCCGAAATGAATTCGCAAGTCATTCTGAGACATATAACTCCCGCCGCTGCGCACCTCATCCAATTGCTGATGATTGCCAATCACACACCGCACCCGCGCTCCAATCGCGCTGTGGTTCGATTTCGTCCCGATCAGTTTCAGAGTGATCCAATGGTTTCCCGTAGAATTCGAGCACTTTAACAGACGTGGTATATCATTGATGGGGTTGACGAGAATATCGACGGTCCCATCATTATCGAAATCACCGAAGGCGCATCCCCTGCCCGCGATTTTCTCCGAAAATGCAGACCCCGCTAAGCTTGAAACGTCTCTGAACTTGCCGTTCCCGAGATTCCTGTAAAACACCATCGGTTCGCGATATGTGATCCCCACGTTGAGGCGATCGACTTCCGGATAGACATGGCCATTTACGTAAAATATGTCAAGCCATCCATCATTATCAGGATCAAAGAAACCGCAGCCCCATCCTAAGTACCGCGTGTGAATTCCCAGGCCCGCAGATGTCACGTCATCCTCAAAAAAACCTTTGCCTAAATTCCGGTAGAGGTTAGGCATATCATCAGAGAAATTCGTCTTAAAGATATCGAGCCATCCATCGCAATTGTAATCTCCGGCAGTCACACCCATCCCAGATTGGTTACGTCCATCGGCGCTGGTCGCAACTCCGGCGGCCATGCCTCCTTCCGTAAATGTCCCGTTCTTGTTGTTCCAGAAGAGGTAACTGGGCTCGCTATCGTTGGCAACATAAATATCCGGATAAGCATCATTGTTGAAGTCCGACACCAGCACACCAAGCCCATAGCTGGCCTCCGCTTGAGCGATGCCGGATTTTTCCGTCACATCGGTGAAGGTGCCATCACCGTTATTGTGATAAAGCCGGTTCTTGTCTTTCGGGAGTCCCCTCGGTCCGCAATTCACCGGTGTGCCTCGATAAACGCAGCCCCAACTGCCGGGCAAAGGAGCCGTTTGAGGATCGAAATCCACATAATTAGTAACGAACAGATCGAGGAACCCGTCGCGATCGTAATCCAGAAAAGCGCAACCAGCCCCCCAGTGTCTTTCCGACTGTAAGAGTCCAGCCTTTTCTGTAACGTCTGTGAACGTCCCATCCCCGTTATTGTGATAAAGAACATTCTGCCCCCAATAAGTCACAAAGAGATCGTCGAAACCGTCATTATCGTAATCACCGATGCATATGCCCTGGCCCCATCCGGAATGAATCAGACCGGCCCTCTGAGTTACGTCAGTGAAAGTGCCATTACGATTGTTGTGATACAGGTGGTTTGTCGGCGCGGGAACGATGCCCCCTTCAAGCGTAGACCCATTAACAAGAAAGATATCCAGCCAACCATCGTGATCGTAGTCAAAAAAGGCAGCTCCACACCCCGTAGTTTCAAGGATGTATTTATTGGTGGTGCGTCCTCCGTAAATAGTCAGAGCGTTCAAGCCTGCGTGTGTACTGATATCTTCAAATCGAATCGGGAATTTCTGCTCTTCATCTGCTTTTTCACCGGATATCTTTGCGGGCGGCAAGAGGATTGCTGCACTCAAGAGACCCCCTAAAAACGACCGCCGGTCCATTAAGGCCCCCCTGCCCCCTCGCAGGAACCTAATTCGCGGGCCAACTTCAACTCATTTTGAGAACGCTCTGTTTGCCCAAGGCGAGAGAGAGCAATAGCCAGTTCACAGTGTGCATCTGAATAGCTCGGCCTCAGCCTGATCGCTGCCTCATATTGTTGGGATGCATCATGCCATCTGCCCTGACGAGCCAGTGCCACTCCGAAATTGAAGTGAATATCCGGGTTCGCAGGGGCGTTCTTCAAGGCCGCCTCAAAGGCGTGGTCCGCTTCAGTCCATCTATTTTCAGCGCTGAGCGCGATGCCCAAATAATGATTGGCATCTGCCATTTCAGGCTGGGACTTTACGGCATTTTGAAGTTCCCGGATAGCTCCCAGAAGATCGCCCTTTTTAAGATCTGCAATACCCCGGTTCGTATATTCTACGGCCGCCAGATGCTGATCGGATTCGGCTGTCAATTGCTGAGACCGTCTAAATTCTTCTGCCGCTCCTTGCATATCACCGATTCGTCGCAACGTCATACCCAGTGCCTGATGAGCTGCGGAATTCTTCGGATCAATCCCAATAGCCCGCCTGAATTCAGAAATGGCTGCTTGCGGCTGATTCTCAGCAAGCGCTGCGCCGAGCTTGAGGTGAAATTCTGCATCCGCAGGGCTTAACGTCACCGCTTTTCGGTATTCCTGGAGTGCTGCGGAGGAATTTCCTTCCTGTTGAAGCACCTCGGCGAGGTCAAAATGTGCTCGCGCTAAGCCGGGCGATAGCTTGACTGCTTTTGAAAGTTCTTCCTCAGCTTCCTTCAAGCGGTCACTCAACTTGAGCGTGTAGCCTAGGTCTGTGTGAGCATTTCCGGAATTGGGCTCCAAGGCTACGACTTGCCGGAAGTAGTGAAGGGCAGCGTTCAAATTGCCCTTATCGCGCACGGCCTGCGCCAGGTTTTTCAAGCCTTCTGCGAACTTTGGATTGATTTCAACAGCGCGACGAAATTCCGCAATAGCTCCATCCAGGTCGCCGCTTTGGTGAAGAGCAACACCCAAATTATTGTGCGACTCGGCGGAGCCTGGACTTGCCGCCACTGCCTGCCGAAATTCGGAAAGCGCATCTTCCTGATCGCCTATCTGAACATAGAGCAGACCCAACTCATTGTGGGCTGAGGCCATATTGGGTTCGTCCCGAATGGCACGGCGTAACGCGAGGATGGCCTCCTGAACTTTACCTTCTTGAGCCAACGCAAAACCCAACTCCTTGTCAGCCTCCGGGAAATCGGGTCGGAGCGACAACGCTTTTCGCAGATAACCAGCCGCTGCGGGATATGCTCCTTCCTGATTCAGCACAGCGCCCAGATTATAAAACGCTTCTGCCGAGCGTGGATCCACTCTTAAAGCTTGTTTAAACTCTTTGACAGCTTCCGGTAAATGACCGGCTCTTCCCAAAGCAAAGCCGTAATAGTTATGAGCCTGGACTGAGTCCGGATGTAGAGTCGCCGCCTGGCGAAGGAGAGGCAGAGCCTTTTGAATCTCACCCTTCTCTAGAAGCTCGATGCCCTGAGACAGAGGGACAGGCAACTCCTGCTGTGCCTGCCCACTTCCTATCCCAGCAAACCAGAAGATGAAACTGAAGATCAGTAATCGTCTCACCAGAAGAAGTGTATGCCAAATTGTTGCCTTCTCATAGGAGCTGCAACGTTAAAAATCTGTCCAGCCAGCACAGAACTGATATCCGTACTGGGGTCAGCCAGATTCGCGGTGTTAAATGCATTAAAGATCTGCCATTGGAATTCCAGGCGCTTGCTCTCAGTGATCCTGAAGCTTCTGGCCAACGACCAATCCGGCTCAAAAAACGATGGGCCTCGCAGAATCCCTCTCCCTGAATTTCCAAATGTATAAGGCGGAGGAGTGACAAACGCTGAGGGGTTAAACCATTTGAACTGAGTCGGATTAGAAACAAATCCGCTTGCAATCCGATCCGGCCTTAGGGTGCAGCAAGTTGAGTTCAGCGAAGCGCTGTTGGAAAGTATAGGCGTCAGCGGATCGCCCGACATCCATGTTGTCACTCCTGAAAATTGCCAGCCGGATACCAGATGACTCACAACCGGGCCCTTGTGCGACAAGAACCGCTTGCCAGGGCCAAAGGGAAGCTCCCAAACGTGACCTACAGTCAGGATCAGAGCGCGTTCACCATCCTGCGGTCCGCGGTCCAGATTGGCGTTGAACGGGTCCATGGCATTATGCAGACCGAAGTCATATGCCCGCGACCAGGTCACGGCTGTGGTCAATGTAAGCCCCTGGGAATAACGCTTGACAAAGTTGACTTGCAATCCCTCATAGCCGCTGGAGGATTGGTTACTTTGATCGTACGCGGGGACAAAATAGTTCAAGGCTGCGTAAGGGAAGTGCGCAGTGATAGGTCCAGGCTCTGGCGGAGGCGCGTTATGGTCAACGCGATAAAACAAATGACGCGTGGCGTTACCTACGTAAGACGTCGTTAGAGTCATGCTGGATCCAAACTGACGCTCGATCGTGAAATTCCATTCATCCACCGAGTTGGTGGGATTGAATACATCGGTGCCAAATCCAGTGGAATCTCTCGGAGTGGGATATTCGCCAGGATTACCAGCGGCTGCCAGAATATCAAATCCGGAAACAAAGGGCGGCGGTCCTTGGCCGAAAGTTATAGTAGGCTCAAAGGGGTTAGATTGGAGCAGGTTCTGGCGGGTCGCATTCGGCCAGTCATTGGTAATGGCTCCAAAATTAGCGCCGTAAAACCCGATTGGGTGGCTGCGAGCATAGCCGGTGCGAATGACGGTCTTGGGCGTAATCCGGTACGCCAGTCCGACCCTTGGAGCAAAATCCAGATGATTGTTTCGGACGCCAGCCGTAGGTCCGATATAGCCATAGTTGCTGATGACGGTGTCGGTGTTTGTGAAATCAAAGTTTGCGATGCCGCCCTTCTGTGGAGAGGTAGGATAGCCAATATAGTCATACCGCAAGCCGAGGACGGCTGTTAATTTAGGGGTCGCTCGCCAAGTGTCTTGCACATAGAAGGCATCGCGTTTCTGATTAGCGGCAGGTAAATTCCTTGCATAAATAATGCGCTCGAAGGCACTAGCATCGCCCAGAAGGAAACTGGCGACTCCCAACCCTGAGTTCGCCACGCCCGGTGCGCCCGTGATGCTCTGGGCAAAGCCGACAGGGTTACACAAACTACTGTTCCAGCAGCCAAAGTCGCCCTGGGAAGAACTGTCACGTCGGTGGTCGTTACCGAAAATAATTTCAGTGCCGAACTTGAGGGTATGGGGGCCACGAGTGAGCGTTCCGATGCCAACATAATCGTAATTGCCTTCGTCATCCACCTGGTGAGCGTGATCGGTATTGCCAAACACGAAGGCTCCTACAGGGCCGCCAATGCGAAACCCTGCCAGCCCTCCGCAGGCTGGGCAAGCACCATTAAGTCCTGTCAACCCGACTGCGTCACTTGCTTTAGAACTTTGGTCCAAAGCATTTTGATTGAACCTGAAAATCATGTCGCCGAACCGCCCTTCGACAACAAAGGTAGGAGAGAATACGTGCACATAATCGACCGTCACCATATCGTCAGAGCCGGTACTTGCGTCGCAGTAGGGCAGGGCAAGCGCGGGAGCCGCACCCGAGCCAAATGCGGACACATTGGTGCACCCGGAGTTCCCCCAATTATGTGTATAACGGGCGAAGAAACGATTAGCGTCGTTCAGAACATAATCCACTCGCTCAAAAGTATCATAGTGGTTAGTCTGGCTGCCAAGCGGAGCAAGGAAATTGTTGTCGGTTCCAGGCTGATTGGGCAATGGGAGCAAGCTAAGAAGCTTGGCCGACACAGGCGAGATCCTATCCGTCGGAATCACATTATTAGTAAATTGGTTTCTGCCAGTACCGTCAGGGTTCCCACTGGTAGGATCAAAAATAGGGTTTGTCTGCGCTAAGGCACTAAAATCACCTTGGCGAAAGGCAGCGGTCGGCACGGTCGTTAGCACCGCACCGCCGCTTCGAACCGGCGTCCCCTGAAACCCGCCAAAAATAAAGACCTTATTTTTCTTGATCGGCCCGCCGGCGGTGCCCCCATACTGATTCCATACGAAGTGACCTGTATTCACCGGTTCAGTGAACGGATCTCGGGCGAACGTCGCGTTCACCTGGTTGAATTCATAAAGCGTGCCGTGCCATTGGTTCGTTCCAGACTTGGTGGTCATCGTCGTGACTACACCCTGAACCGCACCGAATTCAACGTCATAATTGCTCGTGTCGGCGGTGACAGATGTGAGCGAATCGAGAGGCGGTACTACATCGGCCGACCCGCCGATTGGCTCCGTGTCAATGACGCCGTCCAGATATTGAACATTCTGTTGCGCGCGCCCTCCATTCGCGGAAACAGAAATATATCCATCACTGTTAGACCCCGGAAGACCGCTTTGGCCGGGATACTGAAGGACGCCAGGTAGAAGTTGAAGGAGGCCGAGGGCATTGTTGTGAGGTGTGGGAATTGCCTGCAACTGTCGTGAGGTAATCGTACCGGTCAGTTCCACTTTCTCAGTCTGCAAGATGGGTGGACCACCCTTCACGGTGATCTGCTGCGCCACGCTCCCTACTTCCAAGTGAACATCCAGCCGCACCGTTGTATCGATGTTGACTAGTACATTTTGTTGTATAAACGTTTTAAATCCCTGGGCCGAGACGGTTATTCGATAAGTTCCGGCAGTTAGGCCTACCACGTTGTAATAACCAGCGCTATCCGATTTCGCTGAGGTTTGGACACCGGTCGCCGTGTTTGTGGCAGTTACTTGAGCTCCAGGAATTGCTGCGCCGGAAGGATCCGTTATTGCACCTGTAATGGCTCCGTACACTCCCTGCCCCTGCGCCTGCATCCGAGGCGAAGAGAGAATCATACAGAGCACAACGAAAAGTCCGGTTACAATTTCCTTGCGCCGCATCTTAAAAGCCCTCCATTCCTCTCATTATTGAGTTTTTCAATCGCGATCTCCCGATTCGTCAAGCCTGTTAAAGCGTCGTGCTTGCGTGACGCCAACGTTCACGTTTTAGGAACAGGTTTGTTTGCGCCATTCCAATCTGCAAAATTATTTTGTATGTCGGAATATAATTCAAATTAAATTGTCGTGTCAAGCATTTTTAATAATAGCTGTAGTCAATTTTTCGAGATTGAGTTAATAGACTATTATCTGGCCAACTTTCGTGGTTAAGAATAGGTTAAGGTAGTTCATTAATTCCTAATAAATTTATTTAATCATATGAAAATAAATGGTTTAAGTGATTGAGCGATAATGTGTCATCGTCGCTGTAGCGGTGTAGAGCTAAAAAGGTGTAGCCAATTGGGTGAGTGATGTAAGTTATTCATGTTAGGGGACAAATCAAAAGTCTTGCAGCCGATATCATTATTTGGTACTATTTTGTCATGCGAAAAAGAGCGGAGGCGGTAGGTGTTCTTGCGAAAACCTTCGAAATCCTCTCGTGTTTTCGTCGGAAGCCCCAAGGGCTCACGTTGGGGGAGATCGCAAATCTTGCTCAAATCAATAAAAGCACGGCGCATCGACTGTTATCACAAATGGCGGCGGGAGGCTTCATTGAGCGGACCGATGACGGGCGCTACATTATTGGCCATGCCCTGTTTCAAATAGGCCTGCTGGCCCCCAAGCCTCAGGAATTACGCTCCGCAGCGCATCCGATCATGACAGAACTGGCGCGCGAAACCGGTGAGACCATTAATCTTGCGATTCTCGATGGCGCAGAGATTCTAGCGATCAATGTAATTGAGAGCCTGCACGAATTTCGGATGGCCGCCAAAATCGGAAGTCGCAGGCCTTTCCACGTAACGGCCCTGGGGAAATCCGCTGCAGCGTTTTTGCCTGACGCCAAACTCGATTTCCTGCTCGATCACATCCGGCTTCCGCTCGAGGCTCCAACGCCGAACTCGATTGCCGATTTGGCGCGGCTTCGCGAGGACCTGAAGCTAATCCGCAGTCGCGGATATGCTTTGGATAATGAGGAGTGCGTCCTGGGAGTGCGAGCCGTGGCGGCGCCTGTTTTCTCCGGTAACGGGGAAGTGGAAGCCTCGTTGAGCATCAGCGGTCCGACCAGTCGAATTTCTACCGAGAGAATCCCATCTCTCGCCGTCTCGGTCATGAACGCCGCCAACGCCATCACGGCGCGCTTGGGAGGCCATCCGCGGATGATTCAATTTCTGTCGCGGCCCGGTAGCGAGCGAGAAACGCAGTTCCCTGAAAATCTCTCCAGTGAGCCTTTTCCTTTACCCTGATAGTTTGAGGAGATGGACAGACCCGACGCAAAGCAGATTGATCAAAGAGACCATCATGACTATCGGACGCCTGCCATATATCGCACTACGGGGCATACTGCTGGGCCTGAGCGTCGCTCTCTGTTGCAGCGCTGCGGAAATGCCTGACAGCTCCACCGCCAATGCGGGAAATCTGCTCGCTCGCTCGGGTGACGCTTACATCAGACAAACCGGGGCAAGCTGGACCTTTGGGACGGCCAGAGTTGAGCAGGAAGTTGCACTGCAAGGCGGCCATTTTCGTCTCATCAAGTTCATCAACAAGATGACACACCATGATTATTTGGAAGGCCCTTCTTATGAATTCCGTTTTGGAGTTGATGGCCAGACCGTGACGGGCGGCTCGACATCCTGGACGCTCGATGGGGCAGCGGAGGAGATTTTGACGCAAGGGGCCTTATGCCTGAGAATCACTCTTCATAATGGCAGCCTTCAGGTTGAAAAGAATTATCTTATTTATCCTCAAGAAAGCATCATTCAGGAATGGCTGCGGATTAGGAACATCTCCGACCATGCCGTGACTCTCACAGATCCCTTTTTTCTACAAAAACGCTTGATGCAAAATGAGGCACCTCAGCTTGATTTCTCTTATATGACAGGAGGCATGTGCTTTTACGGAAGCTGGATTCTAAAAACCTGCTCTTTGACACCAACTTACGCTCGTCATTTCGATGCCAGCGATCCCGCGGAATGCCTGCCTGGAAAACCCTGCCCCAAGGGCTGGCTCCTGGGAAACTCCATTTATGCTCCCATCTACGTGTTTTTTAACCGCGAGAAGAAAGACGGGATTTTTGTTGGCTGGGATTATCTCGGGCGCTGGGGATCGTACATTGGCAACTACAACGGGGGACCGGTCAATATCGGATTGAAGGTATCGGGGTACAAAAAGACTCTTTACCCAGAGTCTGATGTGACCACGCCGCGCGCCTTTACCGGAGTCTTCACGGGTGACCTCGATAACATGGGGAATCAGCTTCTGGACTATCAATATCGCTATAAGTGGGATTACACCCGACCGCAATATTTCCCTGCGATCCGGATGCTGGGTTACTGGTGGAAAGGAGCCACCAACTGGCCGCCCGGATCGCCCGAGCCGGTGGATTTCACTTCAACTTTTCGCAAGATTTTCCGCACGGCTGACCTGATGCGCTATGCGGGGGCGGATGTTTACTGGCGTGACTATGGATGGTGGGACATTGGCGGCGACTGGAACGGGCCGGACTTTCAGGAAGCGGGTCGTTATTTGGGAAAATATGGGATGCGTCAGACGATCTATTTAATTGCGTACGATGCAGAGCAAGGATCAAAAGTGGTTGATCAGCATCCCGACTGGCTTGTTCCCAAAGGCGGTGACTTTGGGGGGCAATACTATTTAAATCAGGCGACGCCAGGCGTCACCGATTTCGAGTTAAGCTTGTTGAATCGGCGCATCCTCCAGTGGGGGAACTTTGAATGGCGGATTGACGACTCACCCTTGCACGCGGTGAAGGGCGATGAAACTCCTTTGTTGGCTCAAGCGCAGAATTTTCAGAGGCTTGTTAAACAGTTTCTTGACCAGAATCCTGGCGCCGCTTTTCACGGCTGCAACGACGGTGGAAACGGTCTGGGTTATGAGATGCTACGCCTGGCATCGATTTGGCAGTTTACGGATGGCTGCGTTGGCCGATATAAAGATTATTACGCCTCCTATCTGTTCCCGCCGGACAAACTCGAAAATCAGCCTGACAATTGGGACCCTGACCACTATGAGAAGTCGACGTGGCGTGGACTGCTTTGGAGCAGCTTCCCTATGACTGGCGACACCTTTAACCCCAAAAAACTCGAAGGGATTCGGCAACTCATCGATATCTATCATTATTTGGTCAAAAAGGGTGTGGCAGGTCGCTGGGTGAAAATCTACCATCCGAACGTCAAAGGTGACTCACCAGAATGCTATTTGGAACGGATGAGCCGCGACAACCTGAGGGGTATCATTATTCCTGCACACTCACCTGATTTCCCGGCTACGATTTATCACGGAAATGGTCAATATTCTCTTGGGAAGCGGACTTCACCGCCTGTTGTAGGCCCCATCACCATTTATCCCAAGGGCCTTTTGCCCGCAACCACTTATAACGTATCTTTCCAAGAATCGAAAGTCATGGCCAGTCGGCTTGGTTCAGATTTGATGGAGCATGGCATTACTTTCTCACATATGCCGGATGGCGAACTGATTTATCTGAACCTTCCAATGCACCCGGGAAGCACGGCAGACTCTGTTCCACCGACTTCTCCCGGTCAGGTCACGAAGACGTTTGGCACTAATATGGGCGTTATCGGGGTGGAACTCCACTGGATTCCTGCGACGGATAATAACTGGATTTCTTATTACGTGATCTTTCGGAACGGCGAGCCTATTGATAAGGTGGCGAAAGGAACCTACTACTTTGACCATTCCGCAGGGGCTGATCTTGACGCTCGTTATGAGGTGGAAGCTGTCGATGGCAGCGGAAACACTTCAGCAAAGGTCATGGCCCAGGGTGATGATGGTCAAAACGTAGAGGTGATTGATGATGCCAATCAAGAAGTTCACTACTCCGGCAGTGGGTGGAAACATGAGCGGAATGTTTGGGGAGTCTATCAACAGACGCAATCCGCAAGCTCTCATTCCGGCGACTCTGCCGAGTTTAATTTCAGTGGTAACCGTATCACTTGGTTCGGAGGCCTCGGTGCAGCCCTAGGCCGGGCTGATGTGTACATCGATGGAATCCTTGACCGGACAGTGGATTGCTACGATGCTGATGAAATTCCCAACATGCCGGTTTACTCCAGAGCGTTCTCGGCTTCCGGCCATCATAAGCTGAGAATTGTGGTTCGGGGGGATCGTAATCCGAACTCAAAGGGCAACGCCGTCTTTATCGATGGATTCCAGGTTGGACGCCGACATTCTCAAGTGGTAGAGGACAGGGTTACTGATGGAATCCAATACTCGGGGTCGGGCTGGGTCCACAGTTTGGGCTGGAAGCATGCTTCCCAGGGTTCGGTAAGTTGGAGTGGAATTCCCGGTGACGCTGCGGAGTACACCTTTCGAGGCGATGGAATTATGTGGGTGGGCAAGCTCTGCCCGTCCTGCGGAATGGCAGATGTATATATCGACGGTGAGCTGGATTCCATTGTGAACACTTACGAGCCTGATCAGCATGCTCATCGATGGTTGAACCAGGGTGGATGGCAGGCCCCGATCTATGAAAAGAGTTGGCCGGAGTTCGGCGAGCACAAAATCCGAATCGTGGTGCGTGAGGATAAGGACATTTCTTCGACTGGACACAACGTGTTCATCGATTCCTTACAGATCAGCAGCAGTGATTGATTACGAACAGGTGTCGCGTTGAATGGAGCGGAGCATCTCAAGGGGCAGTTAAGTATTAAACCTTCATGAGGAGAGAGATTATGCCTTACGAACTATCCCTGGAACAAATCGAAAGCTATCGCCGGGAAGGCTACCTTTTGATTCCTTCGTTACTCAATTCCGACGATCTCGCCCGGCTGGATCTAGCGATCGAAGAGGTGACTCAAAAAGCTTTCGCATCTGGCAGCCCGGAGAAGTTTTTGGAATTGGAGCCGGAGTCAACAGAAGAGCGGCCGGTGCTGCGCCGCCTCAAAAATCCATTCGAGATTCACCCCGCTTTCCGGAACCTTGCCACCGACGACCGTCTTCTGGATCGAGTTCAATCATTGATTGGGTCTTCTATCCAATTGCAACATAGCAAGCTGAATATGAAGCCCGCCGGAATAGGCTCGCCGGTTGAATGGCATCAAGATTTGACTTATTTCCCTCATACGAATCCTGATTTAGTTACAGTACTTGTTTACCTCGACGATGCGACCTGGGAGAATGGCTGCCTTCAGGTGATCCCGCGAAATCATCATCGCTTTCTCGACTGTCACACCAAAGATGGAGTTTTTGCCGGTATGATCACGGAAGATATTTCTCGTTATGGAGAGCCAATGGCTTTGGAAGGGCCAGCTGGAAGCGCCATCTTCATGCACTGTATGACGCCGCATAGCTCACTGGCAAACCGCTCTTCCAAGCCTCGCCGCACGCTCATCTTTGAATACCGCGCCGGCGATTCCTATCCCATCTATTTTTCTTCGCGGGTAGTCCAGGAAGCCAAGGTTGCTCACCAGCTTCGCGGCAAACCCGCTCGCTACGCTCGTCTGGCAGGTCCTCCTCCACTAATTCCTGCTGCTTCAGATTCAGTGACATCGCTTTATGATTTACAAGCTGAGAGCAGGAGAAAGTTGGAAAGAATGGTCCAGTAGGGTAGTCCTGTCTCAGAGGGGCGTTCTTTCTTTCTCGGCCGATGATCTGCCTGCTCCTCAGAATCGATGGAGGGCATTGGGGAGTAAAAGGAAACAAGAGAAAGGATGAACATGGCGCAAACCAGCATGAACGAAACACAAGTGGCGGGCGTCGCGCACCGCTCCGAAACACTTCAAAGGCTGCGCGAGCATGCCAGGAATATCCGGCGGAATGTTCTTGTGATGGCGCGCGGCAAGGGCGAAGGATACGTCGGACAGGGTCTGGACGCGGCGGACATTCTGACCGCACTGTACTTTCATGAAATGCGATTTGACCCCAAACGGCTTGACTGGCCGGATCGGGATCGCTTTCTTCTCTCAACCGGACACTATTCCATCGTTCTATTCGCCGCGCTCGCCGAATTGGGAGTTTTCGCCGAACAAGAACTGGCTTCCTACGGCGCTGATGAAAGCCGTCTGGAAATGGCGGCCTGCGAAACGACGCCCGGGGTGGAGATTACAGGGGGATCACTCGGCCACGGACTCTCTCAGGCTGTCGGCATGGCTTTAGGCTCTCGTCTCAGTGGCCGAAATTTCCGCGTGTTCAATTTCCTTTCTGATGGGGAGTTACAAGAAGGAGCGACTTGGGAAGCTGCCATGGCCGCGGCCCATTATCGGCTGAGTAATCTGGTCGCTTTGATTGATGTGAATAACGTGCAGGCGGACGGCAGAGTTTCTGACGTGTTGACGATTGAGCCCGTCGCGCAAAAGTGGAGTGCTTTTGGATGGCACGCCCAAGCCATTGATGGAAATTCAATGGAAGCCTTGGTGGACGCCCTGCACAAGGCCCGTGAGGTGAAAGGGCAGCCGAAAGCAATTGTTTGCTATACCCTGATGGGGAAAGGTGTACCGCTCATCGAGCAACGACCCCGCGCGCACTTCGTCAGGGTTGAGCCTCATGAATGGGAAATTGCGATTCGCCAACTGGAGGAAGGCGTTTTATGAATCAGAGTGAAGTGAGGCCCGGTTTTACAGCCGCTATCAGCGTTTCCGAGACCCACGATGAGGATGCTCGCATCGTTGAAAAGCCGTTCGGCCGCGCGCTGGTCGAGGCGGGACGGAGGAATCCAACGATCGTTGGCCTTACGGCAGATCTTGGCAAGTACACCGATATCGATCTTTTTGGCCAGGAGTTTCCAGAGCGTTATTTCCAAGTTGGGATGGCTGAACAGAATCTCATTGGTGTCGCGGCTGGCCTTTCGCGCGTGGGTTATATTCCGTTTGCCACCACGTATTGTGTCTTTGCTTCCCGGCGCGCTTATGATTTTATAGCTATCGATGTGGCGCTTGGGCGAGCCAATGTGAAAATAATTGCCGGGCTGCCTGGCCTCACCACGGGTTACGGTGCAACCCATCAGGGGATTGACGATCTTGCTTTGATGCGCGCCATACCGAATATGGTGGTGATCGATCCCTGTGATGCAACTGAAATTGAGCAAGCTGTGTATGCCATTGCCGAGTACGACGGGCCGGCCTATATGCGGCTGCTCCGCGGAAAGGTCAAAGCGGTTCTGAATTCGAAGTCTTATCAGTTTGAATTGGGTAAGGCAGTAACTCTGCGAGAGGGAAGGGATATTGCGTTGGTCAGCACTGGAATCATGACGGAACGCGCGCTCGAGGCCGCTGAGAAACTCTCAAAAAGCGGAATCGCAGCGCGCGTTCTGCATACCCCAACGCTCAAGCCCTTGGATCAGGACGCGATCCTTCAAGCAGCCGCCGAAACTGGAGTGATCCTTACTTTGGAAAACCACTCAACGATTGGAGGGTTAGGGTCAGCGGCAGCGGAGGCTATAGCGCTGGCTGGCATCAAGGTGAGAATGACTAAAATCGGTATTCAGGATCGATTCATCGAATGTGGTTCGGTGGGCTATCTCACGAATAAATACGGGCTATCAACTCCGCAGATCGTCAAGGCAGCCCAGGATTTGCTGACGAATGACCATCATAGTGCCTCCCCTTGAACGCTGAAGCGTTCAAGTCATCATAAGTGGTGTGATAATCTGGCCGAAAAATTTTGACTTTCATGTTTTGGCCGTGATCCCGGCGCGTGTAGGGGCGGGCTTCGATCGCAGCTACCTAAAGATCGTTGAAGAGGGCCCCGTTCGCTCTATTGAATTCTCATGCCTTGGGTTCACTTTTGGTCAAAATAGAAGCAGAGCGGCACGTCGCTGTGGAGCTATTACGGGTTGACAAGGTTATCGCTGTGGCGTGAGGAGGGAACCATGAGCGCTTGCTCTGATGATGTGAGAAAGGAGATGATCTCTGCCTGCCTTCAGCTCGAAGAAATGGGCTATGTGATCGGCACTTATGGAAATGTGAGCGTACGAGTGGAAGAGGGCTTGATGATCACTCCCAGCCGCATCGATTATCGGTCGCTTGTCGCCGAAGACTTTGTTATTGTGTCCCTAGAAGGCAAAGTTCTTGAAGGCAGACGGCTACCTTCTTCTGAGCTCGAAGTCCATCGGCAGATTTACGTCAGCCGTCCCGACGTGGGAGCCATTGCCCACACTCACTCACTCTTTGCAACGGCTCTCTCCTGTCTGCAGGAGACCATCCCCGTGATTGTAGAAGAGCAATCGCAGGTGGTGGGCGGAGAAATCCGCTGCACTCGCTACGTACCGGCAGGCCAGCATCGGAAGCTAGGTGAGGAGGTAGTTCGTGCTTTGGGTCAAAGCAACGGCGTGCTGATTGCGAATCACGGCACGGTAAGCTGCGGACGCACTCTGGAAGAAGCGATCTTCACTTGCCGCATCGTGGAGCGTGTTGCGCAGATGCGAGTGCTGGCAGGGGCCTGCGGCAAGCTGACGCTGATTCCCCCGAAGCACGTTACGAGTGAGCGCGAGCGTTGGCTTCACCGGTATGGCAGCGCCGCCGACCGTGCCGTCGAAACGTCGTAACAAGATGGCAGATTCACAGGAGTCTGGAGAAACCAAACCATCGCCAGCCCTGTGGGGAGGACTCTGGATGGCTTTCTTGGTCAGCCTGGGCGAGGCGATGTTGCGTTATTCACCGCCTCGAAGTCAGCGGCTGCGCGCCGCAACATCTCTGAATATTCATCTGTGTGGTGCGCAATTTAATGTGGCAGCCAATCTGGCGTTTCTGGGGAAGTCCACGATTTTTCTTTCCAAGCTGCCAGAGAACGAACTCGGCCAGCTTGCTCGAAGTGCTGGTATGCATTGCGGCATCGATATGTCGTATGTTCGGATGGTGCCTGATTCTCGGATCGGAACGGTTTACGTTGAGTTTGGCGCAGAGCCGCGAGCTAACATTCACTTTTACGATCGCAAGAATAGCGCGGCGAGCGAGATTTCGCCGGCGGATTTTCCCTGGAAGGAAATTTTGAAAGACTCCCAATTGGCTTATACCGACGGCATTTTCCCCGGTCTCAGCCAGAATTGCCGCGAGACGACTTTGGAATTCATCCGCGTCGCCCGCGAAGTGGGCGCCACCGTTTGTTTTGACATGAATTATCGAGCGGCCATCTGGACGCCCGAAGAGGCTGAACACACTTACCGGCAGATTCTTCCTTCCGTAGATATTCTGGTTACGAATCACGCTGTGTCTCAAATAGTGTTCGGATTCCATGGCAGTGATGAAGAAGTAGCTCGAAGGTATCCCAGCGATTTTGGGTGCTCGACCGTCTGCATCACTTCGCGGGAAATGATAGGTAACCATCGCGGCAGGTGGAAGAGTCTGGCGCTCGACAAAAATGAATTCGTTTACGGGCGCCCATTTGAGTTTGAGGTCGTGGACCGTTTTGGGACTGGTGATGCATTCTTTTCAGGGTTCCTGTATGGATACTCCGAGCGTAACGCTCAGTTTGCACTCGACTTCGGTAACGCCTTCTGCGCTTTGGCCCATACCGTAGAGGGAGACGTCGTCCCCGTTTCCGTTCACGAAGTAATGGCCCTTCTCGACGGCCCCGCCAACACGCACATCCGGAGGTAAGAGATCAGAGATGGCTGAGCGCAGCGCGCGTGAAGCGGTGATAGAGCAAACGAAGTGTACGGGAATTCTGCCAGCCATCAAGCTCAAGCAGCATGAGAATATACTGCCCTACGCACATGCCCTTTATGAGGGCGGAGCCCGTGTGATTGAGATTACGATGACCACGCCCGGAGTCTTGGAAGCAATTCAAGGCATCGTCACGGAGTTTGGCTCCGCCCTTCGAGTAGGCGCTGGTACGGTTTTGGATGCTGCATCCGCGCGTGCCGCTATTCTGGCGGGCGCTAGCCTTATTGTGAACCCTGCGCTCATCCCGGAAGTGATTATGACCGCGCATCGCTATGGGGTAGCTTGTTATTCTGGAGCTTTTACGGCTACAGAATGCCTGCAAGCCATAGAAGCCGGCGCGGACATGATCAAGATTTTTCCTGCCGCGCTCGGAGGGCCGAAATATATGACGAATCTCCGTATGGTCTATCCGGAAGCGAACTTGATACCTTCCGGTGGAGTGAGTTTGGAGAACGCGGCGGACTTCATTCGATGTGGGGCTTGCGCCGTTTCCGGCTCTAGGAATTTCGTCGATCGTGAGATGATTCAGCAGTGCGGCCTGAGTTGGATTACGGAGCAAACAGCAAAATACCTTAAAATCGTCGCGGAAGCCAGGGAGCAGGCCATGCCCTTGCCTTGACTTAAGAACCGGAATCAACATGACCGAAACAATAGGGCTGGCTATTCTTCTCGTATTGATCGGGGGCGCGATGGAAGGCAGTTTTGCTCTTCCCATGCAGCGCACCCAACGTTGGGCCTGGGAAAACGTCTGGCTGATTTATAGCGTTGTTGGCCTGATTGTTATCCCCTGGATTGCAGCCTGGATAACTGTCCCCCATCTGTTTCTGGTTTATCATCAGGTCGCGGGACGAACGCTGT
>Ga0209810_1001610_pt1 | contig 32726 bp, 32 predicted proteins | sample Coa_R1_7_FD_187159 | JGI IMG/M metagenome (GOLD analysis project Ga0209810, IMG submission 187159) | Surface soil microbial communities from Centralia Pennsylvania, which are recovering from an underground coalmine fire - Coalmine... | ecosystem: Environmental > Terrestrial > Soil > Unclassified... | reverse complement strand
GCGAGAAGCTGCAGGAGCGGCTCGCGAAGCTGTCCGGCGGCGTCGCCGTCGTCAAGGTCGGCGCCTCGACCGAGACCGAGATGAAGGAGAAGAAGCACCGCGTCGAGGACGCGCTACAGGCCACCCGGGCGGCCCTCGAGGAGGGCATCGTGCCCGGCGGGGGCGTCGCGCTCCTCAACGCGGCGGACGCGGTCAAGGACGAGGTGCTCGGCAAGCTCGACGGTGACGAGCGGACGGGTGCCCAGATCATCATCCGCGCGCTCGAGGAGCCCCTCCGCCAGCTCGCCTACAACGCCGGCCTCGAGGGCTCGGTCGTAGTCAACAACGTCCGCAAGGCCACCAAGGGCCAGGGCCTCAACGTTGACACAAACGAGCTCGAGGACCTCGTCAAAGCCGGGATCATCGACCCGACCATGGTCACCCGCTCGGCGCTGCAGAACGCCGCCTCGATCGCCAAGAACATCCTTATGACCGAAGCAATCGTCGCCGAGCCGCCCGAGAAGGCCGGAGCCGCCATGGCGGGCGGCATGGGAGGTATGGGCGACATGGGCGGAATGATGTAACGCGGCGGCCGAGAGGTTGCGAGAGGACAAGGCAATGTTCGAGTCGGCACGTAAACACGGCCCCTTCGACGAGCGCTATCCCGTTCGGCAGAAGCTCCCGGCACCAAGGTGGGACCTTCGCCTCGGTGGGGAGGGAGAGGAGAGGCTCGAGTGGTCTGCGTTCCTGGCGCGGTTCTTCCCGAACCGACGCCGGCACGACTTCGCGGCCCTCGCGGCGTACGAGGCTTACAGAAACACGCTCGCGCAACAGACCCCAGAGCAGCGACCGACGAGGCTCCGGGCGCTTCCGGGTCGCCGTGATGGTGGTCGCAGCCGTCCGGCGGCGGCGGCGCACGCACGCGTGCCGGTCGCGCCGTCGTCAGCGGCCGTACTCGACTGGGAATCGGAGGGTGGTGCTTTGACAGAGCGATCGGCAGGCTCACGGCGGTTGAACCCAGCAAGGCGATCCGGCGGATCAGGTCGGAAAGAGGAGCGATCAGGATCCGGTGTCGTCGCCTAACTGCTGGACCTCGGCGAGCGAACGGAGTTTCTTGAGCGACAGGCTTTCGATCTGACGGACGCGCTCGCGGCTAACGTCGAACGCGCGACCGATCTCGTCCAGCGAGCGCGGCGGCTTGCCGTTCAGCCCGAAGCGCATCTCGAGCACGCGCCGCTCACGATCGGTCAGCGACTCGAGGCACGTCGTCAACGCCTCGTCGCGGAACGACATGCTGGCGGCCTCGTCAGGAAGCGGTGCGTTCTCGTCCTCGATGAAGTGCCCGAACTCGGATTCTTCTTCGTCTCCGACCGGATTCTCGAGCGACAGCGGCGCCTGGGATACGCGGCGGATCTGCTCGACCTGGTCGACGGTCATCTCGAGGTCGTCGGCGATGTCCTCCGAGGTCGGCTCGCGGCGGCCCTCGGCGCGCAGCTTGCGCTCGGAGCGGACGATCTTTTGCAGCCTCTCGACCATGTGAACCGGCATCCGGATCGTGCGGCCCTTGTCCGCGAGCGCACGCTCGACCGCCTGCCGGATCCACCAGGTCGCGTACGTGGAGAACTTGAAGCCTTTGCGCCAGTCGAACTTCTCGGCAGCGCGCACGAGCCCGATCGTCCCCTCCTGGATCAGATCTAGGAACGGCAGACCCTGGTTTCTATAGCGCTTCGCGATCGAGACGACGAGGCGCAGGTTCGACTCCACCATCTCCTGCTTCGCGCGATGGTCTCCGCGCTCGATCCGCTTCGCCAGCTCGACCTCCTGCGCCGCGGTCAGCAGATCGATCTTGCCGATGTCCTTCAGGAACAGCTGCAGCGAATCGGTCGAGTACTCCAGCCCGACCGCCTCCTCGACCCCGCCGGGACCTGCTCGATCCGACCCCGGCCAGCGCGGACCGAATCGGCTCTGCTCGCGCGAAGGCTCGGTTGTCACGGCGTCACTGCAACGAATCCCGAGTCCAGGTAGTTCACCGGAAGATCAGCACGTCCTCGATCGAGGCGCGACCAATGGCCGGCTTGTTCTTCAGCGCCGTCCTTGCGGCGCGGGCCCGGTTTGCGACGGCGAGGGAGCACATGCGCTGCTCCCCCGCAGTGATGGAGCTTGATGGCCATCCGGTCTCCCTCGGCTAGCTCGTGACCTTGCTCGACTTCAGAACGTCGGCTGCCCCGTACGTGTCTCGGCCGAATGCCTCTGTGCTGGTCATGCCGTCACCGGCCGTGGCGACGGCCGGACCGAGTCGTTAGCTGTGTCGGCTGATGGTTCGTTGCCGCCCATGTCGAGCCGGAAGGGCGGATAGGTGTCGGTCATGAGGGTCGCGTAGGCCGCGACGCGGAAGGCCCAGCGGTTCATGCCGAGCACGAGGTCGTAGAGCGGCTTCGGATAGCGGCTGGTGAGGAGCAGCATGACGCCGGCGAAGAGGACGAGCAGACCCACGAGTCCTCCGCCGCCATACAGCCGGTCGATGCCCGACCCCGCCCAGGCACCGCCGACGAACACACCGATCACGAGGTAGTGGGGGATGGCGAGCAGCCACCACTTGACCAGCACGAGCCCGCGCGAGAGCGACTCCGGGTATGCCACCTCGAGCCGAGCCGGATACTCCGGTACGTCCTTGAGCGTGAAGGGCGGGTACTCATCGGTGGCAAGGGCGCTGTAGCTGTAAAAGCCGACCCGCCAGGTCCAGCGGAGCACGCCCACGTTGAAGTCGAACAGTCCCCGCGGATAGCGGCCGGTGAGCAGGATCGCGAAGAACGCGACCACGCTGACAACAGCGAACGCGATCCAGAGGAACACGAGAGCGACGAAGTGCGGGATCGCGAGCAGCCATTTGACGAGCCACAGCCCGCGGCTGAGCCGCGGCGAGAGCTCGCCGGTGAGTTGGAGCGGATAGGGGAATGTGTTCGTTTCCATTGCAATCCTCTCTGTCGCCAATCAGGCGACGGGGCCGGCGGTACCGTCGGAATCTCCGATGGCGCTTCCGCCGGGAGCACGATCGACGCCGCGATCAGGGTCAGCGGTAACGGGAGGTCAAATGGGCAAGACGCGCCGAACCACACTCGGATCAGGGTCGGTGCCGGTGCTCTGACCTGCCATGGTGACTCCTCTCGACGGCTGACTGGGCACCGGACAGTGCCGCAGTGCGCGTGTTCTCGAGGGTCACTCAGGCCAGACGGCGAAAGCAGCTATCGAGCCGGCGCGGCAGTTGCCTAATCGGTGCTCCTCAGCGTCGAGGATGCCGCGCGGGTCAGCGTGTTTCTACAGTCTAGCCCTTATCCAAGTGCCTGGCTTGTACTCGGGCTGGTGGGTGAGGCGGTTCCACCGCGCAGGGGGCGCGCCGTTCCCGTCCTCAGAGTTCCCTCGTCGGCTCCTCGGACAGTGACGGACTGAGAGGATCGGCGGTGGCGTTTATGGGCAGATGTTGATCCGCTGATTCCTCTCCCGCCATGTGCCCGGCCGCTGGCCAGGGCGCGAGCGTCAGCAGTAGCCTCGCGGCGTCGAGGCCGTGGAGAGCATGGGGCTCGCCTGGGTCGAACGTCAGGAGGGTTCCGGCCTCGCATTCGACGGTCTCGCCGGAGGCGTCGACCGCGACGCGGCCGGAGATCACCTGCACGACTGCACGTTCGCGCACTCGGTGTTCCGGTAGCTGTTCTCCAGCGCCGAGGTCGAGGGCGATCAGCCGGCACTCGGGTGAGGAGAAGAGCACGCGAGGTTTCTGCGCGCCGGGGGATGGGACGCGCGGCGCGTCGGCGCCGGGCTCGCGCGCAGTGCGCTTGTCGGATGACGCCTCGAGTGTCGGTAGATGCCAGCGCTTCATCGCTTTCCCTCCCTGCTGCGTCTCAGATGGACTGTCGGTAGCCGAAGAATTCGTGGTCCTGGTTGTAGCCGCCGTAGCCGCTTCCGAGGTCGGAGAAGTCGGCGACGAACTCGATCCCTTTGATCCATTTGACCTGCTTGAAGCCGAGCTCGATCTCGTTGCGGAGCCGCAGAGGTGCCCCATGCCCGAACGAGAGGGGTTGGTCGTTCATGTCGTAGGCGAGCATCGTGAGGTGGTGGCTCATGTGCTCGATGGGGTGGGCGTCGTAGTAGACGCCTTTGTCGGCTCCTTCGCCGAGGGAGTAGAAGATGACCCATTTCGCCTCCGGGAGCGGCTTGACCAGATCGACGATCGTCTGCATCGAGACGCCGCCCCATTTGGCGATCCCGGACCAGCCCTGGATGCAGAAGTGCTGGGTGATCTGTTCGTGATGGGGTAGCGCCCGCACCTGCACGAGGTCGAGCTCGGCGGGATTTTCGACGAGGCCGCTGATGCGCAGCCGGTAGTCGGCGAAGCGACCGTCGAAGAGTGCCTTGTACTCGTCGGAATCCGGGTACTGGCCGTTGTGCCAGAAGTACGGGGAGACGTCGTCTTCTGTGTACTGGCCCGGTTTGGGGTCGAGGTGCTCGAAGAGGTGCTGGAGCGGTCCGACGATCGCTTGGCCGGCGCGCTGCACGATCCGTGGGTGGCGCAGCGTGAACGGCGTCGCGGCCGTCCAGCCGGCGACGGCGATCACCATCGACGCGAGGAAGAGCCAGAGCCCGAGCCAGGCGTGATCGTTGCGTCCTGGGTAGATGTGGTTGAGGTTGACCAGCAGGCCGGTCGTGAACACCATCGCCGTGTGGATCACGATGAAGACCAGGAACCAGACCAGCACGAGGAAGTGCAGCGAGCGCGCCGTCTGGATGCTGAACGTCTTGCTGACCCTCTTGAACCGCGTCGACAGCGCGGGTGACATGCCGAGGCCGGTGACGAGGGCGAGCGGGGCGGCGACGAATACGGTGATGAAGTAGGCGATCAACTGCAGGCTGTTGTAGGCCACCCAACCGTTGTCGAGCGGCCAGTGCAAGGAGAGGTACTGGAGCAGCACGGACACGGCGTTCGGGAAGACAGCCCAGCTCGTGGGGACGAGGTGCCGCCAGTGCCCAGTCGCGAACAGCAGCGCATAGAAGACGGCCCCGTTGAGCAGCCAGAGAGCGTCGACCCCGAGGTGCCACCAGCGTGCGAGGCCGATCGAGTGACGAAGCCCTGGTAGGCCAATCTGCGACGGGAGGCTGATCGAGTCCTGCTTGGCCGTCCACAGCGGATCGGCAGGCACCGGATTCTGGATGCGAAACCAATCCCTGCCCGGCGTCGAGTGGCGCGTCCAGTACAGACGCGGATGATCGGACAGGATCTGCACGCCGGCGCGGACGATGAAGATCAGCAAGAACAGATTGAAGAAGTGCTGCAACCGCAGCCAGACCGGAAAACCCGATGATACGTCAGGGTGCGACGGCGTGACGGTGCCGGGATAGCGCGCGATGAAGTGCTGAACCGACGCCTCGCTCCGCAAGCCCTTCGCGACAGCTACGGCAACGATCAACAACACGAAGCAGAGCGGTAGCAGCCAGAGCAGGTTGAACCACCTGGCGCGACCGACGCGGAGACGTGGCGCGACACCGTTCACATGCGGAATCGCACCCGCCCAGATCGACGTATCGATCACGTCCTCACCCGGGGTCAGCTGCCAGCGGTAGCTGCGAACGAGGTCCGGAGAAACACTCGATGGCGCAGGTGCGGGCAGATCCTCGCAAGTTGGGTCGGCGTCGTTTCCCAACGCCCGGAGTCTACGAACGCAGCGTGCAACGGCAGCCAGGCCGGCATCCGGCTGCGGTGATCGTCTGACGATCAGGCATCGCACGCGGGGTCGGGTGTATCTCTGTCGTGCCCTCGTCGCGTAGCCAGGCGCGAGCCTGGATCGGACAAGGGGCGCCGAGCATCGGATACAGTTCGATTGTGGTGGGCCGCAATGACCGGCCCCTCTGGAGTGTTGGCCGACCCTAAAGAATGGTCGGCGATTTCCGCCCTCAGCAGCGCAGGTCGGAGCCTGCTCGGTCGCAGCGACCTGTGACCGCGCCCGTTGAAGCTTCTCCCGAGGGAGGTTTCCTTGCAAGCGAAACACCGGCTCCGCAACTCGAGGACATCGAAGATTCAGTGAAGTCGCGTTCCACGGCCGACTTCCTGCTCGAGCGGCTAAGGGCGTGGGGTATCCACCGCCTCTATGGCTATCCGGGCGACGGGATCAACGCGATCCTTGGCGCGCTCAACCGGGCTGACAGCGATCCGGAGCTGATTCAGGTTCGCCACGAGGAGATGGCGGCGTTCATGGCGTGCGCGCACGCGAAGTTCACGGGTGAGGTTGGTGTGTGCTTGGCGACCTCGGGGCCGGGAGCGATCCACCTGTTGAACGGGCTGTACGACGCGAAGCTCGACCATCAGCCGGTGGTTGCGATCGTCGGGCAGACGGCGAGGCCGGCGCTCGGCGGCTCATACCAGCAGGAGGTCGACCTGACGACCCTGTTCAAGGACGTCGCGCACGAGTATGTCGAGATGGCCTCGTCGCCGGAGCAGATGCGCCATCTCGTCGACCGGGCGGTGCGGATCGCGAAGGATCAGCGGACGGTTACCTGTCTGATCATCCCCAACGACGTCGCCGAGTTGGCCGCGGTCGAGACGCCGCCGCGCGCACACGGCACGATCCACTCCTCGCTCGGCTATTCGCCGCCGACGATCCTGCCCACGCAGGACGACCTGCGCCGCGCCGCCGAGACGCTGAACGCCGGCGAGAAGATCGCGATGCTGGTCGGCGCGGGCGCGCTCGACGCCGGCGACGAGGTGGTCGAGGTCGCGGATTTGCTAGGCGCGGGGGTTGCGAAGGCGTTGCTCGGCAAGGCGGTGCTGCCCGACGACCTGCCCTTCGTGACCGGCTCGATCGGGCTGCTCGGCACGAAGCCGAGCTGGGATCTGATGATGGACTGCGACACGCTGTTGATGGTCGGCTCGAGCTTTCCCTACTCGGAGTTTCTGCCCGAGGAGGGCAAGGCGCGCGGCGTGCAGATCGACATCGACGGCCGGATGCTCGGAATCCGCTACCCGATGGAGGTTCAGCTCGTCGGCGACTCGAAGGCGACGCTGCGGGCACTGATCCCGCTGCTGCGGCGAAAAGGGGACCGTTCGTGGCGCGAGCGGATCGAGAAGAGCATCGAGAAGTGGTGGGAGTTGATGGAAGAACGGGCGCTCAAGGGCGCAGATCCGATCAACCCGCAACGGCTCTTCTTCGAGCTCTCGAAGCGGCTGCCCGACAACGCGATCCTGAGCTCGGACTCGGGCTCGTCGGCGAACTGGTTCGCCCGCGACGTCAAGGTACGCGCCGGGATGAAGGCGTCCCTCTCGGGCAACCTGGCAACGATGGGGCCGGGCGTCCCGTACGCGATCGCCGCCAAGTTCGCCTATCCGGATCGGGTGGCGATCGCGCTGGTTGGCGACGGGGCGATGCAGATGAACGGGCTCGCCGAGCTGATCACGATCGGCAAGTACTGGCAGCGCTGGTCTGATCCGCGTCTGATCGTGCTCGTTCTTCACAACGACGATCTGAACCAGGTGACCTGGGAGCAGCGCGCGATGGAGGGCGACCCGCGTTACGACGCCTCGCAGGACATCCCCGATTTCCCCTACGCCCGTTACGCCGAGCTGATCGGCCTGAAGGGGATCCGCGTCGACAATCCAGAGGAGGTCGGAACGGCCTGGGACGACGCGCTCGCGGCTGATCGCCCCTGCGTGCTCGAGGCGATCACCGACCCGGCCGTGCCGCCGCTGCCGCCGCACATCACCTTCGAACAGGCAACCCACTTCGCCCAGTCCGTCCTGCGGGGCGACTCCGACCGGCGCGCGATGATCACACAGTCGCTGAAGCAGATGGTCGGCGAGTTCATCCCCGGCCGCTAGATGGCCACCGCCGTGCGGGGTATCGAGGTCGCAGTCGAGCGACTGGACGTCTCCGTCTACAGGGTGCCGACCGACTTCCCGGAGTCCGATGGAACCGCGGAGTGGGACGCAACGACGATGGTGCTCGTCGAGGCGCGCGCGGGCGATCGAGTCGGGCTCGGCTACACCTACGGTGACGCTGCCACCGGCGCGCTCGTCCGCGACACGTTGGCGGAGGTGGTCGAGGGCCGCGACGCACTTGCCGTGACCGCGAGCTGGCAGGCCCTCGGCCACGCCTGCCGCAACCTCGGCCGTCCCGGCCTCGCCTCGATGGCGATCGCCGCGGTCGACACCGCCCTGTGGGATCTGAAGGCACGACTGCTCGAGCTTCCGCTCGCGACACTGCTCGACGCTGCCCACGACACGGTGCCGATCTACGGCAGCGGCGGCTTCACCTCTTACCCAGACGAGCGCCTGGCGGAGCAGCTCGGCGGCTGGGTTGAACAGGGAATCGCGCGGGTGAAGATGAAGGTCGGCCGCCAGCCAGAGCGCGACCTGCACCGGGTCGAGGTGGCGCGCAAGGCGGTCGGCGAGCGGACGGAGCTGTACGTGGACGCGAACGGCGCCCTTAGCCGCAAGGACGCGTTGCGGTTCGCCCTCGAATACGCGGAGCGTTTCGACGTGCGCTGGTTCGAGGAGCCCGTCAGTTCGGACGACCTCGAAGGCCTGCGCCTGCTCCGCGATCGCACGCCGGCCGGGATGGAGATCGCCGCCGGCGAGTACGGCTACATGCTGCCCTACTTCGAGCGGATGCTCGAGGCAGGGGCCGTCGACTGCCTGCAAGCCGACGCTACGCGCTGCGAGGGGATCACCGGCTTCCTGCGCGTCGCCGCTCTCTGCCAGGCACGCTCGCTCCAGCTCTCGGCGCACTGCGGCCCCTCGATCCACGCCCATCCCTGCTGCGCGGTCGTGCCCCTGCGGCACCTCGAGTACTTCCACGACCATGTACGGATCGAGCGGCTCTTCTTCGACGGCGTCCTCGAGCCCGTGGCCGGAGAGCTGCGCCCCGACCTCTCACGCCTCGGGAACGGGCTCGAGCTCAAGCGCGCCGAGGCCGAGCGTTACGCGATCTGAGCAAAGGAGCAGACGGATTCCGATGAGCGTGAAAAGGAACGAGGTCCGGCAGGGAGATTCCTCGCCAACCTGCGCGCCGGGCGGATGCAGCGAACGCTCGCCGCGGCGACGGCGCTGAGTGCGCCGCCGCTCGGCTTCGAGATCTACCTCGAGCACTACAAGGGCTCGTTCGGTGACAAGTGGATGTGGACGCCGATCTTCCTCACGCCACCGTTGACCGCGGCCGGGGTCGCCGGTGTCTTCTCCGAACGGGCCGCGAGGACCGTGCTGCCCGTTGCTTCGGCGCTCTACTTCCTCGACGGCCTCGTCGGCGTCGTCACGCACTTCCAGGGCGTGCGCAAGAAGCCCGGCGGCTTCTCGGAACCGACCTACAACCTGGTGATGGGGCCGCCGCTATTGGCGCCCGGATCGTTGATGATGGTCGGCGCCTTCGGCCTGCTCGCGCCGCTGATGAAGCGCGAACGCTAAGCGTGCCGCCCGACTTCCGCCAGCCGCACCACCTGCCGAAGGTGCGCGGCGACGACGGCGCCAACCCAGACAAGCTGCCGCGCCAGCGGCGGGGCAAGACGCCGCAGATGCACGGCCGCTATCCCGATTACGACTGCCTCGAGCATGTCGAGCACTGGGATGAGCTGACCCGCAAGACGGTTGTCGACCGCGTGGAGCGGGTGCCGGAATTGCGCTTCTTCGGCGACGACGAAGCCGCGACGCTCAGGGCGTTCTGCGACGTCGTCCTCGCGCAAGACGCAGAGCCGCGCATCCCGGTGCTCGCTTTCATCGACCAGAAGCTCGCCGAAGGGAACCTGGACGGCTACCAGTACGCCGACATGCCCGACGACCGGGAGACCTGGCGGCTCGTCGCCCGGGGACTCGACGAGACCGCGCGAGCGAGTGGCGCCGACTCCTACGCCGGCGCTCCGGGTCACCGGCAGGTGGAGATCGCAGATTCCTTCGCCGAGGGCAGCCTCGAGGGCGGAGTTTGGGAGGAGCTCAACCTCAAGCATGCCTGGGGCGTCGTCATGCGCAGCGTGCTGGCGGGGTTCTACTCGCACCCCTGGGCATGGAACGAGATCGGCTTCGGCGGCCCGGCGTATCCGCGCGGCTACGCCCGCCTGGGCATCGGCCTGAGCGAGACGTGGGAAGGCGAGGAGGTACTCGACATCGATCCGGTCTCTGACGTCAAGGAGCGCGGGCTCGAGTGAGACGCGACGGCAACTACTTCTTCAAGGGGTCGGTCTTCCCGACGGGCAACGATTCAGCCTTCCTGCTCGATGTGCACCGTCGCGGCGTCCCGGGACGCGAATCGATGCGCCGTTTCCGCGACGAGGAGGAGGTTGACCTGCTGATCGTCGGCTGCGGCGCCGGCGGCGCCGTGCTCGCTCAGCGGCTCGCACGCGCGGGCTGGCGGATCGCCGTGCTCGAGCGTGGTCCCTTCTGGGACCCGGACGCGGACTGGGTCTCAGACGAAGAGGGATCGCAGCACCTCTACTGGACTGACAAGCGCATCGTCGGCGGCGAGGATCCGGTCGAACTGGGCAAGAACAACTCTGGGCATGGGGTGGGCGGTTCGATGATCCACTACGCGGGCTACACGCCGCGCTTCCATCCCTCCGATTTCGAGACGCGCACCCGCGACGGCGTCGGCTACGACTGGCCGATCGCTTACTCGGATCTGAAGTCGCACTATGAGCAGGTCGAGCGCGAGTTGCCGGTCGCGGGCCAGCACTGGCCCTGGGGTGACCCACACAGCTATCCGCACTCGCCGCACCCGATCTCGGGTGCGGCCGAGCGTGCCTGGGCGGGTGCGCGCGCACATGGGGTCGAGATGCGCGTCGGCCCCGTCGCGATCGCCAACGGCGTCTTCGGCAACCGTCCTCACTGCATCTACCGCGGCTTCTGCCTCCAGGGCTGCAAGGTGAACGCGAAAGCAAGCCCGCTCGTCACCCATGTGCCGGACGCGATCGAGCATGGCGTCGAAATTCGCGCCGACTCGATGGCCGTCCGGGTCGAGCTCGACGAATCGACCGGAAAGGTCACCGGCGCGACCTACGTCGAGGTCAAGACAGGGCGCGAGCACTTCCAGCGTGCAGCCGCGGTCGCCATCTGCGGCTACTCGATCGAGTCGCCCCGACTGCTGCTGCACTCGACGAGCACGCGCTTCCCACACGGGCTCGCAAACTCGCACGACCAGGTCGGCCGCCACGTGATGGTTCAGGGAGCACCTCAGGTCGCAGGCCGCTTCCCCGAACTGCTGCGCATGTACAAGGCGCCGCCACCGGAAATCTCCTCCGAGGACTTCTACGAGACCGACCCGGCTCGGGACTTCGCGCGCGGCTTCTCGATCCAGACCGTCAGCCCACTCCCGATCGGCTCGGCCGAACACGTGCTTGCCGACGGCCACCGCGGCGCAGCCCTGCGCGAATACATGCGTGACTACAACCACTGGACGGTGCTCGGCTCGCTCTGCGAGCTGTTACCACTTCCGGAAAACCGCGTCACGCTCGCCGGCGAGAACGACCGGTTCGGGATGCCGGTCGCACGCTTCGACTACACGCAGTGCGACAACGACCGCGCGAACATCGCCTTCGCCAAAAGGACGATGCATGCGATCTGGGAGACCGCCGGCGCCCAAGACGTGCTCACGGTCGACCGCTACGCCCACCTCGTCGGCGGCTGCCGCATGGGCTCCGACCCCGAGACGAGCGTGATCGACTCCGACCACCGCGTCTGGGAGGTCCCCAACCTGTTCGTCTGCGACGGCAGCGTCATGCCGACCCAGGGAAGCGCCAACCCGGCGCTCACGATCATGGCGCTCGCCTCCCGCTTGGCGGAGCGGCTCACCAGCAAGCGTGTCCAGAGGCCCCCGAGCCCAGGCTGACGAAAAGGCGGCGCGCGATGACATCCGGCTTCCCACTCTGGCCACGAGACGTCGAGCGAATCAGAGAAAAGGGGAGCAGGTGGAGCAGCCTCGGCGGCTTCCGCGCCAGATCCACGCGCGATCGTGAGTGTGAAATCAGGCGGGATGGTAGAATTTGCTTCGCCCAAAGCCTTGGGCGATAGCCGTCGGGTCCTAAACCATGGCCCGGCGAAAGCCTTCTCCGTAGCAGAACGGTCAAGGGCGCCGCAATCGGTGGCGTGATGTCGACTGCTGATGGGAGAGCTTGTGCATACGGCCGCTGACGAGAGCAAGACCTCGCCGAACCCGGCGGATGGCGATCCGCCTCGCCGTTTGCGTGTGCTGATCGCGAATGAGAAGCGGGAGCGCCTCGCCGTGCTGGCGCAGGTGGTGGGAGATCTCGGTCACGACGTCGTCGCGCGCGAGATCTACGTCAGCGAAGTGGCCGCCTCAACCGCTCGCGAGCAGCCCGATGTTGCCCTGGTCGGTCTCGGGCTCTCCTCTGAGCACGCACTCGAGCTGATCGGTGAGATCGTGCGGGAGGCCTCCTGCCCGGTGATTGCACTTCTTCATGCGAGCGATCCCACCTATATCCATGAGGCCGCCAAGCGTGGGATCTTCGCCTACATCATCCACGACGACCCCGACGAGTTGGCGAGCGCAATCGACATCACCCTGCAACGGTTCGCCGAGTACCACAACCTGCAGGGAGCCTTCGGTCGACGAGCAAGGATCGAGCAGGCAAAAGGGATTCTGATGGCGCGCAACTCGATCGATGAGGATGGCGCGTTCAAACTGCTGCGCGACCACTCACAACACAGTGGGAGAAAACTCGCCGATCTTGCAGACGCGGTCGTGCAGAGCCATCTTCTCCTCCTTCCGCAGCAAGCCAACGGGCGGCAGCCGACCGCGGACAGCCCCTAAGGGCCATGACTGCCGCCTGGGAAGCCGAGAGCACCTCTGGCCTCTTCTCGGCGATCTGGACGCTGTTCGATCGCGGCGAATTGGTTCCCCGCTGCGCCTGGTGCGGGCGCGTGCGGATCGCGGAAACATGGGCCTTCCCGCCGGCCGGAGCGCTGGACGCGATCGACGCGCGCCTTAGCACCTCGCACTCGATCTGCCCCACCTGCATCCAGACGGTCGGGGTAGTCCGCTCGCCGCAGCGTCGACGGATCCGCGGGCTGGGCCAATAGTGCCGTCTCGTCGAATCCTGGTGGTGACCACCGCCACGGCCCCCCAGGCGCAGGTCGAGTCGGTGGTACGGGCGCACGCCGGCGACGACGCGGAGGTGCAGGTGATCGCACCGGCTTCGAAGATCTCCTGGCTCGACCGGCTAACAAACGCCGAAGACGACGCGCGCGCCGACGCAACCGAACGGGCCGCGGCCGCCTCCGAGGAGCTGCCAAGCGAGCAGACCGAGGCTCACGGCGGCGACGTCGATCCGCTACAAGCAATCGAAGATGCCCTACGAAGGTTCCCTGCCGACGAAATCGTCGTCCTGACAGCCCCTGACGAGGATGCGACCTGGCTCGAGGCCGGTCTCGGTGAGAAAGCGCGAGAGCGCTTCTCCGCTCCCGTGACGCATCTCGTCACCCGCTGACCGGACAGGGTCGCAGACCCGCCCAGGACACGGCTGGAGCGCCAGCGTGCTACTCTGTTTGTTAGCAGTGCTGTAATCATCGGTGCTGTGGAGTTGTTCGCCGGCTCCAAAGTGTGACCCGGCTGAACGTCCTCCCCTCAAGCGTTGCGGGTTGGAGCAGATTGGCGCCGACCCATTCAGCCTGGTCGGCGACCACGCCTCGACCATCGGAGGACGTAATGACTGAAACACCCGCATCCCCGTCTGCAACCGCCCTTCCCAGCGAAGAAGTCGCCATCGTCGACGCAATTCACGAGAACCCGCCGGAGGCCGACGCGAACGCAACCGAGGCGGAGACGGATCCGACCGTGGCTTACCGCGACTTCAGCGAATGGCACGGCAAGGACTTGGTCGATCGTAACGGTGAACGGATCGGCAGGCTCGAGGACGTCTACTTCGATGTCGGAACGGATCAGCCTCAGTTCGCCACGGTCAAGGAAGGCCTAATTGGACGCCACCTCACGTTCGTCCCACTGACCGAGGTAACGCTCGGGCCCGACGACCTGCAGGTGTCAGCGTCCAGAGCAGAGGTCAAAGGCGCGCCGACCCTCGAACTGGAAGGCGACGAACTCTCCCAAGCCGACGAGTCGACCCTCTACCACTACTACCAACTCAACTACACACCCTCAGACACGCCAAGCGGCCGCCGACTCGCCCGCCGCTGACCACCGATTCCAGACCGGTTCCGGCGAGATCGTGTCAACACTCACTCACGAAAACAAACGGAGGTAACTGAAATGGGTATTAGCGTCAGTCTTCTCTTAGCCGCCGCGGGCGCCGCCTTGATCTGGGCCGTCAACGCAACCGTGTCCGGGATGAACATTCATACGATCGGTGTCATCCTGCTCATCGTCGGCGTCGTCGGCTTCGCCACCTCGCTCTTCTTCTGGTCGAGCTGGGGCGGCTTCAGCGCCAGGGGCAGGACCGCAGCCGGAGGCACAACCACAACAGTCACCCGCGACCGAGTCGTCGAGCAGTAGAGACACGCAACGGCCAGGCGCTCGACGGCCTGACGCCGCTCGTGTTGATTCCGGGGACCCCGCAGCTCCCGACGTGGGAACTACGGGGTCCCATGACAGGAGATGAAGAGCCGTTGTTCGAAATCCTCGGTATCGCCGGCATCACGATTTCGATGCTCGCCTACGTGCCGCAGGTCGTCCACCTAGGGAGGGAACACTGCTCCGCGGGCATCAGCCGCCGCGCCTGGGCGATGTGGCTCGTGGCCAGCCTGCTCGTCGGCGCGCTCGCCATCCACCGCGCCGACCTCGTGTTCATCGCACTCCAGTTCAGCACCCTCGCCTCGGCCGCCGTCATCCTCTACCTAGCGCAGAAGTACCGCGGACGGGTCTGCGAGGCGCACCGAGCCAACCCGGCGCGCGAGCTCACTGCGACTGGTGGGCCACCTCGTCCTTCCTAGCGACGATGACCGCCGAAGCGCGCTGCTTCCTCGCGCTCCGGCGGCACATTCAAGTTGTCGCGCGCCCGACCGATCTTCGCTCCGACATCGTCGCGCCGCGCACAGGGGTAACCGCATTCAGCGTGGCGGCCGGTCGCTGGGGCGGGTGCTCGACTTGCGGCGCCGCGGACTTGCAGGGAAGTCGATGTTCACGGTCTCGTCCTGGCGGCGTTCCTCGACCTTACCTCGCTGCGTGAGCGCGCGTTCGTCGGCTCGGGTCGCGGGCTGCTCGATCATTAGCGAGAAGCTGCGCGGCCAGAGCCTCCTGGTGGCGACGACGTTTGCTTCGGCGGCGAGCAGGGTGATGTGGGCGGCCAGGTAGATCCAGGAGAGCAGGCCGATCACGAGGCCGAAGGTGCCGTAGAGGTTGCTCGCGTGCTTGAGCGTGTGGCCGACGTAGTAGCCGCCGAGTGTTTGCAGCAGCTCGTAGAGGACGCCAGCGGCGATCGCGCCGCCGCGTAGGTGCCGCCAGCTGACCTCGCGTGCCGTGAGGAGGCGGAAGCCGAGCCAGAAGAGGCCGATGTTGAGCGCGGTCGAGAGCGCGAGCGAGCCGATCTTCCAGCTGAGACCGAAGCGGGCGCCGACGGTCGTAAGCGCGGCAAGGATCGTCGCTGCGAGCGCGCCGCTGCCGAGCAGGGCAAGCAGCAGAAGTGCACGCCCGCGCGCGTGCAACGGATCGGGCCGGCGTTTGAAGGGGACGCCCCAGAGGTGATTCATCGCGTTCTGGGAAGCGAGGAAGACGCCCATTCCAGCCCAGAGCGCGGCGGCAAGACCGAGGACGAGCGCGAGCGTGCTGCCGTGCAGGGAACCGTGGCTGAGCTGCGGCCCGATCACGGGGAACTGGCCGAGCGCGGAGTCGATGATCCTCTGCTCGAGGTGCGGATGGCTCTGGAGAACGAAGCCGAGCACAGTCGTGAGAACGAGCAGCAGCGGGAAGATCGCGAAGAAGCCGTAGTAGGTGATCGTCGCGGCGTGGTAGCCGCCCTGATCGTCGGCGTACTTCTGCAGCACCGCAAGCGGAAAACCCAGCCAACGATGCCGCTGCTGGAAGCGATCGAACGCGCTGTACCGGCTGCCGAAAGCGCTCACGAGCCCTGACCTCGAGGGATGGGCCAAGGCGAGCGGCACGGGGATTGAGCCCAGTCGAGTAGTAGAAGAGGTCTCGTAGCGGGTGAAGCGGGCGTACTTATCGAAGCGCCGAGTTGATCTTTTCGATTGCGGCTCTCTCGGCGGTTTCTCCACCGCCGGCTGCGTCCGCCACCGACTGCGCTACCTCGACGACAAACTGTCTGTACGAATCCAGCTCGTCGGGCGCTTTCGACGCGAGCGCTGTCTTGGCGCTCCGGAGCGCCGCGAGCGTCTCAGTCTCGACTGCGCCAGGTGAGGACGTGAGGCCGAACCCCGTCCCGTGGATGTCTGCGAGTTCACGGACCAGTTGGCTGGAGTTGCTCTGCTTGGCCTCGGCAATGTGCTTGCCGAGTGCGCCTGCCTCTTTGAAGGTGTCGAAGAAGCCGCGGTCGCTAAGCGACACGAGCAGACCCGCTCCGGTGACGCCCTGCTGCAACGACTCCCACTCTTGCGCGGTGAAATCAGCTTTGCCGGCCATGATCCTCCTCGGTTGAAGACAGCGTTGTAGTCCCCCGTCGGCAGGGTCCGCAACCTGCGCTCGCCTGCGGCGTGGGGTCGAGCCTTTGGTCTGCGGGCCGTATCAACACCTGTACCTGGTGCGTTCCGGCGGTGAGCGTCCAAGGACCGCGAAACCTTCGAGGCTCGCGCCGCGCTGGCGGCCGATGTGCGCTCGGTGTAGCGGGGAATGGACACCTGCCCGTGCCGCTTGTGTCCGCGGGGGATCGCCGTGCAGGCTCGTGGACCTGCGACTCCGCTGCCTCGCCCCCAGCTGGTCGAGTCGGCGCAGGCAGGGCCGCCGTCCCCTCGCGCTCGTCGGCCGCGCCGGGGCCGCCCCTGCCAGGTTTGTGGTTCGTCGTGAAGCGTCCGCTGGGGAACGCCGTTTCGGGGTTAACGGAGGCGGGCGAGTAGAGGCGGTGAGTACCACGCCGGCGAGTCGCCGTCGATGAAGCCGTCGATGTCCGGCGTCTCGGGTCGTGCGCCGCCGAGGAGGTAGATCGCCGCGGACGCGGCGGCCCCGAGGAGCGCGAGTCCGAGTCCGATCCACAGGGCGATTCCGGTGCCGGCCCGGAGGTTCCCGCCGATCGTGGCGGCGAAGTGCGCGAAGACGGGCGCGATCATGAAGGCCGCGACGGCGCGCATCAGCTCGACGATCGCGAAGACTCGTTGCAGGTTCGTCGAGGGGAGCGAAAAGCCGGCTGCGAACAGTGCCGGGGCGACGGTGGCGCCGAGTCCGATCCCGGTAACGGCGGAGCCGATCAGGGTCAGCGTCTGGCTCGGCGGCAGCTCGACGCGGAGAACGCCGATTCCTGCGCCGAGACAGAGCATGCCGACAAGCGGCAGGAGCTGCATCTCGCGGCGGGTGATGACCAGGCCGAGCAGGATCGCGGTGAGGATGGCGCCGGCGAGCTCGGGCAGGTAGAGCAGGCCGAGATGTACCGGGCTGTAGAGGCTCGTCTGCAGGGTGGCGGTGAGGGAGGTGGCCGAGACGGACGCTGCGGCGGCGAAGAGGGCGATCACGATTCCCGCGACCGGAATGGTGCTTTGCAGCATCGGCCGGATGATCAGCAGCGGCCGCCGGACGCGGTACTGGTGGATGATCAGGACGACGATGACCGCAAGCCCGAAGATCAGCGGCCCGATCGTCCACGGCCCGACGAATCGATGCGTGAGGAGCTCGGACGCGCCCCAGAACGCGCCTACCGCACCGACGGCGGCGAGGCCGGTCGCCCCGAAGTCCCACGGCGCCGTCCGGTCGGCGGGCGGCTGGTACTCGTAGGTCAAGACGGCGAGGAGCAGCGCGGCGATCGCGATCGCGGCGATGATCCAAAACAGGGGCCGCCAGCCGCCGGCGTTCGCCTGCAGTCCGCCGATGACCGGGCCGGCCGTGACGGCGCCGAAGATGCACATGCTCATAATCACCGCCGTCTCACGGAGCTTCGCCGCGCCGAAGCCGAGCGCCAACGGCGGCACGGCGGCGATCAGCAGCAGGCTGGTGCTCAGCCCCTGGAGCACATGCCCCGCGATGAACATCCCAGCGTCTTGGGCGGCCGCCGAGAGGAGACAACCCAGCACGAGCAGCACCGTGTAGACGAGCATCATCCGGCGCTGCGGCAGATGCATCGCGAACTGGACGGCCAGCACCGTGCCAACCGCGTAACCCGCATTGCCCAGGCCAGACGCCAAGCTCATTGTCTGCAGGCTCATCTGCAGCTGGTGGGCTATGACCGGCGTGATCGGCCCGATCGCCGCCGACAGCGCCAAATACGGCACGAGCGCAAACACGACCATCGCGGCCGAGGCCCAGTAGCGGTGCGCGAGCGGCCCGCGTCGCGTCTGGCGGCCGCCTTTTTCGTCCAAGCGAATCGTCGTGGCCAAGACGCCTCTTTAGCACGCGCTCCTCGGTGCGAGCGTCGGCGAGTGGATGGAACGCCGGCCAGACAGACGGGCCTGCCAACCGGCGTCCGGCAACTCAACCCCGCCGGCGTGGCTAGCCGGCAGTCACCTGCCGATGACCTGGTGGTGCTTGTGAGACCGAGGCACAAACAGCGTCTCGAAAACGCGATTTGCAGGTCTTTTGAGTTTTCGCCCTGGGCCACGAGTGGACCGCAAGACGCTGTTCTGGTGTCACGAGCGACAACAGAAATTCCCATTTGCAGGAGAGTTTCGAGGCGGGAGCGACGGGACTCGAACCCGCGACCTCCGGCGTGACAGGCGGCGTTCATCCACATGGAAGTCGGACGACCCCTCTGTAGCACGGAGGTGTCGAGCAGTGGCGAACGAGGTCTCTCCTTATATATAGGCGTGCCAGCGGGACGAGCCTGGACGCAAATCCGTCCCCAGAACTTGTCCCCAGATCGACCGCTCAGCTGTTGCCGTTTCGCGAGCGCCGTATTTGCAGGTATTTTCGCTTTTCCGCTGTCCCCGAGGACCGTCGACCACCTCCCTTTCAAGGCGGTGCTCCACGGTGTCGACGGCGGCAACAAAAAACCGCCGATTTGCGGGCAGTTTTGCTTTCGAAAGAGCCCTCTGACGGACTCGAACCGTCGACCCCCTCCTTACCATGGAGGATTCGGGACGCGTCAGGTGAGCTGCGTGTGCGGCGTCTTCATCGTGCTTTCCCTGCTATCCCCGAAATTCAGGCATCCCGGCTGATGTTCCTCGAGTCGCCCCGAGCTGACCCGATAGACCCGGAACCTGTCCCCAAGATCTGTCCCCAGCGCTTGAGTCGTTACCGCACTGACCCTAGGCCGGGTCAATCGACCAGCGGGTCGGTGCGACTTGCGTACGAGGCTGATCGTCTCCGCTCTTGTCGCATCGCCCGTACGCTCTGACCGTGCGCGGCGCTGCCGACCTCAAGCTATTGGAACGTCCTCTCCCCGATCTCGCCCGCGACGTCACCGGCGTCGAACCTGGGTCGTCGGGCCATGTTCTGATCGACAAGGCGTTACGAGTTCGTTCAACGCAGCGCCTTGCCATCGCTCGCGTAGACGGTGGCGTCGTCGCGTTCACCTGGCCGGGAGAGCTGCAATCTCAAGCGCGATTCCTCTACAGCAGCGACAGGGCACACCGCCTCGTCGGCGCGGCGCGCGAAGGCGGCTGGGACATCGATACGCGGCCGCACCTCGCCTTTTGGAACTCGCCGCCGTCGCAGCGCCTGTACCTGAATCCAACGATCGGTGTCGACGAATATGTCGAGCGGTGGGCAGGTGCGGACGGGGCCAACATCCGCCAGCACGAAGCGGAGACAATTCGCCCGCGTCTGTGGCCATGGCTACTCGGCCGTGGTTTCGCGTCGTCCGGGGACGAACGCGAGTTAGATGATTTCTTGACCCGGCTCGGCCGCCGCGCGGCCCACCTTCGGCCGGGACTACGCCTGCTCCGACGGTGGGAAGCCGACGAGGTAGAGGAGCTAGCCGCCGCGAACCTACTTTCCGACGAAATCCGCGCGGCGGTCAACGACCTTTTCGACGCGATCGGCGACGGCCGGCTACCTGCTGCCGCCGGCCAGCGCTAGCCCAGGTACAGCGGTGCGGGGACGGAGGAACCCGCCGCTCGCTTGGTCGGGGCCGGGCGGCGTAAGAGGGGCGCCCAGTCTCGCTGACTCAGGCACGGCGCGTTGCCGCTTTACGACGCGTCCTGTTGAATCACAAGTGGGAGGAATATGTCTTTCGACTGTGCCCGGATAGACAGCATCCTCGCGTCGTTCGACCGAGCTGCATACGCGGAGGACGTCGAGCGCGCCGAGGCCCAGCGCCAGGAGCTCCTTACGCGGTTTCCGCTCGATGGATGGCCGGAGTTACAGCTCGAGAAATACGCGATCGGCCAGGCCGACTCGAGCGAGACCTACGGACGCTGGATCGAGTTCGCGACTCCGGACATGGGGAGCATGCGCGGCGGGTCAGCCCGGAAGCACATCATCTACAAGCACGGAACGAAGCCTGGTTGGCACTACGACGAGTCCGCCTACGGATCCGTCGAGGAGGCATGGCCAGCCGTTCGCGACGCCTTCGTGCGTGCGTTCTCGCTCGCGGATCAAGGTCGCTGGAGCGAGATCGACACGATCCCAGAGCTGCACTCTGGGCCGGCACTGCTTACGAAGAGTCTTTATGCGTACTTCCCGGAGCAGACGCTGCCAATTTCGTCGAGCACGCACCTCCGGCACGTGCTCCACGAGCTCGATCCCGACGCTGACACGAGCGGTCTCGGGACTGTCTCGCTGAACCGTGCGCTTCTAGGTGGTCTCAGATCGTGTCCAGCCGTGGCGGACTGGTCGACAAAGGAGCTGGAGCGGCTGATCTACATGACCGAACTCAGCCCCTTCAAGCCGACGACCAGCCGGATGATCAAGGTCGAGCCCGGCACCGATGCAAAGTGGTGGGACGACTGCACCGCCGGCGGCTTCGTTTGCATGGGCTGGGACGGAGTTGGCGACTTGCGCGGTTACGAGACGCGTGATGCCCTCGAGGCCGCGTTGCAGGCGGAGGACGGCGTGACAAGCGGCGTCGCGTCGCAGCGCGCTCGCGAGCTCTGGATGCTGAAAGAGCTAAAGCCTGAAGACCTTGTTGTCGCCAACCGAGGTCCGTCACACGTGCTCGCCGTCGGAGCAGTGCGCGACGAGGGATACACATGGAGCGAGGCGCGAGAAGAAGGCAGGCACACGGTCCGCGTCGACTGGGATACCGCGTATGCGAAAGAGATCCCTGCGCAGAGAAAATGGACGAACGTCGTCGTCGCCGCAGTGCCCGAGGCACTTCGATCGCTGATTCTCGGTAAGTCGTCGCCACCGCCCGAACTATTCGGCGAGATCGCAGACGCACTACAAGCGAGGAAGCAAGCAGTGCTGTACGGACCGCCGGGTACCGGAAAGACGTGGCACGCTCGGCGATTCGCGGTCTGGTGGCTGCAAGCGAGTGAGGAGAGCGCCACCGCTGTTCTGAGCGATCCGGATGCATTCCTCCGCGCGGAACGCCAACTCGTCGCCGGCGGAACCCAAGAACGCATGTGGTGGATCGTCGCCAACAAGAGCGAATGGAGCTGGAGCCAGCTGTTCGCCGACGGATCAGTCGAATACCGTCGCGGCAGGATCCGCCGCAACTACCCGCTCGTGCAGCGCGGTGACCTCGTGATCGGCTATGAGGCCACACCCGAGAAACGAATTGTCGCGCTCGCCCGCGTCACCGGCACCCTCGAAGACTTCCCCGCTGAGGAACCGAAGATCCGGCTCGAGCCCGTGCTGCAACTTGCCGACGGACCGACGTACGCCGAACTGGAGGCAGACCCGGTCATGGCGGCAAGCGAACCGATGAGGTTCCGGAATCAGGGGACGCTCTTCGCCCTGACGCCTGAGGAGGCCGAGCATCTCACCGGACTTCTGATCGAGAAGGACCCGAGGGTGGAGGAACACGTTCTCGAGCGAGAGGGCGTCGGTCAGCTCACATACCTCACGTTTCATCCGTCCTACAGCTACGAGGAGTTCGTCGAGGGGCTCCGGCCTGTTCCGGCCGGCGAGGCGGGGTTCGAGCTTCGGCCCGTCGATGGCGTCTTCAAGCGTGTCTGTCAGGCTGCGCGTCTCGACCCAGAGCGGCGCTACGTCGTCCTCATCGACGAGATCAACCGCGCAAACGTTGCGAAGGTAATGGGCGAGTTGATCACACTGCTCGAATCGGATAAGCGCGGCATGACGGTGATCCTTCCGCAGAGCGGCGAGCCGTTCCTCGTCCCCCCAAACGTCTACATCGTCGGAACAATGAACACCGCTGACCGGTCGATTCGCCTCCTCGACGCAGCGCTACGCCGCCGCTTCGCCTTCCTCGAGTTGATGCCAGACACCGAACTGCTCGGCGGCGAGTCGGTGCAGGGCCTCCAACTCGATCTCCTGTTGGATGCCATCAATCGCCGAGTCAGGTCGAGAATCGGACGCGAGAAGCAGATTGGCCACTCCTTCTTCTTGCGCAACGGGGGCGTCATTACCGAACCCGAAGACCTCGCCCGCGTGTTCCGACTAGAGGTGCTGCCACTGCTCCAGGAGTACTGCTACGAGGACTACTCGACGCTCGCCGAGTTCGTTGGCGAAAAGATCGTCGACGTCGACGGCCAGCGGGTGCGCCGGGAAGTGATCAACGATGCCGAGGGGCTGATCGCCGCACTCGAGGAGCTCGTCACTGGCGATGAGCAATGAGTACGCCGTCCGCGACGGTTGCGGGCGGCGTGATCGAGTTGCGCGAGTGGCGGCAATGCTTCCTCCCTGACCGACACCTCAGCTCGAGCGCGAGGATCCTCGCCGACGAGCTGCGCACTGCCGAGGGTGGTCGGCTGATCGTCGACGACCTTCACGATGGGCTACGGATCACGACACGAGCGTGGGTTGGGGTCGTTCGCCTCGACGATCTGGAGATCCGGGTCGTTCCCAAGCTCGCTGGAAAGGACCACGACGCGCTCATCGACATGATCGAGTTCACGCGCGGGCTCGAGACACTCGCTCGCACGCGAACTGGGGTGCGGTCGCTCGATGCGTCGGGTGCCGGGCTCTTCGACCTCATTGCGCTCTTGTTCTCGGAGGAGGCCGAGAGGATCATCGACGGTGGTCTGGTCGCCGACTACCTGGAGCACGAAGATGCGCTGCCACTTGTGCGAGGCCGTCTTCTCATCGAACGGCAACTCCGTCGAAGCTTTGGACGCTATGAGCGTGTTCATTGTCGGTTCGATGAGCGGAGCACCGACATCCGGCACAACCAAGTACTCGGCGCCGCCGCGGCCGTCTGCGCGCGCTACGCGCGCGACCCTCGCGTCCGATCGAAGGCTCAGATCATCCTCGGGGTGCTTCAGGAGGCATGCGATTGGTCACACCTCGATCGCGACCAGCTCGTCGAGCCGTTTCCCTATGACCGACTTACAGCGCATTACCGAACCGCGCACGAGCTCGCCCGCCTGATTCTCGGGAACACGAACGTCCGAGACCTCCTCGCTGCTGGCCGCACGCGCTCGTTCGCGTTCCTGATCAACATGAACCTGTTGTTCGAGCGGTTCGTCGGAGCCGTTCTTCGCCGGCTGTTGAGGGAGAAGGCGGTCGTTCACGAGCAGCGCCGCGATCGGTCGATCATCTGGGACGCCGATGCAGGACGCCGTTACGCCACGATCATTCCTGACATCGTCATCGAGCCGGTTGATCCCACGCGGCGCCGGGTGGCGGTCGACGCGAAATACAAGCTCTACGACGAGCGCAACGCCGACGTAGGGGACGTGATGCAGACGTTCCTCTATGCCTACGCCTACAGCACGGAAAGCGTGCGCCCCCGCTCGGCGATTCTTTATCCCGCCGGAGACGTTCCGGTGGAGCCACGGCGCCTCCAGGTTCGCAGCACAGCCGGCGTCGTCGGCGCGGAGATTGATCTCATTCCGCTGCCGGTCGACCGCCTCATCGCCGAGATGAAAGGTGAGCAGGGAATGGCGCTCGCGGAGCTCGGGGGCAGACTCGAGGACCTGGTCGAGTCGGATGCGGTCGCCCAGGTGTAGCTCGTGAGTCAGGCCCCGTCGACCGAGCGCGCATCCGCCAACGCCCGGACGGTCGACGAGCGCGATCAGCTGGGCCACCACCTGCGCGACGCGTGATCGACACCGGTTACGCAATCTCCATAAGCAGACAAAGGCAGCAGTTGCGGTGACTCAGGTCTGCTCGCGCTCCCATTCGCTCCGCACCTCTTCTCTAACGTGCTCGAAGGCCCACTCCTGGCCAGCGAACCAGTCGAGCGCGTAGAGGAAGTCGTTCACTGCTGCCAAGCATTCCGCGAGCGTCTCTTCATCCGGTGGCGGCGCGCCCGCGTGAACCGCTTTGTTGCGTCCTTCGACTGCGTTCCGCAAAGCCTGTCGAAGCGGCGACGGGATGACTTGTCGCTTCGAGTTCTTGTCGGGCTTCTCGCGCGTCCGGACGTTCGTGAAGAACCCGAGGTAATCCTCGCTCCACAACTTGTGGATCGGCGGCGAGGGTAATTCGGAGAGCAACCAGTCCTCGGAGACACTCGCGCTTCGACTGCCTGCGAACTGCTTGATCCCTACCTCGGCCGCCGCCATCGCCAGTACCAGCGACGCGCGTGGGTTCGAATCCTGCAGCTCGACCGCCTCGAGAAGGAGTTGCCGAGACAGAGGCTCGTTGGTCGACTCATTCGCCAGGAGGGCTTGCACAATGGCTACGCCGTCGTCGGACAGCGACAGCTCCTCCCATTCGCCGAAGGATGTCGGGCTTGGGGGCCTACGTGGAACGCCATGCCAAACAGTGCCATCGAGTGACCAATCCACTCGCTCTCGCGCTAGCGGATACGCCGGCCGCATTCGATTCAAGTGCCACCGGAGAAGTTGGACAAGGCGTGAGGAGACGCGACGTAGCTCGGCGGCGAACGGATGAAAGAAGTCGACGAGTTCAGACGGCTCACCCAGCAGCTCTCGGATCTTCGCGGTCGAGAGGCCTCGAGATATCTCCGCATCTGGCTGCTGCCGTTCTGACTCTCGGCGCTGTGCGGCCTCAGCTCGTTCCTCGGCTGCTAGTTGCTCGAGCAGTTGGAGAATGGCCGCTGGAGCATCGATCGCGTGGACCGCCGTCAGTAGTTGCGTCTCGGTCGCATGCCCCTCCGCGGCCAGTACCGGAGCTAACGTGAGCTCGATTCCGCCCAGCTTGAAGCGGAGCTCACCACCACCCCCGCGTGTAATGGCGAGATCGTCCGCGTATGCCACGAGCCGGATGTGAACCTTGGTTGCTGGGATCAGTGAACTCATTGGTGACAGCGGTCGGTCGTCATCTCCCGAGTCCGGCTACGCGTGGCTCACACCGGCTTGCACAGATGCTCGCGGGCCGCGGCGAGCGCTGTCGGAAGCGACTCGAGCGTCCCGTCGCGGAGGCGGACGAGATCGACACGGAGACCCTCTACCTCTCGGTGATCCATGTAGAAGAAGCTCCACCCGTTCTCGAGCAGCCATTTCGGTTTCCTGCGAGCCCAGTCTCCAGTGAACGTCTCGAACACCACGAGTCCGCTGGTCAGCGGCTTTTCCTTCGCCTCCACACGAGTCCGATACCAGCCGAACTGCGCACACGCCTGGCACGCCTTCTCCCAGTTCATCCGATACTTGATCTCGAGCGCGACACGCCGTCCGTCGACCAGATCGATAAGTCCGTCAACGCGAACGTTCCTGCATCGCCAGAGCGCACTGATCCCGAGCTCCTCCTTGTGTGCCAGGAGGAAGTTGAAGACGGTGATCTCGTATGCGTGCGGCTCCTTCTCGGTGCCTGTTGCCACTACCGGGACGTCGATTGGATGAGCTGCCGGACTGTTGACCCGCCCCGGTTCAGGTGAGATGTCGCACGAGATCAGGTCGGTGAGCGGTTCCATTCTGCTCCAGTCTTTCTGTCGCGAACGACCCCTGTCCACGACTTCAGCCGAGGGGTGCCGGCGCGTCAAGTGCGACCGCTTCGGCCGCCTGCGAGGACAGGCGAGGTGGTGCGGCGGCGCGGTAGCCGAGTCCGCAGCCTTGGTCGGAAACTTGTCGGACGACCTCCTGCCAGATTGCATCTCGCTCGGCAACGGTGACCGTGCACCCCTTGATCCCCTGCATGTTCTTCGGGCTGATCACGTCCTTCAGCGCTCCGTCAGGCACGAGCCGCGGTCGCGCGAAGAACCGATCCGGGTCATCGAGCAGCCGCGCGGGGAAGAAGCTGAACGGCGAGTCGTCATCGGTTCGTGTCTTTCCGAAGTAGACGACGAATTCGTTGACGCCGCCCTCGGTATAGAGCGGGTTCAGGACGGCGTCGTCGAGGATGTCTTCGCCGTACGCCGTCGAGTCGAATGGGTGCGACTCCAGCGCCTCGACACGGTTGACGACGAGGCATGTGTCGAGGCTGAAGGCAGGTTGATGGGCCACGCGAGAATGGCGCCCGAAGAGGACGATCGAACCCTCAGCGAGCCGTCGCAGGCTCGAGTACGCGTGTTGGAGGCAGTTGCTGTAGATGAACGCGTCCCCGAACACCATTGGATCGGTGTTTTGAACCGGCTCTACGGGCGCGCGCTCCGGGCGGAACGGCGCGTGGATGATGCTCGGCCCGGGCTTCCCAGGCGAGGAGTCGATCCGCCAAAACACCGACGGGCCTTCCCACTCGCCCCAGAAGACGATGCTGGCGTCCCGATGATTCTGTCCTCGACCGGCTTCGAACAGCGAGCCACGGCTGACGATGAACTTGCGGTCATGCTGGGAGTTGCCCGGCTTCCAGTCCATCACGCCGGAGCGGACGTGGCGACCGCCGACGTGCTCCGGCCGGTGGTATTCGAAGCCGGGGTGGACGAACTGAACAATCTGAACTGATGCAGCGTCTGTCATCGGAGGCTCCTGCGCTCGGAGTCGCCGCGGACGTACGCGTACCACCCTGGCGTCGGTGCTTCGTCGGCTCGATAGGTCACTCGGTTCACGGTGCCGCGAGCGTTCGCCGTCACGCGCCACGGCAGACCGTCGGCGCCGCCTGCCTGGCGAGCTGCGGCAAGAAAAGTGTGAACCGCAGCGCGCTTCGTATCTCGGTTGAGGACGAACCCATCTGCTCCTAGTCGCACCGTGATCACGGGCGAACCGCCAAAGCTCCCGACGTCTCCGATAGTTGGCTGATTGGATTCGGCGAACCAGTGGGCTAGGAGTCGCTCGAGCTCGCCCGCGCTCCGCACGACAGTTCCTATGGGGACGTACCCGTTCTCGAGGTCGAACATCGTCGCCTCCTGCTCCGTTTGTGTCTCCAGCTGCACCGCGTCGGTGTCCATGCGTGTTGCCTGCAACGCGCCGGCTACCCAGGTGCTCAGCTTCAGGCGGCCGTCGCTCGAGAGCGCGCCGGCAAGCGGTCGGTTCCATCCGAGCATCAAGACGCCACTGACGTTTGCGCGATAGACGCGCAGGTTCGCGGCGCCGTTGCGAGTGTCATAGGAGATGACGTCTTGCTCGAACTCCTCGACGAGTACGGCTTCTTGAAGCCACTGCACGACTGACGCGCCGTTGAGGAGCAGAGCACGGACGTTCGTGTTCGCGAGTTGCCAGCGGAGGAAGTCGCGATCCTCCTCGACCAGGCGTCGCCAGGCGTCCGTCGGCAGTTCTCCTTGAGCGGGCTTCGTCGCCCACTGCACGAGGTCGAGGTGGCACGCCGTGCCGTCGAAGTAGCTCCCTGCGCCGCTCGCGTTGAGCAGCGACTCGAGCCAGTGGAACCAGCCGCGGTACCAGTTCGGGCCGCGGAAGTAGCTGTCGGACTCGGCGACGACCGTCGCGACCTGTTCATCGTCGAGCCCTCGGGGGTCAGAGGCGCCAAGTGAGGTCAGCGACGCGAGCCGCCGCCGCGAGCCGTTGAGCCACGTGCCATCCGGCGACTCGAACTCCCTCCAACTCGGGTTCAGAGAGAGCGTTGCCGCCAACGCGCCGTTTGGGTCACCGAACGAGACGACAGGCAGGCTCCCCGGCAGAACCGAGAGATCGGGCGGGATCGGGCGACGAATCCTCTCCGCGACGGCCGGAGCGATCTCACGCTGGACGGCGTTCATGTGGAGATTCTCCGATACCGCCGACCTCACGGATTGGTTCTGTGGTTGACCTGCTGCGACCCCGAGCGAGAGGCTCCCGTCATGAGCACGATGATCTTGATCGAGCGCTTCGATGGCGGCTTGCTCGAACTGGATGGATGGGGCCTCGCCGCTACGTTCTTCACGATCGATCCCAGTTCTGTCGGCACGGGCTCCTACGACTCGCTCTGCGGGATGACGCGCCGAGATCAGATCGACATCGTGGATGTCGAAGCTCTTAACCGAACGATGCGGGCGCGAACGGCTCACGACCGCTGGATGCCGCTTATCGACACGCCTCTCCCGTGGCTGCAAGCGCTTGAACCCGCGATCGACCTGATCGAGACGGACGACGACAGCTGGGCACAGGCTGATGCTGAGCGCAACGTTCTTGCGGCACTTGTGGCGGTCGTGGGACCCGGTCGCGGCGTTTCAGTGGCAACCAAGATGCTCCACCTCAAGCGTCCCCGACTGTTTCCCATCCTCGACCGGCTCGTCGTCGAAATGCTGGGCGGCACGCTCGCCGACGACGCGGTGCCAGAGGTCCGGGCGCAGCTTGCGGCAAACCTGATGCTTCACGTCCGCACCCAGGGAATCCGGAACCTCGATCCGCTGCGCGAGATCCAGTCCGAGCTGGCGCGCTTGGATTTCGAACGCTCCCTCGTCCGCATCCTTGACGCCATCCTGTGGCTCGCACACCCCGCGGCAGGAAACACGGGTGCGAAGCGCGTGTTGGCCTGTCGGATGGAAGGCGTCGCGCCGCCCACTCAGGGTTCATGACCCTCTCCGACGGCTCGGCCTGCTGATCCGGCCCATCCGGCTGGTCGCCGATCCGTCTCGTGTGAACGCTGAGACCTGCAACAGCTCACGGTCCACCTCGAGCCCCGAACCGAGGACGTGTTCGCCGTTGAGACGGACATCACTTCCGCGGCCAGCGGAGGGTCGGCTAGCGATCGCCGCGGTCGCGAGAGACGCGACGAAGTCACTGACGCTCCCTGAACCCGCTGCAGGCTGGTCGAGTTGGTCGAGCGCGTCGAGCAGGTACCCGGCGCGGAGCTTCGGCCACAGACGCGTGAACGCGTCCGGACGAGACACGGCATCCAGGCAAAGGTTGTCACCGAGCGCGAGCACGGCGCCGCACTGTCCCGCCTCGAGTGGGAATGCCTGTTCGAGCTGGGCCAGCGAGGGGCGGTGCGCCCTGAAGGTGTCGGAGTTCGCGCGTGTTGGAGAGACGACTGCGAGACGGTCGGCCGTCAGCGCGACCTCGTCCCAGACGTCCGCCTGCGCAGCGCCCCGCGCTAGCGGCTCCGCCTGCAGCGCTTCCGCCTTGCGGCGCCGCAAGCGCGGGTGGGCAGCATGGGGCGCGGCACCGAACGCCACCGACTGCGCGTGCCACCGGCCCTCCTCGACACAGGAGACTGGAATGGGCAGCTTCGTCCCGGCCGCCACCAGCACGGAGACATTGAGGATGCGGTTCTGCTTGGCGCCGACGAGCTCCTCGCCGTCGTAGAGGAGGACGTCCTGCGTAAGCGGGTTCTCTACGAAGAGCTCCGGCACCAGGCCGGCGTCGCTCACTTCGCGGACGCGGAAACCACGTGGCAGTGCCTCGTCGAGCGTGACGTACTGCGCCACCGGGTCCCGACGCGGGAAGAGCGGTGTGATGACGATCCCGCGGTGTGCAACGGGATTTCCTAGCTGAAACAGATCCTTGAACACGAGCAACTCCTTTCGTTGCTCTGGAGTCGCGGCTACTGAGCCTCCCTCTTACGCGCTCCCGGGGGATTGGCAGTGTGAGCGCTGAGGACGAGAATCGTCACCGATGGAGACATCCCCGACCGCACCGGATCCCGCTCCTCCGCGCAAGCTCCGGCTCAGGTACCCGGCCAAATGCTCTGTTTGTGGCTGCGATCTGAAACGAGGCACCGAAGCCTGGTGGGACTCGTCGGCGAAGACCGTCACCTGCCTTGTATGTGGCGGTGGTGCCGAGCTGGCGCGCGAGCTTGCGGGTTCCGCTGGCGCTTCGGGTCGCGAGAAGTACGAGCGCCTTCACGAGCGCCGGGAGCAGAAGGTCAGGCGTGCGTGGGGCAAACGCCTCGGCGGCGTCGTTCTCGCTCTGAGCGAGGATCCTCAGTCAACGCGCGCCTGGCAGGCGGGCTCGGCTGGCGAGGAGCGGCTAGCGCGGTTCTTCGAACGGGAGCTCCCAGAGTCGGCGCTCGCGCTCCACGACCGTCGCATTCCCGGTTCGCGCGCGAACATTGACCACATCGTTGTCGCTCCGAGCGGCGTCTGGGTGATCGACGCGAAGCTCTACCGGGGCAAGGTCGAGCGGCGGACGCTCGGCCCGATCTGGCGTCCCGAGATGGCCGTCTTCGTCGGGGGCCGAGACCGAACGAAGGTGATCCATGGGATGCCGCGACAGGTCGAGGCGGTCAAGGGCGCGCTCGCCCCCGATCCGCTCGCAGCCGACGTAGCCGTTCACTCCGTTGTCTGCTTCGTTGCCTCCGACTGGGCGCTGTTTGCGAAGCCATTCGAGATCGCCGGGGTGCTCGTCGCCTGGCCGCAGAAGCTGGTCGAGCGAATCACCGCACCGGGTCCGCTGACCAGCGAAGCGGTGGCACGGCTCGCCAACCGCATCGGCGTGACCCTCCCGCCGGCAGCACCCTCGTAAGATCGGGCCGTGGCAGAGCTGACTACGGCGTCGATGCACGATGCCCGCGATGCGGAGGACAAGAGACTGCTCGAAGCCGGCGATTACGCTCGGCTCGTCGAGTCCTACTACGGGGTCATCGTCAAGCGTTGCCAGGCGCGGACGAAGAGCGACGGCGACGCCTTCGATGTGGCCGCGGAAGTCGTGATCCGCCTTCTCAGCGAGCTGAAGGCCGGGAAACGCTACGGAGTCCCGTTCCGCGTGGTCGTGCACAAGGTGATCGGTTGGAAGCTCGCGGAGCACTTCGCGGGCCGCTCTCATGACGCGGGGCTCGACGATGAGCTCGTCGACGACGGCGCGTTCGAGAGTGCCGACGAGCAGCAGGACCTGATGACCCTCTTGGAGGGCTTGCCGCTACGTGAACGCGAGGTGGCCGGCTTGCGGATCGTTGCCGGACTTGAGCCGGCCGCGATCGCCGCGAAGCTCGGAATCAGCCGCAGCAACGTCGACCAAGCATGGCACCGCGCGAAGCGAAAACTGCGCGAGCGCCTGGAGGTAGCGTGACTTCCGAGCTTGTGGCACAGCTTTTCGACGAGTTCGTCGACGCCCACGCCTCAGGCGGGCGGCCGGAGGTGCGGGAGTTCCTGCTTCGGGCAGGTCCGGAGTCTGAGGAGCTCGGTCACCTCATCGACCGTTACCTGGAAGTCGCGCCGATCGAAGAGCCCGACGAGGAAACAGTCGTGGCGTTGAATGCACGATTGGAGCACCTGACGCCGCTCACGGCGGCACGGCGACGCCTCCCGCTCAAGGTCGACGACCTTGTCGAAAGACTCCGCGAACTCCTCGGGCTGGATGAGTCATCGCGACCGCGGCTGCGGGTCGCCTACCAGGCGCTGGAGGCCGAGCAGCTCGACCCGGCGGGCGTCAACGACCGGGTCTGGGACGCGCTCCGTTCGATCCTCGGGCTCGATCCGCGACGGCTCGCACTGCGCGAGGCGACTGGATTCGCTGCTCCTGTGTATCTCCGCGCCCGTGACTTCCAGGCAGCCGAGCCGGCTTTGGCCGTGCCACCCAGCGCGCACGACCAGCCGGACGAGGTGGATTTCCTCTTTCGCGGTCGTCACCTAAAGTGAGAGATGGGCGGCGGATCGGCCAGAGGTAGAAGCGAGGAGTCGAAGATCAGCGAGGGGCTGTATCAGGAGCCGCGCGCGCACGCGCTGCGAGAGCGCTACCTCAACCTGTTCGGCGGGCCTGAAGTCCCGGTTCCGGTCGAGTCCATCGCAGAGGACTACCTCGGTCTGCGGATCGAGCAGGCGCACATGGACTGCTCGGGGATGCTCCTGCCCGCAGAGAGGCTTATCCGCATCAACGCCGCCGAAGGGCCTCGGAACGAGCCACCGCTGCGGCGCTTCCGCTTCACGATCGCGCATGAGCTCGGGCACTGGATTTGCCATGCCGTCGAAGGCGCCGATCCCACCGTCAGCTACTGCCGCCCGATCGACCTCACTGAAGCCGCAGATCGCTCGCTCGAGCGTGAGGCGAACGTATTCGCAGCGGAGCTGCTTATGCCTGAACCGGCCGTACGCCGCATCTGGAACGAGCTTGGATCGATCCAAGAGGTTGCATTCCAGTTCGACGTCAGCCCAAGTGCGATGCACTGGCGGCTCTATAGCTTTGGGCTTGTGGCTGAGCGTCCGGCCCCTGACGCGGCGTTGCTTCGGCCAGGTCGAGATGGGTGAACTGGTGATGTAAGAAGGCTGCCGACAGGGTCACTCACGCTCTGCCTCGGATCGGAGCCGAACAGAGCCGTGAGCTTCCCCCGTTTCCGGGGACAGGTTAGGGGTTGGTGATTGTGTGTCCGTCGTTGTGTTGGCTCTCGAACTCGAGCGGTGAGAGGTAGCCGAGGCTCGAGTGCCTGCGGCGGCGGTTGTACCAG
>Ga0209810_1001609_pt1 | contig 32731 bp, 30 predicted proteins | sample Coa_R1_7_FD_187159 | JGI IMG/M metagenome (GOLD analysis project Ga0209810, IMG submission 187159) | Surface soil microbial communities from Centralia Pennsylvania, which are recovering from an underground coalmine fire - Coalmine... | ecosystem: Environmental > Terrestrial > Soil > Unclassified... | reverse complement strand
GCGCCATGCTCGACGAGATCGGCGGCTTCGACGAACGCTTCCGGCTCTACGGGGAGGACATCGACCTCGCCTATCGTGCGGCCCGTGCCGGCTGGGAGCGGTGGTACGTGCCGCAGGCGGTCGTCCGTCACGAGCACAAGGCGGAGACCGACCGCCGCTGGCTCACCCGCCGCACGCTCTGGCACTGGGCAGGCGTCGCGCGCTTCGTGCGCAAGCATCCCGAGCGCCTGCGCGCGCTGTAGCTGCGTCCCTCGGGCGAGCCATTGACACCTGCGCCGCCCCCCGCCGATAGTGGGTTCACTGCGGTTTGCGGCACGAGGAGAGGTCGAGATGGCAGGCAGGTTGCTGGGTGCAGGAGCGGTGATCGTCGTCGCGGCCGCCGCCGGATTTGCGTCGCCGGCGCGCGCGGCCTCGGGCTCTGCCTGGTACTGGACGCCGGGCGCGTGCAAGTCGGTGCTGCAGACACACGGCGTCGCGATCAGCGACGGCCGCAGCTTCAACGTGCAGAAGGCGTTCTGCGTCGGCCTGCACAACCACTGCTGGCTGAACGGCGGCGTGCGTCGCTACAAGGTCTTCGTCGCCGTGATGCGCTCATACGACGGCGTCGTGCGGTCGCTGCAGCTGACCGTGACCGGACACCACACCTGGAGCGGCTCGAAGATGAGGATCATCGACCAGCAGATGAGCAGCGCCGCCTTCGCGAGCGGCTACGGCAACGTGGCGTGGTCGGTCGCCCGGCAGGAGAACGGCGCCGGCTGCTTCGACATCCACCCGTAACCGAAGCAAGAAAGAAGTCAGCGGGCCGCGAAGCCGAAGCCCAGGTGCGCACCGAGCTCGCGTGAGTCGCTGATGCCGTAGTCCGACGGCCGGATCGTCGGCGACACGTGCACGGTCACCGCGACCGGCGGTGCGACGTGGAACCGCAACGTCGCGACACCCGTCCCCCCGGAGCAGGTCGTGCCGACGGCGATCCGGCGAATCGCGTCGAGTCGGCCGATCACCGGCTTCTGCTGATCGTTCAACGCCACCGTTCCGACGCGCACGGTCGCGTGCTGCACCGGGGCGCCGGTCGGACAGAGCGTGCTCCACACCTGCACGGTCAGCTGCCCGGGCGTCGTCTGCGGTCCGTAGTAGGCGAAGGTGCCGTCGGCGGAGCGATTCGTGCTCGAGCCGACGATCCAGCCGTCGCCCGTCACGCCGAGCAGAGACTCGCGGAGGCGCCACGGGTGCGAGCTGAGCCGGTAGAGGATCAGGCTGCCGTGCTTCTCGATCCTCTGCGCAGCCAGCTCGATGCCGCCGTCGGCAAGCGCATACGGGGTGCCGGGGTCGTCGGTGAGAGACCCGTCCGGCTGCGCGAGGCCGGGGGTGGCCGTCGGGCCCGGACCCGGGTAGCTCGAGTCGAGCGTGTCCGCGTGCTCGATCGACTGGTTCCAGAACGCCGTCAGCCAGAAGCCGTTGGGATTCCCGAGCGGGGGCGAGAGGTTCTGGCCGAGGTACGTGACGCCGCCGCCGTGGGTCAGCCGGTCGACCCAGTCGAGCGGTGACGCGCCGATCGCCTCGAGGCCGCTGACGCTCTGCGAGGCTGCCTGCTGCATCCCGCGCGCCGTCGTCACCTGTCCGGCCGCCATCCAGACGGCGACGCCGAGCGCCGCCGTGCCGACCAGCGCCGCACCCGCGGGCGCGGGCACGAAGCGCACTCGCGGCAGCAGCAGGACGGCGGCCGAGACGACGACGGCGACCGCGAGCGCGAGGCGGATGTCGCTCTGGTTCCAGTAGAAGGCGCGGTTGGCCATCGCCGCGATCCCGTAGCCCGGAGAATCGGTGTACGGGTAGCCGAGCTGGTAGCCGAAGCCGAGCACGAGGGCGGCGACGGCCGCGGTCGCCGCCGCGATGCCCGGCAGCCAGATGCGGCGCGCCGAGATCACGACCGCGGTCCCGAGCAGCAGCAGCGGCGCGAGGTAGATCAGGTTCCGCTCCTCGACGCGGGTGAAGGCGACGAGCGAGTTGTACGCAGCCTTGACTCCGGTGTAGGTCCCGAAGGTGACGATCGACGCTCCGAGGTAGGCGGCAAATGCGCGCCAGCGCGGGTCGAAGCGACGCTCCGGCACCCAGAGCGACGCGAGGCCGCCGATCGCCGGCAGCACGCCCAGCCCGATCGCGAGCGCGGATCCGGACTCGAGACCGAGCTGCCAGATGCGTCCCTTCCACGACTGCGTCACGATCGACCAGCGCTGCACGTGTGGACTCGCGAAGCGGTTCACGACGATGAACAACCCCACGAGGAGCAGCGCGGCGCCCACGTGGTCGGCGACGCTCCAGCGCGCCCGGAACCGCTGCCCGCGCGGCCCGACCAGCCACAGCCAGGCGGCCGCCAGCACCAGCGCACCGAGCGCCATCGCGAGCTGGTTCCGCACGGCGATCGCCACCAGGGAGAGCACGACGGCGGCGATCGACCAGCGCCTGCCGCGGCCCGCGAGGGCCTGGACCGAGACGTAGGCGCAGAGCGCGAACGTCGGATACGCGAGCGTCTCGGGCAGGAGCAGCGGCGCGTAGACGTACGCCGACGTGCACAGCGTGCCGAGCGCGACCGCCGCCGCCCAGCGCGTCGAGACGAGCGTGCGCGCGAGCAGGAAGACCGGGACCGCAGCGAGCGCCATCACGATCGTTTGCGCGTACTTGATCGCGGTGTACGCGGCGTGCGTCGTCGACAGCAGCCAGAACGGCGCGATCATGTAGGCGAACAGCGAGCGGAAGCCGGTCGGGACGCCGAGCCTCGCGCCGTGGCCCGTGTGAGCGATCGCTCGCGAGATCATCGCCCACTCGAGCTCGTCGCCGAACACGATCGGCGACTTCAGCGCCGACGCTTCCCACAACAGGAGCGCGAGCAGGATCAGCGCGGCAATCGTCGCCGGGACCGCGGCAAGGAAACGGTCGAGCCACGACCGCTCGGTGGTACGCGCCGTCGCCGCGGCCGCCTGCGACGTCACTCGGCCACCGTGTTGAGAACGACCTTCGGATCGAGGTCGATCTCACGGCGCACGAACCGGCACGCGACGCCTGCATCGGCGCAGGCATCGACGACGAGGTCGAGCCGCTCCCGTGGCGCGTCCGGGATCGTCACCAGCACGACGTCCGGCTGCAGTCGCGTCAGCAGGCGCGGCAGCTCGTGCAGCGAGCCGACGACGGCCACGCCGTGGACGCGCCGGCGGCGCAGGCGCGGGTTGTCGTCGACGAAGCCGAGCACGCGCTCTCCCGCCGTCTCCCGCAGCTCGCGCTGCAAGCTGCGGCCCGTGCGTCCGGCGCCGACGATCAGCGTGCGCCGGCCGGCGCGGTCGCGATAGGAGCGGAGCCCCGTGACGAGCGCGCGCTCGGCGAAGCGGGACGCGCCGACGGCTCCCGCGCAGAGAAGCCCGTCGACGACGAAGAACGAGCGTGAGAAGTCGCCGAGCGTCTGGGTCAGGTCCACGTAGGCAAGCGCGACGATCTCCGAGAGCGCGACCGCGGACACGATCGCAGCCGCGTCCCGCGACCCCGCGTAGCGCCAGACCGACCGGTAGAGCCCGAACGGGATGAAGGCGAGGTACCGCGCCGCGATCACGATCGGCAGCGTCACCTCCGCCATGTGCCGCTGGTTGACGGTCCCCGGCCAACCGAACTTCAGTGCATAGGCGGCTGCGAACGCGGCGGCGATGACTCCGAAGTCCACCACCACCTCCACCAACCGGCGCCAGTGCACGGCGAAGGTCTGCAGCAGCCCGGGGGAACCCTCGTCCGGCGCGACGCGCCGTTCCGCGTCCGCGAGGAAGCTCGCGAACTGGATCAGCAGCACGAACGTCACCAGCACGCCGACGAGCGCGAGCCGCTGGTCGTCGAGCACGTTGTACGCCAGGCTCGTCCCGCCGATCGCCGCCGCGATCAGCGCGAGCAGCAGCACCGTGTTGCGCTCGGAGAGGCCGAAGCGAACGAGCCGATGCGACGAGTGGTCGCGGCCGCCCTGGTAGACCGGCCGGCCCTCGAGCAGCCGCACGATCGTGACGAGGCTCGTGTCGAGGATCGGCACCGCGAGAACGAGGATCGGCAGGAGCAGCGTCGCGACCGTCGAGCCGGCGACCTTCCAGCTCGCGGAGAGGCCGAGCGCCGCCAGCGCGAAGCCGATCAGCTGCGCTCCCGAGTCGCCCATGAAGACGAGCGCGCGTCCGCTCCGGCGAAGGTTGAACGGCAGGAAGCCGGAACATGCGAGCGCGCCTGCAAGCGCAAACGCGAGGATCGTGTCGTTCGGGTGGATCGTCACCGCGTCGATCGCGAAGAAGGCGAACGCGATCGCCGCGAGCGTCGCCGCGAGGCCGTCCATGTTGTCGAGCAGGTTGAACGCGTTCGTCATCCCGATCAGCCAGAACAGCGCGAGGCCCCAGGCGAGGACGTGCGTGTGGATGAGCTGCACGTCGGTTCCTGTGGCGAGCACGAGGACGCTTGCTGCGATCTGGGCGGCGAGCTTCGCGAGCGGCGGCAGCGCCCGCACGTCGTCGACGAGGCCGGCGACGAAGAGCAGCGCGACACCCGCGTAGATGCCGCCGAGCTCCTTCGTCAGCGGGAACGCGCCGAGCGCGATCGCAAGCCACAGCCCCGCCGAGAAGCCGAGGAAGATCCCCGTGCCGCCGAGCAGCGGAGTGGGGCGTTCGTGCCAGCGCTCCGAGGAGGGGGCAGCGACGATGCGCTCTGCGAGCGGTGACCGGAGCAGCAGCCAGACGGCGGCGAGCGAGATCGGGAAGGCGGCAACCGCCGCAAGGGTGGCCACGGTCGGTGAGGGTAGAAGAGCGGTGTTAGGGCCGTGTTTGCCCGGATCCGGCGTCCCTAGACTAGACGGTCGCAGTGACGGTCTACGCCGACCTCTACCGCTATCGCGAGCTGTTCGCGAACCTGTTCCGCCGCGACTTCCAGGCGAAGTACAAGGGCTCCGTCCTCGGCGTGCTCTGGTCGCTGCTGAACCCGCTCGTCCTGCTCGGCGTCTACCTCGTCGTGTTCGGCGTCCTCTGGCCGTCGCGGCACATCCCGCACTACCCGCTGTACCTGCTCGCGGGGCTCGCCTGCTGGCTGTTCTTCTCGATCTCGCTGCAGTCGTCCGCGCGCGCGATGGTCGACAGCGCCGACCTGATCCGCAAGGTGCGGTTCCCGCGCCAGCTCGTCGCGTTCTCGATGGTGGCGACGCAGACCGTGACGTTCGCGGTGATGATCGCGATCCTGGTCGTGCTCTCGCTCGTCTTCGTGCCGGCCGCGCGCGCGACGGTGTGGCTGGCGATCCCGCTCGCCGTCGTCTTCGTCGGTTTCGTCGCGGGCCTCGCGCTGCTCGCGGCGTGCCTCAACGTGCTGTTCAGGGACGTCGAGCACGTGCTCGCCGCCGCGCTCCTGCCGTGGTTCTTCCTGACGCCGGTGCTCTGGTCGTTCGGCCAGCTGCCGGCGAAGGCGCAGCGTCATCCCGCGCTGCTCGACGTGCTGCGCTGGGGGAACCCGGTGACGCCGCCGGTGTACGCGGTGCGAGACGCGTTGTGGCTCGGGCACGCACCGCGGCTCGCGGACGTCGTCTACCTGCTGATCGCCGCCGCCGTGTCGCTCGCGCTCGCGGCGTTCGTCTTCGGCGCGGTCGACGACCGGATCGCGGTCGAAATCTAGGGCGTCAGCTCCGTCAGGTGTCTGACACCTTCTCGATTGGTGTCAGACACCTCTTGGCCTGCGTCGCACGCGCAGCACGATCCGGCCGTCGTAGACCCAGGGCTCGTCGCGCGGCGCCGCGTACGCGGGCAGGCCCGCCACGTCGCCGATCCGCTCCAGGGTCACCTCGGGCGCGACGGACGGACACAGAAGCGGCGCGGCGAAGCCCGGTACGCGTCCGACGCCCGGCTCGTAGTCCGCCAGCTCGCGCGGTCGCGGCGCGAGCAGCCCGCCGCTCCACTCGACCGCGCCGGCGACGACCGCGTAGCCCTCGGCGTGCGCTGCGCGCACGCGCTCCGCCCAGTCGGGCGCCGGCTCGACCTCCTCCGGCAGCTCGGCACGAGGCTCGGCGACGCGCGGCAGCACGTCGAGGTCGAGCACGAGCATCTCGCTGCCGAGCTCCGAGAACCAGGCGCGGTGCTCGGCGACCAGGTCGAAGCCGAGCCGATAGCGACCGGGCGGGATCGGGGCCCGGAGCGCGACCTCGAGCGCGGCGCGCTCCCCGGGCGCGAGCGGGGGCGCGGGCGTGCGCAGACCGTCCCAGACGATCGCATTGCCGCGCGTGTCGAGCCAGTGGTAGGCGACGAAGATGCCGTCCCGCCACGCGGCCGAGCCGGCGTTCTCCACCTCGAGGCGCGTGACGGAGCGGGTGCCTGCCTGGGGCTCCAGCACGGGCGGCGCACCGAAGCGCACCGCAAGGGGCCCCCTGGACACAGTGCACTACTGTAAGAGGTCGTGGAGCCGCTGCTCGTCCGCGCCGCGCGGCGCGAGCCCGTCGAGCGGACGCCGGTGTGGTTCATGCGGCAGGCGGGTCGGTCGCTGCCGGAGTACCGAGCTGTGCGGGAGCGGCACTCGTTCTGGGAGGTGGCGCGGACGCCCGAGCTCTGCGCGCAGGTGACGCTGCAGCCGGTGAAACGGCATCGAGTCGACGCCGCGGTGATGTTCGCGGACATCATGACGCCGGTCCTCGCGCTCGGAGTCGACGTGGAGCTGGTCGAGGGCGTCGGACCGGTCATCGAGTCGCCGATCCGCAGCGCGGCCGACGTGGCGCGGCTGCACCGGCCCGAGCCGGATGCGGACTTCGCGCCGCTGCTCGACGCGATCCGCATCGTGCGCCGCGAGCTCGCGCCCGAGCAGGCGGTCGTCGGCTTCTGCGGCGGGCCGTTCACCGTCGCCGGCTATCTCGTCGAGGGCCGCCCCTCCCGCGAGTTCGCGGCGACCAAGGCGCTGATGTATCGCGCGCCTGAGGTGTGGCACGCGCTGCTCGACGCGCTGACCGACTGCTTCGCCGCCTACCTGGTCGCACAGGTGCGCGCGGGTGCCGACGTCGTGCAGCTGTTCGACTCGTGGGTCGGCGTCCTCTCTCCGTCCGACTACGCCGAGTTCGCCGCGCCGTGGTCGGCGCGGCTGCTGGCGGCGGTCGACGTGCCGACGATCCACTTCGGCACGGGGACGGTCGGACTCCTGTCTCGGCTTGCGGCGACCGGCGGCGACGTGATCGGGCTCGACTGGCGCGTGCCGCTCGACGAGGGGTGGGAGCGTGTCGGCTCCCGGCGCGGGGTGCAGGGAAACCTCGACCCGGCGGTGCTGCTCGGGCCGTGGGAGCGCGTCGAGGCTGCGGCGCGAGACGTGCTCGCGCGCGCCGCGGGGCGCCGAGGGCACGTGTTCAACCTCGGCCACGGCGTCCTCCCCGGCACCGACCCCGACGTGCTGACGCGCCTCGCCGCGCTCGTGCGCGAGGGAACGGTCGGCAGCGTCGGCTAGCTTGGAGCGCATGAACGAGACGGCCGTCGTGCTGATGGCCTACGGCTCGCCCGAGCGGCTCGCCGACGTCCCCGCCTACTACGCCGACATCCGCGGCGGACGGCCGATCGCGGCCGAGCACCTCGACGATCTCGTCGCGCGCTACCGGCGGCTGGGGATCGAGGAGTCGAACCCGCTCAACGCGATCACCGAGGCGACGCGCAGCGCGCTCGAGCAGGAGCTCGGGCTGCCCGTCTTCACGGGCATGAAGCACTGGCGTCCTCGCATCGCGGAGGCGGCCGAGGCGGCGCTCGCAGCCGGCGCGACGACGCTCGTCGGGCTCGTGCTCGCTCCCCACTACAGCCGGCTCTCGATCGGCGACTACCGACGGCAGCTCGAGGAAGCGGTCGCGGGTCGGGCGCGGCTCGTGTTCGTCGACAGCTGGCACGACGATCCGGGCTTCGTCGACCTCCTCGGCGATCGCATCAAAGGTACGGACGCCCACGTCGTCTTCACCGCGCACTCGCTGCCCGCGCGCATCGTCGACGAGGGCGATCCCTACCGCGACCAGCTGCTCGCCACGGCCTCGCTCGTCGCCGCTGCGGCCGGCGTCGACGACTGGTCGTTCTCGTTTCAGAGCGAGTCGCCGACCGGCGAGCCGTGGCTCGGTCCGGACATCCTCGACCACCTCGAGGCGCTGGACGCCCAGGGTGTCCGGCACGTGCTCGTGTGTCCCGTCGGCTTCGTCTCCGATCATCTCGAGATCCGCTGGGACATCGACACCGAGGCGCAGGAGAAAGCGCGCGAGCTCGGGCTGCGGCTCAAGCGGATCGAGATGCCGAATGACGAGCTGCGCTTCGTCCGCGTGCTCGCAGAGATCGTGCGGCGCGAGCTCGCGCCGGTGACGGCATGAGCACGTCGCCGGGTCGGATCGTCGTCGACCGCGCCTCGCGCCGCTTCCGCGTCTACCCGAAGGCGCAGCGGACGCTCAAGGACGTGTTCGTCTCGGGAGGCCGCACGCGTGCGCGCGACGTGTGGGCGCTGCAGGACGTCTCGCTCAGCGTCGAGCCGGGGGAGGCGGTCGGGCTCGTAGGGCGGAACGGCTCGGGAAAGACGACGCTCCTCCGCCTGCTGTCGGGAATCATCCGGCCGACCGCGGGCCACGTGGACGTCGGCGGCCGTGTCGCGTCGCTCCTCGAGCTCGGCGCCGGCTTCCATCCCGACTTCACCGGACGCGAGAACGTCTACCTCAACGGCTCGATCCACGGGCTCTCGCGCGCGCGCGTGCGCGAGGCGATGGACGAGATCGTCGCGTTCGCCGAGCTCGAGCGCTTCATCGACCTGCCCGTGCGCACCTACTCGTCGGGCATGTTCATGCGCCTCGGCTTCTCCGTCGCCGCGCACATCCAGGCGGACGTGCTGCTGCTTGACGAGGTCTTCGCCGTCGGCGACGAGCAGTTCCAGCGGAAGTGCTTCGGCAAGGTCGCCGAGTTCAAGGGCCGCGGCGGGACGATCCTGTTCGTCTCGCACGACGCGCAGGCGGTCGAGCGGCTGTGCGACCGGGCGGTGCTGCTGCGTCAGGGCCGCGTCGAGTTCGACGGCGAGACGCGAGAGGCGATCGCCGCCTACCGGCGGCTGCTCGCCGCCGAGGCGAATCCCGACGAGCTCGGAGCGGGCCTGCGCGAATGGGGCAGCGGCGAGGCGAGGATCGAGACGGCGGAGCTGCTCGACGCCGACGACGAGGCGCGGACGCAGTTCGCCGCGGGCGAGCCGCTCGTCGTGCGCCTCGTGATCTCGTCGGAGGCGGGAGTCGCGGCACCGCGCGTGTCGGTCGAGCTGCGCGACGACGGCGGCCTGATGCTCGCATCCGCGTCGCACGACACGGCCGAGCTCGACTGGGACACCGGCGGCGGCCTGCGCGAGCTGCGCTTCGCGGTCGAGCGACTGCCGCTTGCAGACGGACGCTTCCACCTTCGGCTCGCGCTCGTCGACGCCGAGCAAGGTCGGCTGCTGCACAGCCTGGAGGACGCCGTCCGCTTCTTCGTGTTCCCCGTCGGCGACGAGACCGGCGCGGTGTTGCTGGAGGGACGCTGGACGATGCAGGAGATCGCCCCGCCCGAGCCAATCTCGCGGGCGTGAGCTCTCACACGTGCCCCGACTGGCCGGTGTTGATGGAGGTGGCGCCGAATCTCCAGTTCCGGCACCACACGCTCGGCGAGGTCCACCTGCCGCACGAGGCGTTCGTGAGAATCGACGGCATCCCGCTCGACCAGACCGCCGTCTGCTGCGACCTCGACGCGCACGTCTACAACCCCGAGCACACCGATCCCCGGATCGTCGCCGCGCTCCGGGGGACGCACTGGATCGACGTGCGCGAGCTCGGCAGCCTGCCGCCCGCCGCGGCCTAACCGCGCGGGCGCAGAAGCTCATCGAGCGGCCGCGTGTTGAGGACGTCGGCCGCGGTCGCGCCGCCGCGCCGTGCCGTTCCGACCGAGAGCTCCATGTTCGCGAGCCCGCGCACCGAGTGGGCGTCGGTGGAGCACGTGATCCGGACGCCGAAGGCGACCGCCGCCCGCACCAGCTCGCCGCTCAGGTCGAGGCGGTCGGGCAGCCCGTTCGTCTCCACCGCGGTTCCGGTCTCGCCGCAGGCGGCGAACACCTCGTCCAGGTCGACGGCGTTGGGCGGCCTGTGGCCGAGGATGCGCCCCTGCGGGTGGCTGATCGACCGGACGGCGGGGTGCCGGACGGCGGCCACCGTTCGCTGCGTGAGCTGCTCGCGTGACTGGCGCTGGCCCCCGTGCACCGAGGCCTGCACCCAGTCGAGCTCGCCGAGCACGTCGTCGGGCAGGTCGAGCGTCCCGTCGCCGAGGATGTCGCACTCGATCCCGTGCAGCACCCTGAACGGCGCCAGCAGCTCGTTCGCCCGCGCCACCTCCTCGCCCTGGCGGCGCACGGCGTCGGCGTCGAGGCCGGGCACGACGCCGACGTTCGGCGTGTGGTCGCAGATCGCCAGGTACTCGTAGCCCAGGTCGCGCGCTGCCTCGCCCATCTCGAGCACGCTCGCGCGGCCGTCCGACCACGTCGTGTGTACGTGCAGGTCGCCGCGGATCTGCGGTCGCGCGACGAGCGGCGGTGGCACCTCGGGCGCGGAAGCCTCGCGCAGCTCGGGCGGCAGCCACGGCAGACGAAGCGCGCGGTAGACGCCCTGCTCGTCGGGCGCATCGGGAAGCGTTCCGAGCGCCTCGACGTACGCGTCGCTGCCCGTCGCCTGCATCAACGCGGTGCCGAAGCGCCGCGCCGGCGCCACGACCGCCTCGATCGACACGCCGTCGCTCGTCACGCCGACCGCGCGGTCGGGCCCGCGCTCGAGCACGATCACGATCTGCGGCAAGGCGGCGAAGCGGTCGAGCGCCGCCTGCGGTTCCTCGGCAGGAACCACCACGGCCAGGCGCTCGCACTGCTCGCGGAAGCGCCGCGCGTCGCCTGCCGCGACTCCGCCGAGCGCGTCGGCGATCGCGTCGGTCGTCGCCCGCGCCCGGTCGAGGCGCAGCGCGCGCGACGACCTGCCGCGCCGGCGCGCGCGCTTCTTCAGGTCCGGGCCGACCTTCGCCTTCAGCTCCTCGATCTCCGCCAGCTCGCCGGTCTCGACGAGCTCGCGCAGCCGCGCCTCGATCGCCCGCCCGACGCCGCGCAGGTCGCGCACGCGACCGCTCCGCACGAGCTCGTCGATCGGCGCGGGCGTCGCGCGCACGAGGTCGGCGGCGCGCCGATACGCGCGCACGCTGTACGTGCTCGCACCGCCGAGATCGAGCAGCGACGCGAGCGTCTCGAGGCGGTCGGCGATCGCCGCGTTGTCGAGCGCAGGCACCTCGGTAGTGTCCCGCACGGATGACGAGCGTCGTGATTCCCTTCCGCGGCACCGACCCGAAGCGTCGACTCGACCCGCTGCGCGAGGCGGACCGCCTGCGGCTCGCGGACGCGATGCTCGCCGACGTGCTCACCGCGGCCGTCGCGGTCGGGCCCGTGTTCGTCGTCGCGCCGGCGGAGGCAGCACCCGCGCTGCCCGAGGGCGCGACGCTCGTGCCGGATCCGCACCGCGGCCAGGGCGCGGCGGTACAGGCGGGCCTCGACGCCGCGCTGTCCGCGGCCGCGACGCCTCCGCATCTGGTCGTCAACGCCGACCTTCCCTGCGTCACGCCGCGCGACCTGCTCGCGCTCGCCGGTGCGGCCCCGGACGGCGGCCTCGCGCTGGCCGCGGCCGCCGACGGGACGACCAACGCGCTCGCGCTCGTCGACGCGGGGCTGTTCGAACCGAGCTACGGGCCGGGAAGCGCCGAGCGCTTCGCCGCGCTCGGCCCCTCGCGTCGCATCGATGCGCCGAACCTCGTCGACGACGTCGACACGCCGGGCGATCTGGCGCGGCTCGAGCGGCGCCTCGGAGCCGCAACGCGGCGCGTGCTCGAGTCGCTGCGCCGCGAGGCGGCGTGAAGGTCGCCGTCCTCGCCGGCGGCGTCGGCGGCGCGCGCTTCCTTCGCGGTGTGGTCTCCGTCGTCGACCCGCTCGACCTCACGATCGTCGGCAACGTCGGCGACGACGTGGAGGTGCTGGGCCTGCACGTCTCGCCGGACCTCGACAGCGTCCTCTACACGCTCACCGGGCTCGCCGACGAGGAGCGCGGCTGGGGCCGCGCCGACGAGAGCTGGCATGCGCTCGAGACCGTCGCCGGTCTCGGCGGGGAGGCGTGGTTTCGCCTCGGTGACCGCGACCTCGGCCTGCACCTCGTGCGCACCGAGCTCCTCCGCTCGGGCGTGCCGCTCTCGCAGGCCACGGAGCAGCTCGCGCACGCGCTGGGGCTGGAAGCGGAGCTGTTGCCGGCAACCGACGATCCGCTGCGCACGTTCGTCGAGACGCCGGCGGGAACCTTCCCGTTCCAGACGTGGTTCGTCGGCCGCGGCCATCGTGACGAGGTGGACGCCGTCCACTACGCAGGCGCGCCCGAGGCGTCTGCCGCGCCGGGTGTGCTCGATGCGTTGGACTCGGCGGACGTGCTGCTGATCGCCCCGAGCAACCCGTACGTCTCGATCGGCGCGATCCTCGCCGTCCCGGAGATCCGGCGCGCGCTGGAGCGTCGCAGCGTGCCCTGCGTCGCGGTCAGCCCGCTCGTCGGCGGCCGCGCGGTGAAGGGGCCGGCCGACCGGATGCTCGCGCGGATGGCGGGCGGCACGACGCCCGCCCATGTGGCGGCGTGCTACGAGGGCGCGATCGACGTCCTGGTGGTGGACGAACCGGTGCCTCCGGCGACGTTGCCCGGAGGCGTCCGCTGCGTCGCGACGCGCACGCTGATGACCGATCTCGAGGCAGCGCAGCGCCTCGCGGCGAGCGCGCTCGACGCCGCCGGGGCGCCGAGGTGAGGATCGCGGTCCTGGGTGGGACCGGCAGCTTCGGCCGGGCGCTCGCCGCGCGGCTCGCCGCCGCGGGAGAGGACGATGTCGTCGTCGGCTCGCGGGACGCGGAGCGGGCGCGCACGACTGCCGCCGAGCTCGGCGGCGGGCGCGTCACCGGCGCTGCGAACGAGGACGCGGTGCGCGACGCCGACCTCGTGGTGCTCGCCGTGAAGGCCGACGCCGCGTTGGACACGGCGCGCGCCGTCTCGAAGGGGCTGGGCCGGACGCCGCTTCTCTCGGTCGCGTCGGCGCTCGAGGTGCGGAAGGGCGTCGGCGCGCTGCCCGACCCGGAGGCGCGCAGCCTGGCGGAGCGGATCCAGGATGCGGTCGACGCGCCGGTCGTCGCCGGCCTGCACTCGGTTGCGGCCGCGAGCCTCGCCGGCGAGCCGCCGGACGAGGACGCGCTCGTCTGCGGCGACGACGCACAGGCGAAGGAGTTCGCGCTCGCCGTCGCGGGCAGGGTCGTCGCCGGCCGCGCGCTCGACGCCGGACCGCTTGCCGGGGCGCGCGCGCTCGAGGGGCTGACGGCGGTGATCGTGAACCTCAACCGTCGCTATCGCGGGCACGCCGGCCTTCGCGTCACCGGCGTGTGACGAGCCGATGATCCAGATCATCCCGGTGCACGGGTTGCCGGAGATCAGAGCCGGTGCCGACCTCGCCGCGCTCGTCGTCGAGCTGGTCGAGCCGGCCGAGCGCGACGTCGTCGTCGTGGCGCAGAAGGCGGTCTCGAAGGTCGAGGGGCGCGTGGTGCGCATCGACTCGCTGGAGCCGTCGGAGAAGGCGCGCGAGCTGGCGGGGGACGAGCGCGACCCGCGCGAGGTGGAGGCGGTCCTGCGGGAGGCGACGCGGATCGTGCGCGAGCGCGGGCCGCTCGTGATCGCCGAGACGCGGCACGGCTTCATCTGCGCGTCGGCCGGCGTCGACCACTCGAATGCGCCCGAGCCGGGGACGCTCGTGCTGCTGCCGCTCGACCCCGACGCCAGCGCGCGCGGGCTGCGCGAGCGCTTCCGCGAGCTGACCGGCTGCGACGTGGGGATCGTCGTCACCGACTCGTTCGGCCGGCCGTTCCGGCAGGGCACCACCGACGTCGCGATCGGGGTGGCCGGGCTGACCGCGCTCCTCGACCTGCGGGGCACGCGCGACCGGCAGGGCTACGAGCTGCGCTCGAGCCGCGTCGCGCTCGCCGACGAGGTCGCGGCGGCGGCCGACCTCGCCCGCGGGAAGGCGGAGGGAGTACCCGTGGTGATCGTGCGCGGGCTGTCGCTCGACGGCGACGGCTCGGCGCGCGACCTCGTGATCGAGCCCGAGCTCGACCTCTTCCGCTGAACCGCCTGCGCTCCGGCTCCTAACCTTTTCCTAACATCTACGGCGTCGAGGGGCGCGGCAGTCGCTACCCTCTCGCCGTCATCCCGGCCGGAGCCGTGCCCCCCGCACGCTCCCGTCGCGACGTCATTTCTGCGGACACCCGACAAGGAGACACGACTCGTGCGTCTTTCCCTGCCGTTCATCCTGCTGCCGGTCGCCGCCGCGTTGGCGGGCCTCGCCGCCGTCGTCACCGCGGCGCGGGCGGCCCCGACCGTGCGGCCGGCCGAGCTGACGGCCCGCGTGCGGCATCTGCGCGCCCTGGCCGACCACTACCGGAGCGTGACCTGGACCTACGACCGCGCGGCGCGTCGGCACGTCGTGCCGACCTCCTACTCGTACCGGCGGAGCCGCGACGGCGCGTATCTGCAGTGGACGGTCGGGCAGTGGCAGCGCCACGCGTACACGGCGCGTGCGGCGGCGCTGCACGCGCTTCGGCGCCGGCTCGGGTTGAGCCTGCCTCCCGGGCCCGGGCTGCACGCGGCGCTCTCGCGGCGCGTGCGCTACGTGCGGGAGCTCACCTTCGAGCTGCGCAGCGTCTATCCAGGCGGCGCCGCGACGCGCACGCTGGCCGGCGCCGGCGCCGGGGGTGCGAGCGGCGTCGCACTGCTCCACACCTGGGAGTCGCGCGCCGCCGGTGCAGCCGTCGCGGTCTCCCGCCACGCAACCCGGATGACGGTGATCGGGCCGCGCTGGCTGACCGAGGCCTTCCTCTGCATCCACCGTTACGAGGCGGGCTGGAGCGCGAACACCGGCAACGGCTACTACGGCGGCCTGCAGATGGACGGGTCGTTTATGAGCCGGTACGGCGCCGACTTCCTGCGCCGCTTCGGCACCGCCGACCGCTGGCCGGCCTGGGCGCAGGTGGAGGTGGGAGTCCGCGCGTACCGCAGCGGCCGCGGCTTCTGGCCGTGGCCCAACACGGCGCGCCTCTGCGGGCTGCTGTAGGTCCTGCTGTAGGTCCTGGGCCGAACGGCCTCCCTCTCCTCGTCACGTCCGTCTCAAGGCGCGTCCTTCGGCGGCCGATGAATGCCGCTGATGGCCCAGCCGATTCCTGCGGCGCGGGAGCCGGCAGCCCCGGCTCCCGCCGGTGACGCGACCGACAACGCGGCCTCGCTCGTCGAGTCCTACCGCCGGCTGGCCGAGGTCTTCCACCACGTCCTCTCCGAGCAGAGCCTCGACGCCCTGCTCGAGCGGATCGCCGACACGCTCGCCGACCTCATGCCCTACGAGGCGCTGCACATCTACGAGGCGAAGGAGGAGGCGCGCCTGCTCGTGCCGACGCTCGCGCGCACCGAGTACGAGGAGGAGGTGATGCGGACGCGGCCGCGGTTCGGCGAGGGGCTGACCGGGTGGGCCGTGCAGCACCGCCGGCCGGTGTGGACGAACCGCGCCCACCTCGATCCGCGCTCGACCGTCGTCGAGGGAACGCCCGAGGAGCCCGAGGCGATGATCGTCGTCCCGCTGATCGCGCGCGGCACGCTCAAGGGCGCGCTCAACATCTACCGGATCGGCGAGGAGGCGGCGTTCGTCGAGCACGAGTTCGAGCTCGCGAAGTGGTTCGGCGACGCGGCCGCGCTGGCGCTCGACAACGCGCAGGTGCGGGCGCGGTTGGAGCATCTCGCGCAGACGGACTCGCTGACCGGCCTCTACAACCACCGCTTCTTCCACGACCGCCTGCGCGCGGAGCTGACGCGGGCCTCCCGTCAGCACGACGCCGTCGCGGTGCTGATGTTCGACCTCGACGACTTCAAGCGCGTCAACGACGTGTACGGCCACGGCGCCGGCGACCAGCTGCTGATGCAGATCGCGACGCTCGCCAAGGAAGCGGTCCGCGGCTCGGACGTCGTCTGCCGGATCGGCGGCGAGGAGTTCGGCGTCATCCTGCCGTCGTGCGACGCGGGCGACGCATTGGGGCTCGCGTCGCGGCTGATCGAGCGCCTGCGCGAGCTCGAACTCGAGCCGATGGGGAGGATGACCGTCTCGATCGGCGTCGCCCAGGGTCCGCAGCATGCGATGAACCCGCGCGAGCTGGTCGCGTGCGCCGAGGCGGCGATGATGACCGCGAAGGCGCGCGGGAAGAACCAGGTCGTCCTCTACGACGACGGCGTCACCGAGCGCCCGACCGCGATCGCCACCGCCGGACGCGACGTCCGCTCGATCGCGCACCTGAAGATGCTGCAGTCGCTCGCCGGCAAGCTGAACCGGCTCAACGACGTGCGCCAGATCGGCGAGACGATCTCGACCGAGCTGCGCATGCTGATCGACTACCACAACTGCCGCGTCTACCTGCGCGAGGACGACGATCTCGTCCCGATCGCCTTCGTCGGCGAGTTCGACGAGCACGCAGGGACGTCGCCGATGGACATGTACCGGGTGAAGGTCGGCCAGGGCATCACCGGCCGTGCTGTCGAGACGGGCACGTCGCTGCTGATCGGCAACGCCGCCCAGTGCGACTTCCGGCACGACATTCCCGGCACCGAGCAGATCGAGGAGACGCTCGCCGCCGTGCCGCTGCGCTACGGGTCGCGCGTCACCGGTGCGGTCGTGATCTCGAAGCTCGGGATCGACCAGTTCGACGAGGACGACGTGCGGCTGCTCGAGGTGCTCGCGGGCCAGGCGTCGGTGGCGCTCGAGAACGCGCGCCTGTACGAAGCTCAACGGCGCGAGGCGGACGCCGCGAAGGCCCTCGTGGAGTTTCTCGGGCGCGTCACCGGGGCCCAGTCGTTCGAGGAGATCTGCACGCGCACCGTCGAGACCGCCGCGTCGCTGTTCGAGACGGACGCGACGTCGCTGTGGCTCCAGGACGGATCGGGCGACTTCGTTCGCGCCGCCTTCCACGGCGCGGTCGATCCCGCCACGGGATCGCTCGCCCGTGAGAGCGTCGAGCGAGAGATCGTCGACCGGCGCGAGCCGTTTCGCGCCGAGACGTCGCTCGTCGCGCCTCTGCTCGCCGGCGACGGCGTCACCGGCTGGATCGCGGTCGCGAAGGAGCATCCGGACCGCATTCCCGACGAGCAGATGCGCCTGCTGGCCGCCTTCTCGTACCAGGCGTCCGTCGCGCTCCAGAAGGCGCAGCTCTACTGGCGTCAGCAGGAGGCGGCGGAGATCGCGAACGCGCTGCTCGAGGCGAGCCGTGAGCTGGCCACGGCCGAGGCGCCCGCCGAGGTGCTGCGGCGCAGCGTCGAGGTGACGGGGCGCGTGCTCGGCAGCGAGCGCGTGGCGCTGTGGATCCAGGAGGAGGACGAGCCGCACGATCTCGTCGCGCGCGCCTCGATCGGCTATCCCGACGACCCGGTCGGCCGCGCCCGGTACGACGCCGCGATGGTGAAGGCGTGGCTCGAGCGCGACGAGCCGTACGTGCTCTCGGCTGCCGAGGTGGAGGCGATCGTCGGCCCCGGGCAGAGCAGCGTCGCGACGTACGCGGTCGCGCCGTTCCGCTTCGACGCGAACCGGGTGGGCGCGCTGACGGCGCAGGTCGACGGCGGCACCGATTTCGACGACCGCCAGCTGCGTCTCCTCGCCGGGCTCGCGCATCAGGCGAAGCTGGCGATCGAGGGGACGGAGCACTACACGCGGCTCGAACGCACCTTCGTCTCGACCGTGGCGGCGCTGGCGAACGCGCTGGAGGCGAACGACGCCTACACGTCGTCACACGCGCACTGGATCACCGACATGGCGTTGCTCGTCGGCAACGCGCTCGGGCTCGAGCACGAGGCGCTGAAACGGCTCGAGCTCGGCGCGCTGTTCCACGACATCGGCAAGATCGGGATTCCGTCGGAGATCCTGCAGAAGCCGGGCCCGCTCACGGACGAGGAGCGTGCGATCGTCGAGACGCACCCCGAGCTCGGCGAGCGCATCCTCGCGCCGATCGAGCGCCTCGCCGACGTGCGGCCGATCGTGCGCGCGTGCCACGAGCGCTGGGACGGGCTCGGGTATCCCGACGGCCGCGCGGGCGAGAGCATCCCCGTCGAGTCGCGGATCGTGCTGGTCTGCGACGCCTTCCACGCGATGGTCACCGACCGGCCGTACCGCAGAGCGCTGCCCGCGGCGGAGGCGGTTCGACGGCTGCGCGGCGGCGCGGGCACGCAGTTCGACCCGGACGTCGTGGCCGCGTTCGTCCGCGTCTACGAGGACGGCCTCGTGCCGGCCCTCGCCGGCTGATCGGCTGCCTCTGGGCGCGGGTCCTCGAGCCGCTGCAGCTCACAGACGTCGACGAACCCGAGCCGCTTCAGGATCGGATACGAGGTGTCCGGAACCGCGTGGGTGACGAGCGCGGGCGCGCCGCGCGCGACGGCGTCGTCCCAGCGGGCGCGCACCAGCGCTCGGTAGACCCCTCGGCCCCGCGCCCACGGCAGCACCGCGCCGGCGATCAGGAAGCTGCCGCGCTCCGAGTCGACGGCGCGCCCCACCCCGGCCGGGTGGCCGTCCACCTCGGCGAGGAACGTCGTCGGCCCGCCCGCCTCGAACGTCGCGCGCAGGTGGCGGCGGCCAGCCTCGCGGCGAGCCTCGGGCGCGTCGAACGTCTCCCACAGCAGCTCCATCGCCCGGACGTAGTCGTCGTACGCGTCGACTCGTCGGACGCCGATCCCCGGCGGTGCCGACTCCGGAGGCCGAACGCATGCGACCGCCTGCAGACGCGTGACGCCGTCCTCCGGGTTGCGGAACCCGAGCGCGCGCAGCTGCTCGACGAGATCCGGCGGCTGCGACGTGGGGCCGACGCACCAGTCGGTCCACTTCTCCGGCGTCACCAGCTCCCTCACCGTCTCGACGAGGCTCGGTACCTCCTCTTCCGCCACTCGCACGGCCGACACGGACGCCCAGGTCGCGCCCTGCACGACGCAGACGCGGCCGTCGTCGTAGCGCTCCACGTCCCGGGAGAGGAGCGTGAAGCGATCCGGCGTCTCGGCGAGCTCGCGGATCGCTTCGTCGACGGTGTCAGACACCGCTAGGTGTCGGACACCGTCAGGAGTTCGTGAACTCGTCGGCGACGGAGAGCGCGTCGTCGAGCACCGCGAGCCCCTCGTCGAGCTCCTCGCGCGTGATCGTCAGCGGCGGGCAGCACATGACGACGTTCCAGTGCGTCATCAGGTAGACGCCCCGCTCGAGCGCGCGCTTCATCAGCGCGGCCACCGGCAGCGCCGCCTCGCCGGTGCCGTTGAACGGCACGAGCGGCTCGCGCGTGGCGCGATCCTTGACGAGCTCGATGCCCCAGAAGCAGCCGAGGCCGCGCACTTCGCCCACGCACGGGTGCTTCTCCTGCAGGCGCGCGAGCTCCGTGCGGAAGACCTCGCCGCTCGCCGCAGCCTGCTCGACGATCCCCTCCTCGCGGAACGCCTCGATCGACGCGACCGCCGACGCGCACGCGAGCGGATGGCCGCTGTACGTGAGCCCGCCGGCGAAGTACTTGTCGCGCACCCACTCGGCGATCGGCTCGCGCACGATCATCGCGCCGAGCGGCACGTAGCCCGAGTTGATCCCCTTGGCGACGGTCATGATGTCCGGCACGACGTCCCAGTTCTCGACGCCGAACCACTTACCGGTGCGGCCGAAGCCGGCCATCACCTCGTCGCAGATCAGCAGGATGCCGTGCCGGTCGCACGTCTCCCGGATCGACTGCAGGTAGCCGTCCGGCGGCACGATGATCCCGTTCGTGCCGGTGACCGTCTCGAGGATCACCGCCGCCACCGTCTGCGGGCCCTCGTACTGCAGCAGCTCCTCCAGATGCGGGCCGCCGGTGCACACCGGGCACGGGTCGGGATGCCCGGCAGGACAGCGATACGTGTAGGGGTCGAGCATCCGCACGACGCCCGGGATTCCCGGCTCGGCGGGCCAGCGCCGCGGGTCGCCCGTCAGCGTGATCGAGCCCGCGGTCGCGCCGTGGTAGCTGCGGTAGCGGGCGATCACCTTGTGCCTTCCCGTGTACCAGCGCGCGAGCTTGATCGCGTTCTCGTTCGCCTCGGCGCCGCCGTTGGTGAAGAACGACATCGTCAGGTCGCCCGGCGTCACCTCGGCGAGGAGCCGCCCGAGCTGCGAGCGCGAGGCGCTCGCCATCGGCGGCCCGATCGTCGCGAGCTTCTCCGCCTGGTCCTTGATCGCCTGCACCACCTTCGGGTGCGAGTGGCCGATCGACACGTTGACGAGCTGCGAGGCGAAGTCGAGGTAGCGGTTGCCGTCGTAGTCCCAGAAGTGCCGCCCCTCGGCGCGCTCGACCGCGATCGGGTTGATCGCGTCCTGCACGCTCCACGAGTAGAGGACGTAGCGCTTCGCGTCCTCGACGATCTGCTTGCCGGTCTCGGTGTTCGTCTCCAGGGTCGCCATGACCTGATCCTAGTCGGCGCCCTCACGCGGGTCGGCGGTACGCTGCCTCTCGACTACGCGAGGAGGAGTTCGACGATGACCGACGTGATCGAGGCCCCTGCGGCCGCCAAGCCCATCAACCACTGGATCGGCGGCGAGCGCCGGCCCGGGGGGTCGGGCCGGAGCGGCCCGGTGTTCAACCCGGCGACGGGCGAGCAGACGGGGGCGGTCGACTTCGCATCGGTCGAGGAGATCGACGCCGCCGTCCAGGCGGCGAAGGCGGCGTTCCCGGCGTGGCGGTCGCTGTCGCTGGCGAGGCGCGCCGAGCTCTTCTTCCGCATCCGCGAGCTGGTGCACGAGCGCCGCGAGGAGATGGCGCGCATCCTCACCTCCGAGCACGGCAAGGTGCTGTCGGACGCGCTCGGCGAGGTGACGCGCGGGCTCGAGGTGATCGAGTTCTGCTGCGGCTTGCCGCACCTGCTGAAGGGCGCGATGACGGAGCAGGCGTCGACGGGCGTCGACGTCTACTCGATCCGGCAGCCGCTCGGCGTCGTCGCCGGCATCACGCCGTTCAACTTCCCGGCGATGGTGCCCATGTGGATGTGGGCGCCCGCGCTCGCGTGCGGCAACACGTTCGTGCTGAAGCCGTCCGAGAAGGATCCGTCGGCGTCGGTGTACACGGCCGAGCTGCTGAAGGAGGCCGGCGTGCCGGACGGCGTCTTCAACGTCGTCCACGGCGACAAGGTCGCGGTCGACGCGCTGATCGAGCATCCCGACGTCGCCGCGGTCTCGTTCGTCGGCTCGACGCCGATCGCGCGCTACGTCTACGAGCGGACGACCGGGCAGGGGAAGCGCTGCCAGGCGCTGGGCGGCGCGAAGAACCACATGATCGTGCTGCCGGACGCGGACGTCGACATGGCCGCAGACGCGGCTGTCTCCGCCGCGTACGGGTCGGCAGGCGAGCGCTGCATGGCGGTGTCGATGGTCGTCGCCGTCGGCGGCGTCGCCGACGAGCTCGTCGAGGCGATCAAGCAGCGGATCCCGAACGTGAAGGTCGGCGACGGCTCGCGCGCGGGCTCCGAGATGGGGCCGCTGATCACGCGCGAGCACCGCGACAAGGTGGCGTCCTACCTCGACCTCGGCGAGGGCGAGGTGGTGGTCGACGGCCGCGAGAGCTGCCCCTCCGAGGGCTTCTTCCTCGGGCCGAGCCTGATCGACCGCCTCGAGCCGGACGCGAAGGCGTACCGCGACGAGATCTTCGGGCCGGTCCTCGGCATCACGCGCGTCGACACGTACGCCGAGGCGGTGCAGCTCGTGAACGAGAACCCCTACGGCAACGGCACGGCGATCTTCACGCGCGACGGCGGCGTGGCGCGGCAGTTCCAATTCGACGCGCAAGCGGGGATGGTCGGCGTGAACGTGCCGATCCCGGTGCCGGTCGCCTACTACTCGTTCGGCGGCTGGAAGGCGAGCCTGTTCGGCGACCGTCACGTCTACGGCCCGGAAGGGATCGACTTCTACACGCGCAGCAAGGTCGTCACCGCGCGCTGGCCCGACCCGGCCACCTCGCAGGTCGACCTCGGCTTCCCGCAGACGCGCTGAGCACGCTCCTGTGACGGTGTCTGGCACCTAACGGTGTCAGACACCGTGAACGAAGTCCGACACGACGCGCAGTGCGTCTTCACGGCTCCGAGCGAAGTGCGCGAGGACGACCTGGGGGACGAAGAAGGGCCACGGCGCCCGGGCTCCGATCAGCTGAGCGTAGGTGCTCCACTCCCATTCGGTCGGGTCGGCGACTAGGCCTGCGCGGACCGGGTTGAGGGCGACATACCTGATAGTCGAGAGGAGATGCGCATCGTCGAGCACCGGTCGTGCCGCATAACGCGTCTCGAAGAGCGCGCCACGCCGACCGTGGCGTGCATTGAACGCGCGGGAGTGCCCTCCGTTGACGATCTGCATCCCGGAGCCGAGGTCCGGCTCATCGAGCCGCACCAGCAGATGGAAGTGCGTGTCGAGGAGGCAAAGCGCGTAGCACCGCCAACGATGGTGTCGGATCACGCGGCCGAGGCGCTGGACGAACTCCTGCCGATCGACGTCGTCGCGGAAGATGGCTCGATGATCGAGCCCATGCGAGGTGACGTGGTAGAAGCCGTGGGGCTCGAATCGACGCGGCTCGCGGCCCACGGCTCCACGATGACGATGCCCACCGCGCTCCGCCAGTCGCAGTTCGGGACACGACCGGTGTCTGACACCTCACGGTGTCAGACACCGTCAACTCACGCTGCGGCGAGCGCCGCGGGCTTCAGCTCCTCGTTCGGGCGGGCGCGCTTGACGAACTGCCCGCTGCCGGGCTTCGCCAGCAGCTCGTCGCCGTCGACGATCACGTTGCCGCGCAGGAGCACGAGCTCGGGCGAGCCCTGCACCTCCGTGCCCTCGAAGAGGTTGTAGTCCGAGCGGGAGTGGTGCGTCGCGGCGGAGATGGTGACGCGCTTCTCCGGATCGAAGACGACCACGTCGGCATCCGAGCCGACGGCGAGCGTCCCCTTCCGCGGGTACAGCCCGAACAGCTTCGCCGGATTCGTGCAGAGCAGCTCGACCATGCGGTTGAGCGTGATGCGGCCCTCGCGCACGCCGAAGTGGTGGATCATCTGCAGACGGTTCTCGAGCCCCGGCGCGCCGTTCGGAATCTGGCGGAAGTCGTCCTTGCCGGCGTCCTTCTGCCCGTCGAACAGATAGGCGCAGTGGTCGGTCGAGATCACCTGCAGCACGTTCGTGCGCACCGCGTTCCAGAGCACGTCCTGGTTCGCCTTCGGCCGCGGCGGCGGCGTGTAGACGTACTTCGCGCCCTCGAAGTTCGGCCGCTCGAGGAACGACTGGTCGACGAAGAGGTACTGCGTGCACGTCTCTCCCCACACGTTCCAGCCCTTCTCGCGCGCGATCTCGATCGGGTCGAGCGACTCCTTGCACGACACGTGCACGACGTAGAGCGCCGCGCCGGCGACCCGCGCCAGCTGGATCGCGCGGTTCGTCGCCTCGCCCTCCGTCTCCGGCGGCCGAGTCAGCGCGTGGTAGATCGGCTCGACGTGCCCGGCCTCGATCGCCTCCGCCATCAGCACCTCGATCGCGTCGCCGTTCTCCGCGTGCACCATCACCAGCGCACCGGTCTCCGCCGCGACCTGCATCGTGCGGAACAGCGTCTCGTCGTCGACCATCAGCGAGTCCTTGTACGCCATGAAGAGCTTGTACGACGTGACGCCGTGCTCCTCCGGCAGCCGGGCGAGCTCCTCGAGCGTCCCGCCCTCGCGCAGGTCGGTGACGGCGATGTGGAAGCCGTTGTCGATGATCGCCTTCCCCTCGCGCTTCCCGTGCCAGATCTCGAGCGCTTCGCCGAACGTCTGCCCCTTCCCCTGGATGCAGAAGTCGACGTGGGTGGTCGTGCCGCCGAACGCCGCGGCGGTGTGACCCGACTGGAAGTCGTCGATCGTCGTCTCGCCGCGCCAGGGCATCTCGAGGTGCGTGTGCGGGTCGACGGCGCCCGGCAGCACGTACTTCCCCACCGCGTCGATCACGCGGTCCGCGGCCACGTCGAGCGACTCGCCGATCAGGGAGATGCGCTCGCCCTCGATATAGACGTCGGCGACGTAGTCGTCGGCCGCCGTGATGACGCGGCCTCCCTTGATCAGCACGGACATCGAACGCCCTCCTTCGGTCAGACGCGCGAACGTGGCTCGCCCGGAACGGGCGAACCAGGTTCGAGAGTTTACGGTTTTGTCGCTTGCGAGCGATAAGTGATAAGAACCTCGCGTGGCGAATGCGGCCGTCGTAGCGCGACCTCCGCGCCTCCGCGTGCACGCCGCGCCGCTCGTGCGGGCGCTCGGCCGGGCCGGTCTCGTCGCGCTCGTGCTCGGCGCGCTGGTCGGCTTCTGGGAGCTGTACCACTGGATCTGGACGACCACCGGCTGGACGTGGCCGTTCGTCGTCAACGACACGTCGATGCCGCACGTGTGGACGATCTTCCACGCGTTCGGCCAGCCTGCGCAGGTCAACCAGCCCTCGCTGATCAGCGTGCTCCTGCACAAGACGGCGTTCACCGCGAAGGAGGCGGCCGCCGGCTTCGGCGCCGGCGCGCTGATCGGGTTCGCCCTCGGCGCCGTGCTCGTGCACTCGCGGCTGCTCCAGCGCGGCTTCCTGCCCTACATCGTCGGCAGCCAGACGGTGCCGATCCTCGCGATTGCGCCGATGGTCGTCGTCTGGGTCAACCCGAAGCTCCCGGGGCCGCTGCAGGGCTGGGGCGCGGTCGCCGTGATCGCGACCTATCTGACCTTCTTCCCGGTCGCGATCAACACGCTGCGCGGGCTCCAGGCCGCCGACCCGCGCGCGCTCGAGCTGATGCAGACCTACGCGGCGAGCCGGTGGACCGTGCTCTGGAAGCTGCGCGTTCCGTCGTCGCTCCCGTACCTGTTCTCTGCGCTCCGCCTCTCGGCGACGGCCAGCGTCGTCGGCGCGATCATCGGCGAGCTCCCGACCGGTCTGCAGGACGGCCTCGGCGGCGCGATCATCAACTTCAACCAGTACTACTCGATCGAGCCGCAGGAGCTGTGGGCGACGAACGTGATCGCCGCGCTGCTCGGGATCGCGTTCTTCACGATCGTCGTCATCGCGGAGAAGGCCATCGTCCGCCGCGCTCCCCGGGAGTTCGCGTGAGCGTGCTCACGCGAACTCCGGGGAGGGGGACTCGGGGGAACCGGGAGGTTCCCCCTTGCGCCGAGGCGCGGCTCTGCCGCGTCTCGGCGGGACTTCTGGAGCACGTCGCATGATCGTCGAGACGGCTGCGCCGGCCGTCGTCCGGCTCGAGGGGGTGACGAAGACGTTCCCGCAGGGAAACGTGACCGCGCTCCAGGACATCGACCTCGAGCTCGCGCCCGGCGAGTTCGTCTCGCTGATCGGCCCGTCGGGCTGTGGCAAGTCGACGCTGCTGCGCGTGATCGGCGATCTGATCGAGCCGACCGCGGGGACGATCTCGGTCAACGGCAAGAGCGCCCGCCAGGCGCGCAACGACGGCGACTACGGCATCGTCTTCCAGAGCGCGGTGCTCTTCGACTGGCGCACGGTCGCCAAGAACATCGCGCTGCCGCTCGAGATGCTCGGCTGGGACCGCAACCGCCGCCGTGCCCGCGTGCAGGAGATGCTGGAGCTGGTCGAGCTGACCGGCTTCGGGGAGCACCACCCGTGGCAGCTCTCGGGCGGCATGCAACAGCGGGTCGCGATCGCGCGCGCGCTCGCGTTCGAGCCGGCGCTGCTGCTGATGGACGAGCCGTTCGGCGCGCTCGACGAGATGACGCGCGAGCGGCTGAACCTCGAGCTGCTCTCGATCTGGGCGAAGACCGGCAACACCGTCGTCTTCGTCACGCACTCGATCTCGGAAGCCGTCTTCCTCTCGACGCGCGTCGTCGTGATGAGCCCGCGCCCCGGCCGGGTCGCCGGTGTCTTCGACATCGACCTGCCGACGCCGCGCACCGCGGACACGCGCGACACGCCGCGCTTCTTCGAGCTCGTGACGCAGGTGCGCGAGCTCTTGCGTCGCCGCGGCGAGCACCTGCTGCCGGAGGAGGAGGCGGCGCTCGAATGAGCGCGATCACCGTCTCCGGCGGCCGGGGATCGGCGCACGGCGTCCGCGTGCTCCGCAAGCTCGGGGAGTGGCTGCCGGCGCTCGTCGTCTTCGTGCTCGTCGTCGGGCTCTGGGAAGGGCTGACGCGCGCGCTCGACGTGCAGCAGTTCCTGCTCCCGAAGCCGAGCGCGATCGTCAGCACGTTCTGGACGCAGCGGCATTCGCTCTGGCCGGCGGGCTGGTACACGTTCAAGGAGGCGCTCGGCGGCTTCGCGATCGGCTCGGGTCTCGGGATCGTCGCCGCGACGGTCGTCGGCCGCTTTCGCACGGTCGGCAAGGCGCTGATGCCGGTGTTCGTGACCGCGAACGCGGTGCCGATCATCGCCTTCGCTCCGATCTTCGGCGCCTGGTTCAACCCGATCTCGGCGCAGTCGAAGATGGCCGTCGCGGCCGTCCTCTGCTTCCTGCCGGTGACGGTGAACACGCTGCGCGGCCTGCAGAGCGCGAAGCCGGAGCAGATCGAGCTGATGCGCTCCTACGCCGCGAGCGAGCTCCAGATCTGGTGGCGGGTACGCGTGCCGACCGCGCTGCCGTTCCTGTTCACCGCGCTGAAGGTGGCGAGCGTGCTCGCGATGATCGGCGCGATCGTGGGCGAGTACTTCGGCGGCGCGCTGAACGCGCTCGGCGTGCTGATCAACACGGACGCCGGTGTGTTCCAGTTCGTCAGGGCGTGGGCAGGCATCCTCGTCGCGTCGCTGCTCGGGCTCGCGCTCTACGGCGCGGTCGTCGCGACGGAGCGGATCGTGCTCCGCTGGAGCCCGGAGGCGCGGGGCTCGTAATCGGGCGGCGCGCGCGATAAGAATCACCCGACAGGACCGTCAGTCACGGGATAGACCGGAAAGGGGAACGGAATGAGGAAGCGGTGGATGGCCCTCGCGGTGCTCGTCGTCGCACTGGGCGGGACGCTCGCGGCGGTGGTCGGGACGGCCTCGTCGGCGTCGGCGTCGACGAAGCTGACGAAGGTGTCGATCCAGCTGCAGTGGGTGCCGCAGGCGCAGTTCGCCGGTTACTTCGCGGCGCAGCAGCTCGGCTACTACAAGGCTGCCGGCCTCGACGTCAAGCTGCTGAACGGCGGGCCGCAGATCGTCCCGGGCCAGGTGGTCGCGTCGGGCCGTGCGCAGTTCGGCGTCAACTGGCTGACGGCCCTGCTCGCCGCGCGCGACACGGGCACCAACCTCGTCGATATCGCGCAGATCTTCTCGCGCTCGGGCATGACGGAGCTCACCTGGAAGTCCTCCGGCATCAACACGATCGCGAAGATGCGGGGCAAGAAGGTCGCGAACTGGCTCGGCGGTGACCAGTACGAGCTGTTCGCCGCGCTCACGGCGGCGGGCATGGGACCCGCGAAGAACAACGGCGTCACGATCGTTCAGCAGCCGTTCGACATGGGGCTGTTCCTCAACCACCAGGTCGATGCGGCCTCGGCGATGACCTACAACGAGCTGGCGCAGGTGCTGGAGACGAAGAACCCGAAGACGGGCAAGCTGTACCAGCTCAAGGACCTGAACGTGCTCGACATGCAGAAGCTCGGTTTCGGCATGCTCGAGGACAACCTCTTCTCGACCGCGTCCTACTTGCAGAGCAAGGCGCACCAGCAGATCGCCGAGAAGGTGATCGGCGCCACGCTCGCCGGCTGGATCTACTGCCGCGACCACGTGAAGCAGTGCGTCAACTTCACGCTCAAGGCGGGACCGACGCTGCCGGCAGGCCACCAGACGTGGATGATGAACGAGATCAACAAGCTGATCTGGCCCAGCAAGGACGGGATCGGGATCATGGATCCGGCCGCGTACAAGCGGACCTGGAAGCTGATGCTGAAGTTCGGCGGCATCAAGAAGGCGCCGACGGCCGGCGCCTACCGGACCGACCTCGTTCGCGCCGCCGTGGCGGGCCTGAAGAAGCAGGGCCTGGACGTCTACGGCAAGAGCTACAAGCCGATCGTCGTCCACCTGACGCCCGGCGGGAAGTAGTCGCTCGACGGAGCAAGGAGGTTCGCCTGCCGTCGCGGGCGGGCGAACCTCCCGTCTCGGACTAGGATCGACGCGAGATGGCGCTCGACCCCTCCCGCACCGTCGCCGAGCTGGAGGAGCTGCGCGAGCTGACCGGCGACGAGAGCGGCGCGCAGCGGGTCGCGTGGACCGAGACGTGGGAGCGCGCGCGCAGCTGGTTGCGCGAGCGCGTCGCGGAGACCGGCGCCGTCGAGGAGGTCGACGCGGCCGGAAACCAGTGGTTCACGCTGCACGGCGGCTCGGGTCGCGCGCTGCTGATCGGCGGCCACATCGACTCGGTGCCGAACGGCGGCTGGCTCGACGGCTGCCTGAACCTGCTCGCGGGGGTCGAGGTGCTGCGGCGGATCGCGGCGGAGGGGTCGCCGCCGGTGACGGTGCGGCTGGTCAACTGGGCGGACGAGGAGGGCGCCCGCTTCGGACGCTCGCTCTTCGGCTCGTCGGCGGCGGCCGGCTCGATGCGCGACCAGGACGAGCTGCGCAAGCTGCGTGACGCGAACGGGGTCACGCTTCCCGACGCGCTCCGCGAGCACGGCGTCGACCTGGATCGCGCGCTCGACGCGCGCTCGCAGCTCGAGGGGGCGGCGGCGTACCTGGAGCTGCACATCGAGCAGGGCCCCGTGCTGGAGTCGCTCGACCTGCCGCTCGGGGTCGTGCTGGGCACGTTCGGGGTCGAACGGTCGCGCTTCACGTGGCGCGGCCAGGCTGCGCACGCCGGCTCGACGCCGATGAACGCGCGCCGCGACGCGCTCGCGGGCGCCGCGAAGCTCGCGCTCTACCTGCGGGAGATCGCGTTCGAGGTCGGCGACGGCGCCGTGTGCACCTCGGGCGGCGTGGTCTGCAAGCCGGGGATCGTCACCTCGGTGGTCGAGACGGCCGAGCAGCTGCTCGACCAGCGCCACCTCGACGCGGGGAAGCTCGCGCGGATGCTGGAGCTGGCGCGCGAGGGCGCCGGGCGGTTCGCCGAGGAGGAGCGGCTCGACGTCCAGTGGGAGCAGATCTGGCGGATCGAGCCGATCCTCTTCGACGACACGCTGATCGGCTTCGCCGAGGAGGCGATCCGCGAGGTCGCCGGCGAGGCGCACCGGCTGCCGTCGGGGCCGCTGCACGACGCCGCGGAGGTCTCGCGGGCGGGCGTGCCCACGGTGATGCTGTTCGTGCAGAGCCTGCGCGGCCTCTCCCACACGAAGCTCGAGGACACGAAGCGCGAGCACCTCGAGCTGAGCGTCGCCGCGCTCGACCGCCTTGCCTCGAAGACGATGGCCTGGCTCAGCTAGACACGGCCGGGAAACTGTTTCGCGGACATGTCCGCGAAACAGTTTCGAAGCTTTTCGGCATACGGCGCGCGCTCCTCCGGCGACGCCCAGCGGAACTCCGCGTTGCGTTCGTAGAGCCGGTCGTCGCGTCGGCGGGGGAAAACGTGGACGTGGAAGTGTGGGACGTCCTGGCCGGCGCCCGGCTCGTTGTGCTGCCGCGTCGACGTGCCTTCGCAGTCGTAGGCCTCCCGCATCGCAATCGCGACACGCTGGACGGTCGCGTACACAGCCGCGAGCTCGGCTCGCGAGATCGAGTAGAGATCCTCGACGTGGGCGAGCGGCACGACGATCACGTTTCCCTCCGTCGGGGGCCACCAGCGCGGCGAGACGAAGGCGAGTGTGCGGTCGTCGCGCCAGACGACGTCGTCGAGGCAGTTGCGGGCCGTCTCCGTACCCGCGGCGAGCGCGCAGAACGGACACCCGTCCACCATCAACAGTTTCGTGACGGTGTCTGACACCGTTAGGTGTCAGACACCACCTCGGCGACGACCGGATTCCGGAGCACGCCGATCCCCTCGACCTCCACCTCGACGACGTCGCCGGGCTGCAGCGAGATGCGCGGCTCGCGCGCCCAGCCGACGCCGGACGGCGTGCCGGTGAGGATGAGATCGCCCGGCTCGAGCGTGAACACGGCCGAGGCGTGCGCGACGAGGCGGCGCACGGGAAAGATGAGGTCTGCCGTGTTCCCGTCCTGCAGCACCTCGCCGTTCAGGCGCTGCACGACCCGCAGCCCGGAGCCGTCCCCCAGCTCCGACACGGGCACGAGGCGGTCGCCGAGCGGGCAGAAGGTGTCGAAGCCCTTCCCGCGCGTCCACTGGCCGTCGCCGTACTGGAGATTGCGGGCGGAGACGTCGTTCGCGCAGCGGTAGCCGCGCACGAGCTCCAGCGCGTCGTCCTCCGAGACGCGGCGGCCGCGCGCGCCGATCTCGACCGCCAGCTCCGCCTCCGCGTCGACGTGCGTCGCCTCCGGCGGCAGCACGATCCCGTCGCCCGGGCCGATCAGCGTGTTCTCGAACTTGCCGAAGAGGAGCGGCTCGGAGGGTGCGTCGTCGCCCAGCTCGGCGGCGTGCTCCGCGTAGTTCCGACCGACGCAGATGATCTTCACGTCCGTGCTCCCGACGGCAGGCGTGTTCCTGGCCTGCCGAGCGAAAACCGAGCAGCGCAAGGACGCAGGGAGCGCAGATAGCTGAAGCTATCTGCGCGACTGAGGACGCCGGGATGCGAAGGTTTGCAGCCGGCAGAGCAGACAACCGCGCCTGTCGTCGGGGGCACGTAAGCATGATGACGCAGTAGGCTGGTCGGCGTGAGCATGGACTTCGGCGTCACCGTCCTGCCCGACCCGCCGTACACGCGCTGGCTCGAGCTGATCCAGCTCGCGGAGCGCCACGGCTTCGGCTACGCGTGGACGTACGACTCGCACGTGCTGTGGCAGGAGTCGATCCCGATGCTCGCCGTCGCGGCGCGGGAGACGTCGAAGATCCGGCTCGGCCACTTCGTGACGAACCCGGCGACGCGCGAGCCGACGGTGCTCGCGAGCGCGTACGCGACGCTGCACGACCTGTCCGACGGCCGCATGGTCATGGGCGTCGGTCGCGGCGATTCCGCCGTCCGCTACATCGGCCGCCAGCCGATGAAGGTGGCGGAGTTCGAGCGCGCGCTGCGGATGGTGAAGGGCTTCATGAACGGCCGCGAGGTGAGCTGGAACGACCGGGAGCTGCAGCTCAAGTGGGTGCGGCCCGAGCTGCCCGAGATCCCGATGTGGGTCGCCGGCTACGGACCCAAGGCGCTCGGCGTGGCCGGCCGCGTCGGTGACGGCGTGATCATCCAGCTCGCCGACCCCGAGATCATCACCTGGATCATGGACACGGCCCGTCGCGCAGCCGAGGCGGAGGGCCGCGACCCGGCCGCGTTGAAGTGCATCGTCGGCGCGCCGAGCCACGTCACCGACGACCTCGCCGACGCGCGCGAGCAGGTGCGCTGGTTCCCCGCCATGGTCTCGAACCACGTCATGGACCTGATCGAGCGTTACGGCACGGACGGCTCCACGGTGCCGAAGGCGCTCACCGACTACGTCCAGGCGCGCAAGTTCTACGACTACGACGAGCATTCGCGCGTGGGCGCGAAGCACGGCGCGTTCGTCACCGACGAGATCTGCGACCGCTTCTGCGTGATCGGCGACGCCGCCCGTTGCGCGGACAAGCTTCGAGAGCTCGAAGCCGTCGGCGTCGACCAGTTCAACATCTACCTGATGACGCACGGCCAGGAAGAGACGCTGCGGGCCTACGGCGACGAGATCATCCCGCAGCTCTCCGCAGTCTCCGCGTAGGGTTAGCCGTACTGCGTCGTCCGAGCGCGACCGCTATCGTGGCCGCCATGGAGGAGAACGGCACGCCGGCGAACGGCGCGGTCGTGACGGCGCACGACCTCACCCGCCGCTACGGCCAGGGGGAGGCGGCGGTCGACGCCCTGCGCGGCGTCTCGCTCGGCGTCCGCGAGGGCGAGCTCGTCGCCGTGATGGGGCCGTCGGGGTCGGGAAAGTCCACGCTGATGCACATCCTGGCGGGACTCGACAAGCCGACGAGCGGCGAGGTGTCGATCGGCGGCGAGACGATCACGGGGATGGACGACACGGACCTGACGAAGCTCAGGCGCCGTCGGATCGGCTTCGTGTTCCAGTTCTTCAACCTGCTGCCGATGCTGACCGCCGAGGAGAACGTGCTGTTGCCGCTGTCGATCGCGGGCGAGAAGCCCGACGACGCCTGGTTCGGGGAGCTGCTGGCGAAGACGGGGCTCAAGGAGCGCGCCACGCATCGGCCCAGCGAGCTGTCCGGCGGGCAGCAGCAGCGCGTGGCGATCGCGCGCGCGCTCGTCTCGCGTCCGTCGATCGTCTTCGCCGACGAGCCGACCGGCAACCTCGACTCCAAGACGAGCGGCGAGATCCTCGAGCTGATGCGCGACTCGGTCGACAGCTTCGGGCAGACGACGGTGATGGTGACGCACGACCCGCGCGCGGCCGCGATCGCCGACCGCATCCTGTTCCTTGCAGACGGGCGCATCGTCGAGGAGCACACGGATGTGACCGCGGCCGACGTCGTCACGGTCATGCAGGGCCTCGACTCCTAGCGCACCGTGCTGAGGGTCGTCCTCAAGGGGCTCGCAGGCCGCAAGCTGCGCGCGGCGCTCACG
>Ga0209810_1001606_pt1 | contig 32824 bp, 27 predicted proteins | sample Coa_R1_7_FD_187159 | JGI IMG/M metagenome (GOLD analysis project Ga0209810, IMG submission 187159) | Surface soil microbial communities from Centralia Pennsylvania, which are recovering from an underground coalmine fire - Coalmine... | ecosystem: Environmental > Terrestrial > Soil > Unclassified... | reverse complement strand
CGGGATGTTGATGCGCTCGCAGCGCCGCACGAGCGTGTCGCGCCGCTCGTCGAAGGTGTACACCGCGGACCGGAGGCCGCGCGCCGCGGCCTCTTTCACGAAGTGCATCCCGAGCGTGGTCTTCCCCACGCCGGTCGGCCCGCTGACGATGGTGACCGTGCCGCGCTCGATGCCCCCGGCGAGCAGCTGGTCGAGGTGCGGCAGGCCGGAAGGCAGCAGCACCGGCTCGAACGCCGTCCCATACCGTTCCGGGATCAGCCGCGGGAAGATGACCGCCCCGCCCGGCCCGACCGTCATCGCGTGCGCGCCGGTGCGATAGTCCGACCCGCGAAACTTCGTGATGCGCAGCTCGCGCGCGCGAGCACCGAGCGAGAGCTCGAGCACCCCGTCGACGATGAACCGGACGTCGTCGTCCGGTGTCTCGACGCTGGATTCGGAGGTCACGAGCACGGTGGCGCCTTGCTCGACGAGGTAGCGCAGAAACGAGAGCGCCTGGCGCCGGAAGTGGAACACGTCGGGCGCCAGATAGCGCAGCTGCGTCATCGAGTCCACGAACACGCGCCGCGGCCGGATCCGGCGGATCGCCTCGACGATGCGGCTCGTCGTCGGATTCCGCTCGACCTCGCCGGCCGAGAAGATGTCGTAGGTCTGGACGGTCTCGAACACGTCCGAGCCCGGGGTCAGGTCGAGCACGTCGACGCCGCTCGAATCGAAGCCGCCGCGCCGCGCGTTGTCGCGCAGCTCCGACTCCGGCTCGGCGAAGGTGATGTAGAGGGCGCGCTCGTTCGCATCGCCGGACGTGAGGAAGTGCCACCCGAGCGTGGTCTTTCCCGTCCCCGGAGGGCCCGTGAGCAAATAGGTCCTCAGGGGGATGAAGCCGCCCAACAACACTTCGTCGAGCCCTTCGACCCCCGACGAAACGCGGTGCGCCGAGATCACCAGGACGCTCTTTCCCCAGTTCGGCGCGTTTCGTTCAGCGCCGGGGAACGTTTTCGCGCGGCGGGACGGCGGGCGGCCGTCCGCGCTCAGGACGAGACGGAGGCCGGCGCCGGACGCGGCCGCGGCGGCTCGTAGGTCGCGCGCGACTCGTCCTGCGGGTAGCGCGAGAAATGTCCGCGCGCGAACTGTGTGAGCAGCGCGTCGAACAGCATGGCGCCGAGCGGGACGAGGGTTTCCTCGTACAGGTCTCGCGCCCGCACGTCGGCGGCGCGCCCGATCTCGATCGTCCCGGCGAGCTCGCCGGTGTCGATCCCCTCGTCGATCCAGAACCACGAGACGCCGCAGGTCGGATCGCCGTTCTTCACCGTCCAGTAGACCGCATCGCGGCCGCGGTGCACCGGCAGCGGGCTCGGGTGGAAGCACAGGGCGCCCACGCGCGGCAGCGCTCGATCGGCGTCCTTCAGCATCCGGGTGTAGTTCGCGAGCACCAGCACGTCGGCCGCCGCCGGGTCGTCGACCAGCTCGACGCCGTGTTTCGCGCACAGCGACAGCGCGGCTTCATAGATGGAGCCGGAGCCCCAGACGGTCATCTTCAAGGGACGACCCTTGGCCGCGCCGCCGCGGAATTCCGGCCGCGCGCCCGTACCGGCCGCCGGGCGTGCCGCCTTACGCCTTCTCGCGCGGCTGAAGCGCCTCGGCGCGTTCGCGCAGACGCAGCAGCCCGGCCAGGATCATGAGGGCGGCGCCGAGCGCGATCACCCAGTAGCCCCATTCGAGGTGCACCTGGCGGAGGAGCATGTCGCCGAGGCGGGCGAGGAGCGAGCCGCGCCCTTGGCCGGCCGACGCCAGGGCGCGCGACACCATCCCGGCGAGGCGGTCGTGAAAGGCGTACAGCAAGCCGCCGATGAGAAGGCCGCCGGGAAGCGACGGCGTGACGATGTCGACCAGCGCGGCGATCCCGACGGCGGCGGCGATCACGACGACCCAGACGCCGTCGCCGCGGCCGTTCAGGAAGTAGGTGATGTCGCCGACGAACGGCAGCGACGCGAACGGACAGAACGCCCCGCCGATCGCGAGCAGCGCGCCCGCGACGGCGAGGAGACGCGACGCGAGCGCGCCGCTCAGCGCTCCGTCACGGCTTCGCGGACGATGCGGTCCTGCTCGACCGCGTGCGCGCCGGCGTAGCCTTCGGACGGGCTCGCGCGGTACGGGCGGCCGACGTAGTCGATGTCGGCGATGCCGCGCGGGAGGCGTTCGACCAGACGCCGGCGGACGTGGGCGCGCGCGCCCATGTTCTTCGGCTCTTCCTGCACCCACACGATCTGCTTGGCGTTCCCGTACGACTCGAGCGTCGCGACGAGCTCGTCGGTCGGCAGCGGGCTGAGCAGCTCGACGCGGACGATCGCGGTCTTGCGCTCCTGCGCGTACGGCTCGCTCGCGATGAGATCGTAATAGATGTGCCCGCTGCACAGCAGCACGCGCTCGACGTTCGCCTTCGCGCCCGCGCCGTTCGCGTAGCGCGGGTCGTCGATCACCTCGCGGAACGAGCCGTTCGCGAGCTCGTCGATCGTCCCGTACGCCGCGCGATTGCGCAGCAGGCTCTTCGGCGTCATCACGACGAGCGGGAACGCCTGCTTCGCCTTCGCCTGCGCGCGCAGCAGGTGGAAGTACTGCGCCGCGGTCGAGCAGTTCGCGACGCGGATGTTCCCCTCGGCGCTGAGCTGGAGGAAGCGTTCGAGCCGCGCGCTCGAGTGCTCCGGGCCGGCGCCTTCGTAGCCGTGCGGGAGCAGCAGCGTCAGGCGCGTCTGCTGGCCCCACTTCGCGGCGCCGGCGGCGATGAACTGATCGATGATGATCTGCGCGCCGTTGTTGAAGTCGCCGAACTGCGCCTCCCACAGCACGAGCCCGTCGGGGAGCAGCGTCCCGTAGCCGTACTCGAAGCCGAGGCACGCGTACTCGCTCAGCGGCGAGTTGTAGATCTCGAACGACGCCTTCGCGCCCTCGAGGTGCTGCAGCGGGACGTACTTCGCGCCCGTCTTCGCGTCGTGCAGCACGGCGTGGCGGTGCGAGAACGTGCCGCGCTCGCTGTCCTGACCGCTCAGACGCACCGGCGTCCCTTCGCTCAGCAGCGAGGCGAACGCGAGCGCCTCCGCGAGGCCCCAATCGACCTCGCCCGTCTCGCGCAGCGCCTGCGCGCGGCGCTGGAACTGCTGCACCAGCTTGCGGTTCGGCGTGAAGCCGTCCGGCGCGCGCACGACCGCCTCGGCCCACCGGAGCAGGGTCTGCTTGTCGACCCGCGTGTCGGGCGACGGCTCGCGGTGGCCGATCTTCGCGACCGAGGCCTTCGCGTCGGGCTTCCGCGCGCGCACGTTCTTGTGCGCCTCCGCGATCCGCGCCGACGCGGCGTCCTGCACGTCCTTGACCTGCTCGGCGGTCAGCACGCCTTGCGCCACGAGCTGCGAGGCGTAGAGCTCACGCACGGTCGGATGCGACTTGATCGCTTCGTACATGCGCGGCTGCGTGTAGGCGGGCTCGTCCTGCTCGTTGTGGCCGAAGCGCCGGTAGCCGATGAGATCGACGACGACGTCGCGGCCGAACTTGCGCCGGTAGTCGATCGCGAGGTGCACGGCGGCGATGCACGCCTCGACGTCGTCGGCGTTGACGTGCACGATCGGCAGATCGTAGCCCTTCGCGAGGTCCGAGGCGTAGCGCGTCGAGCGCGCCTCCGACGGATCGGTGGTGAAGCCGACCTGGTTGTTCGAGATGATGTGGATCGTGCCGCCGGTCGAGTAGCCGGCGAGGCCCTGGAGGTTGAGGACCTCGGCGACGACGCCCTGCGCCGCGAACGCCGCGTCGCCGTGGATCAGGATCGGCGCCGCGACTTCGGTGTTCATGGTCGGCGGGTTGACGTCGTGACGCGTCTGCAGCGCGCGCGTCATCCCTTCGACGACGCCGTCGACCGCTTCGAGGTGCGAGGGGTTGTGGGCGAGCTGGACGTCGATCGCCGTCCCGTTCGGCGTGACGTACTGGCCGTGCGCGCCGTGATGGTATTTCACGTCGCCGGTGGAGTCGTCGCCTTCACCGACCTCCTCGCGCAGCGAGGCCGCTTCGAACTCTTCGAGCAGCTCCTCGTACGGCAGGTTCACGACGTGCGCGATCGTGGCGAGGCGGCCGCGATGCGCCATCCCGAGCACGACCGTCTTGGTCCCGTCCTCGGCGAGCAGCGAGATCGTCTGCTCGAGCATCGGGATCATGACGTCGAGACCTTCGACCGAGAAGGTCTTCTGCGACATGAACTGCTTGCGGAAGTAGCGCTCCATCGTCTCGACCTTGGTGAGACGCTGGAGGATCTGCGCCTTGCGCTGCGGCGCGAGCGGACGCCGGTGCTGCCCGCTCTCGATGTAGTCGCGCAGCCATTCGCGCTGCTGGACGCTCGAGATGTGCTCGATCTCGTACGCGATCGTCGAGCTGTACGTCTTGCGCAGCTCCGGCAGCACGTCGGCGAGCGTGTTGCCGGGAACCTTCACGCGGAGCACCGAGGCGGGGATCGCCGCGAGCATCGACGGCGTCAGCCCGTACGTGGTCGGATCGAGGGACGGATCGCCGGGCGGCTGCGAGCCGAGCGGATCGAGCGTCGCGGCGAGATGACCGTGGCGCCGGTACGCCGAGACGATCGCCATCCCGGCCGCGATCGCGCGCAGCATCTCTTCCGACGGAAGGCCGGCGACCTCGGCGGTCATCGGCTCGGTGCGCGGCGGCTCGCCGCTCGCCGCCGACGCGGCGTTCGTGCTCGCCGGACGGACGCCGGCGGAGAGCCCCATCTCGGCGAAGATCGTCTCGTAGAAGTCGCCCGCGCCGGAAAGCAGCTCGTCGACGCGGCGCAGGAACTCGCCCGACTGCGCGCCCTGGATGACGCGATGGTCGTAGGTCGAGGTCATCGTCATGACCTTCTCGACGCCGAGCTGCTCGAGCGTCGAGCGCGACGCGTGCGCGAAGCCGGGCGGGTAGGCGATCGCGCCGGTGGCGATGATCGCGCCCTGGCCCGCCATCAGCCGCGGCACCGAGGCGACGGTCCCGATCCCGCCCGGGTTCGTCAGCGTGAACGTCGCGCCGGTCTGCTCCTCGACGGTGAGCTTGTTGTCGCGCGCCTTCGCGACCAGGTCCTCGTAGGCGGCGCGGAAGCCCGCGAAATCGAGCGAGGCCGCGTTCTTCAGCACCGGAACCACGAGAAAGCGCGAGCCGTCCTTGCGCTGCGCGTCGACGGCGAGCCCGAGGTGCACGCCGGCTTCGACTCGTTGCGGCTTGCCGTCGACGCGCCGGAACGACGCGGTGATCGCGGGCTGCTCGCGGGCGGCACGCGCGAGCGCGAACGCGATGACGTGCGTGAACGAGACCTTCTCCGCGCGGCCGGCCTGCTTCAGCGCGGCGTTCAGCTCGGCGCGGCGCTGCTCGAGCGTGCCGACGTGCAGCGTGCGGAACGACGTCGCGACCGGGATCGTCAGCGACTGGTCCATGTACGAGGCGAGCGTCGCGGCCGAGCCCTTCAGCTCGCTGACCTTCGCCTCGCCGGAGAGCGGCGGATACTGCACCGCCGGCCCCGCGGCCGGCGCGGCGGAGCCGAGCCCGCCGGAGAAGGCCACCGTCCCCGAGGCGACCGCCGCCTCGACGTCCTCGCGCAGGACGAGTCCGCCGGGCCCGGTCCCTTTCAGCTGCGAGGCGTCGATGTGAAGCCGTTCGACCAGGCGCCGCGCGTGGTGCGAAAGGACGCCGGCCTTGCCGTTCCCGCCGCCGTGCGTCTCGGCGGGCGGCGCGGCCGCGCCCGCGGAGCCGTAGCCGCTCGGGGTGACGAGCGCCGGCTCGCTCGCCGTCCCGGGCCCGGCGCCGCGCGCCGGCGCGGAGCCGCCGGCGGGCGCGGACGCGGATGCGGAGGGTGCGGGCGCCGCGCCCCCTTCGGGCTTCGCGGCGGTCGTGTCGATCTCGGCCAGCACCGAGCCGACGCCGACCGTGGCGCCTTCCTCACCGTGGACGGCCGTGATGATCCCGCTTGCGGTCGACGGCACCTCGACGTCGACCTTGTCGGTCGTCACGTCGACGATCGTCTCGCCCTCGTCGACCCAGTCGCCGACCTTCTTGCGCCATTCGACGATCGAGCCTTCGCTCACCGACTCGCCCATCTCGGGCAGGGTGACGTTCACCAGGGTTTGCAAACGAGATCTCCGGAGCTGCGTTGTGGCGTCGTGCCGAGCCGGGAGGTTTCGGGCCTCACCGAAGGCGCGGCCTCCCGGCCAACCCGTCCATGATACGCCGACGCGGTGCACGTGTGAATCGGCGCCCGCCTATAGAAGAAAGAGGCGAGCCCTATGGAGTTACGCGACCTTCGGTATTTCGTCGCGGTCGCGCAGCACGGCAACTTCAGCCGCGCCGCCGAGCAGCTCGCCGTCTCGCAGCCGGCGCTGAGCGAGCAGGTTCGCAAGCTCGAGGACGAGCTGGGCGCGGCGCTCTTCCAGCGCACGAGCCGCGGCGCGACCCTGACCGACGCCGGCGAAGCCTTCCTTCCGCGCGCCCGCGCCGTTCTCGCCGAAGCGGACGCGGCCGCCGACTCGGTTCGCATGGTGACGAGCGGCGTCGCCGGGACGCTCACCCTGGGCTTCATCGACTCGGCCGCGCTCGCGCTTCTGCCGCCGCTGATCCGCCGCTTCACCGAACGCTATCCGAACGTGAAGCTCCGCCTGCGCGAGCTGGGAACGCAGCAGCAGCTCGAAGCGCTCGCGGGCGGTGCGATCGACGTCGGGATCGTGCGCGGACCCGTGCGGGGCGAGGGCGTGAGCGGGCGGCGTCTCGCGACGGAACCGCTGCTGATCGCACTGCCGACGAATCATCCGCTCGCTCGACAGAGCGCGATCGCCCTCGCCGATCTGCGCGACGAAGGCTTCGTGACGTATCCCGCCGAGCGGCACGCCGGCCTGTACGACGAGATGCTGCGTCTCTGTCACGCCGCCGGGTTCGAGCCGCGCATCGTGCAGGAAGCGAACGAGATCTCGACGATCTGCGCGATCGTCGCGGCGGGGCTGGGGGTCGCGGTCGTCCCCTCGTCGGCGACGACGATCGCGCTGCAGTCGGTCGTCTACCGCGAGCTTGCCGATCCCGGCGCCGTCCTGGAACGCTGGGTCGTGTGGCGTGAGCGCGTCGCATTGGGCGCCGTCACCGCGTTCGTCGCGTCGCTTCCGGACGAGGAACGCGTCGCCTAGCTATCGTTCGCGCAACGCCCGAACTTCCGCCCGCAGCTCGCGGAGCTCCGCGCGCATTTCACGATTCTGCGCGTCGAGCGCGCGGACGCGCGCGTGGAGCGCCTTGACGCCGGCGAGCGCGACGCCGTCTTCGTCGATCGACGTGATGTGCTTGTCGTCTCCGCCCACTTTGAACGCCGCGTAGAAATCCTGCGCCATCGGTCCGACGTGCCGCACACCCTGCTCGGTGCGATAGCTCCAACGGCTGATCGGCAACGAAGCGAGCTTTTCGAGCACCGAACGCTCGTCGAGCGGCACGATGTCGGTCTTTGCGTTGCGGTCGCTCAGCGAGGCCCACGTTCCGGAACCTGCGCCCAGCTGCGCCCCGACGGTGCTTCCCGGATTCGTGTACAACGTGAACCCGCCGGACGCACGCGCGAGGAACTGATACGCGCGCGAGGATTTCAGAAACGCGGTGCCGTCGGAGCCGTCGCTCCAGACGAACGTTCCCGTTTGCTGCGCCTGCGCGCGCGCCCCCGCTGCGAAGCTGTACGTACCGGAGGCGACGTTCTCGTAGCCTCCGGGAACCGTCGCGAACGCGCCCGAAGCGGTTTGCAGATACCCTCCGTCCACGACCGCACCCTCGCCCGACGCGGTGTTGTACCCGCCGGACGCGATGTACGCGCCGGCTCCCGAGACGGTGTTGTTCGTGCCGGCGCCGATGAACCCGTACTGAGCGGTCACGCTGTTCGTCGTTCCGCCGACGATCGCGGCGTCGTCCGCCGACACGCTGTTCTTGTAACCGCCGCCGACGAACTCGTCGCCGCCGGTCGCGGAGTTCTGAGACCCGGCGACGATCGCGTCGTCGTAGTATCCCGAAACCGTATTGCCGCGTCCGCCTCCGATCACGCCGTACCACGCGCCGAGCGTGATGTTGTTGCCCGCCCCGGCACCGACGAACGACGCGGTCGCCACGGTCTTGTTGTTCAGGCCCGCGACGACCGAAGAGTAGTCGGCGGTGATTTGGTTGTTCGAGCCCGCGCCGATGAAGCCGTACGCCGCCGACATCGCATTGCCGCTGCCCGCGCCGATCGCGCTCCACGCGCCGAAGCCCCCGTCGATGCTGTTGCTCTCGCCCCCGCCGATGAACGACCCGCCGGCACCGCCCGGGGAGATGAGATTATTGCTTCCGCCGACGACGCTCGTCTCGTCGCCGCACGCGTTGTTGCGGTAGCCGCCCACCAGAACGGAGTCGTAACCGCCCGCGAACCCGCCGTCGTGGGCGGCGCCGACGAACGACCCGGTGCCGTTCGAACTGCAGGCGGAGAGCGCGAGCGTACGGCGCACGGCGTCGGGTCGCGCACCGCGAGCCTGCGGTCCCGCGCCCGACCCGGAGGAAGCCCCGGCGGCGGGAACGGCGTGCGACGCGCTCGAGCCGTCCGCGCAGGCGCACAGCATCGCCGCGAACACGGCCATCGGCGCGCACAGGTAGGCGGGACGTCGCATGAGAGAATCCTCGGGCGAGTGGGTTGAGCGGTCGTGGTAAGCCGCGTCCGACCGCTTATCCTGCCCTCCTGCCTCGGCCTCCCCGGACCGCCGATGCACCGCTGACGTCCCCGTCCCGTCATCCGCGATCCGCCGGCCTCGGCGGTCGGCCCTCATTGTTCCATGCCGTGCCGGCTCGGCGGCCGGATGTGCAGCGGCGATGCGAGAGCAACGCACGGGTTGCCGGCCGATGCGCCGCCGGCTACGCTGGATGCATGACGCGCGAGGGCTTCACCATTTTCGATACGGCGCTCGGATGCGCGGGCATCGCCTGGCGGGACGACCTCGTGGTCGGCGCGTCGCTCCCGCTGCCGTCGGCGAACGCGACGCGCGGACGCTTCGCCCGCCGCTTCCCGAGCCTCGACGAAGCGGAACCGCCGGCGTTCGTCGAGCGCGCGATCGAGGGCGTTCGCGCGCTGCTGCGCGGCGAGGACGCGCCGCAGCTCGACGGCGTGCGGCTCGACATGGCGGAGATCGGCGAGCTGCCGCGGCGCGTGTACGAGGTCACGCGCGCGATCGCGCGCGGCAGCACGCTCACGTACGGCGACGTCGCGACGCGAGTCGGCGACCGGAACGCGGCGCGCGCCGTCGGACGCGCGCTCGGCGACAACCCGTTTCCGCCGTTGGTTCCGTGCCATCGCGTCGTCGCCGCCGACGGGACGATGCACGGCTTCTCCGCGAACGGCGGCGTCGCGATGAAGCTGCGCCTGCTCGAGCTCGAAGGCTGGCGCGCGCAGCCCGGGCCGACGCTGTTCGAAGCGGCATCGCCCTAAGCGCGCGCAGCCGGCGAGGGCGACGGGGTCGGCGCGAACAGCGGCGGCGCCGTCTCTTGCGGCGGCGGCGCGCCGGCGGGCGCGAAGAGCGGCGGCTCCGTCTCGCCGGGCGCCGGCGATGCGCCGGGCGCGTGCGGTTCGGTGCCTTGGCGGCGCTCGACGTCGCGATCGGGAACCGACGTGGCGCCCGGCAACGGCGAGGGCGTCGGCGGCTCGGCGCACGCGCCGCTCGCGACGTCGTCGCCGAGCAGCACTTCGATGCGCGTGCCGCGCTGGATCGTGATGTCGGAGCCGTGGTGCAAGAAGCCGTACGGGCCGAGCACGTAGCCCGCGAACGGGATCCAGCCCACGATCCCCGGGATGTTGCGCGAGCTCCCGGTCGCGGTCGCGCTCGCCGCTTCTTTCCAGTCGATCGTCGCCTGCACGCGGCGTCCGTCGGGCAGCGCGAGATACCGCGTCTCGAGCACGACGTAGCCGCCCTTCCCGCCGCGATCGGCGTGATGCGCGATCGCGACGACGCCGTACCCGAAGGTGCCGATCGGCACGTCGGTTCCGTCGGGCGCGCGCACGTCGTCGACGGTCTGGATCCGGAACGGTTCGCCGGGGACGACCTTCGCCGTATCGATGGGGTCGAGCAGCACGACGGTGTCGCGAACGCAGAACGGACGCACCGGCGTCGGTGAAGCGAGCGGCTGCATCATCGGGACGGGCGCCGCGGTGCGGGCGCACAGGACCACGCCGGCCGCGGCGGCGCCGGCGGCGGCGAGGGTCCGAACGAACGAACGCATCGTCGAAAGAACGCAGGAGAGCGCCGAAACGGCGCGGCGACGACGACGGCCGCCCGCTCGGCGCGACGGCGCGAATCCCCAGAACGTGGTGTGCGGCGGAACGGTACGGTGGGTAACCGACGTGATGCTATGAGCAAGACGTCAACCCTCGACATCGTTCGCCCGCTCGCCGTCGGGCTCGGCATCTTCGGGGCGTGCAGCGCGATCGGTCTCGCGCAGTCCGCGAACAATCCTTGCGCGCCCGGACCCATGGCGGATCGCGGCGGCGCCTGGAACTCGTTCGATCCCGAGTACAACAACGTGAACGCGTGGCAGCCCGGCTGGGACACGGGAGCGTATGACCGCAATCACGTCCTCGTCGGCGTGGTGAACACCTTCTCGCCGTATCGTCTCACGATCATCCAGCCGCAGGGCGGGACGATGACCGTCGACCTCAAGCAAGGCACGGTGATCCGCCCGACCGGCGACACGCCCTCGACCGGCCAGCACGTCGCGGTGTTCGGCTACTGGAGCAACGGCACGTTCATCGCCAACCGCGTCGTCCTCCGCGGCTGACCCTCGCGTCGTCCTGCTCGACGCGCCGATGCCCGCCTCGCCGGCGGGCTTTTTCTTTGCGCGCGTTGCGATCGACAGCCGCGGCGGAGCGCCGAGCCCGGTTGCGGAAGCGGCGATGATGAACGCTTCGGATGGCACGCAGTTCGTCGCCGCGCTCGGGACGGGCAGTCCGGCGACGATCGCCGATGTGATCGCGACGATGAAGGCGCTCGACGCCGCGCTCGCACCGGCCGACGGGCTCAAGTGGTTCAACTTGCTGTACCTGAACGTGACGCAGCTCGTCGATACGGCGCCGCCGCAGGGAGGATGGCAAAACGCGGCGTGGCTCACGCGTCTCGACGTCGTCTTCGCGACAATGTATTTCGACGCGATCCGGAACTGGGCGCAGCACGCCGGCGGCGTCCCGAGTTCGTGGCAAGCGCTCTTCGAGGCACGCTTCGATGCGGGGATCGATCGCATTCAGTTCGCGCTCGCCGGCATGAACGCGCACATCAACCACGATCTCGCGCTCGCGTTGCTGCAGACCGACGCGGGGTTGAATGTCGTGCCGTCCCTCACGAGCCCCGAGCATGCCGACTTCGAGCACGTGAACGCATTGCTCACGACCGCGCTCCCGCAGGCGCTGACCTACCTAGCCACCGGTATCTTCGGCCAAGCGGCGCAAGACGCGGGAGCCGTCGGCCGTTACCTCGCGATCTGGAGCGTCGGCGCGGCGCGCGACTTCGCATGGGGCTTCGCCGACACGCTCCGGCCGCTGACGGGCGTCGCGCGTCAGGCCGTCGTCGACGCGCAAGACCAGATCACGGGCGTCCTCGGCCGAAGCCTTCTCCTCTGAGCCCGAAGCGACCGCCGAGCTCCCGTCCACAAAAAAGAAAGCCGCAGAATCGAAGCTCTGCGGCCGTCTGTCGTTGGTGCCCAGGAAGGGACTCGAACCCCCACGACCTCGCGGTCACTAATACCTGAAACTAGCGCGTCTACCAATTCCGCCACCTGGGCGCGGACCGACGACGATTCAGCCCGGCCGGGTCGCGGACCTCCCCTCGCCGCGCTCGCGTCGCGAGCGCGCGAACGTCAGGTTTCGGCCGCGGCGTAGCCGGCGGCGAGGCGCGCGCGAAGCCATAGAACCGGGCCGACGCCCGCGACGGCGAGGACGGCCGTCGCGATCCAGGCGACGCGCAGCGACGTCGCGTCGGCGAGGACGCCGAACGCCCACGGCGCGACCGCCGAGGCGCCGTAGATCGCGGTCAGCGCGAGTCCCAGCGCGCTCGCGGCGCGTTCGACGCCGCCGACCTCCACCATCGCGGCCGCCATGAGACCGTTCCAGCCGGCGCCGGCGAGTCCGAGGAGCGCGCTCGCGGCGAACAGCGGCACCACGGCGCCGCGGTGCAGCACGGCGAGTCCGGCGCACGCGAACGCCGCGAGGAGCGAGATGATCGCGAACGGCACGAGGCGGTCGCCGCCGAAGAACCGGTCGCTGGCGAAGCCCCACCAGAGCCGTCCGGCGATCGCGGTGAACTGCGCGAGCGCGAACGCCAGCGCCGCGACTCCGGCCGCGAGACCGATCTCGACCACGCCCGTCACGGTGACGAATGCGTTCATCGCGAGCTGCACCGAGACCAGGATCATCGACGTGACCGTCACGGCGATCAGCCGCGGATCGCGCGCGAGCGCGCGCATCCCGCGCAGCAGCTCGCGCGTGCGCGGCGGCGGTCCGGCCGCCACGCCGGCGGGCGCTTCTTCGTAGCCGGCGTACGCGAGCACCGTGGGGACGGCGACGAGCACCGCCGACACGACGAACGCCGTGCGATAGCCGCCGGGCACTCGCGCGAGCACGGGGAGCGCCAGCGCGCCGACCGTTCCGCCGAGCGGCACGCCCGCTTGCCGAATGCCCATCGCAAACCCGCGGTCGCGGTCGAACCACGTCAGGATCGCGCGTCCGCCGGCCGGCGTCGACACCGCGTAGCCCGCGCCGTACACCGTCATGCACGCGATCAGCCACGGATACGAGACGAGCGCCGCGGCGCCGAGCAGCCCCGCGGCCATGAGCACGCCTGCGGCGAGGAGCATCTTTCGCTCGCCCCACCGGTCGGTGAGCGCACCGGCGAGCGCGGTGAACGCGGTCGAGCCGAGCATCAGCGCGGTGAACACGATGCCGAGCTGCGCCTTCGAGAGCGCGAACGTCGCGACGAGAACGGGGCCGAGCGATCCGAGCGCCTGCTGCACGACCGACGCGCCGGCCTGCGCGCCGGTCATCAGCGCGAGCACGCGCCAGCGCGGGCTCACGCGCGCTGCACCAGCGTGATGCCGGCGGCGATCGCGGAGAGTCCGAACAGATCGTGGACGCCGACCGGCTCGTGCAGCAGCGCCGCCGCGATCGCCAGCCCGAACGCCGGCGTGAGAAAATAGAACGCGCTCACGCGCGAGGCCTCGCCGTGCGTGAGCAGCCAGAACCACAGCAGCGACGCGCCGACCGACATCACGAGCACGACGTAGACGAACGACGTCACGAATTCCCACGTCCAGTGCGCGTGCGGTGCGCCCTCGCCGGCGATCGCGAGCGGCAGCACGACCAGCGCGGCGGCCAGCAGCTGCAGCCCGGTCACCGCGCGCAGGTCGAGATCGGCGCACCACTTCTTGAAGACGACGGTCGATCCGACGCTCGCGACGACACCGCCGAGCGCGAGCGCGACGTCGTGCGGCGTCGCCGTTCCCGTCCCGGCGCGCGCCGCGACGATCGCGACGACGCCGCCGAAACCGAGCACCAGCCCGGCGATCTTCCCCGCGGTCAGCGGCTCGCGCAGCGCCCACGGCGCGACGATCGCGAGCAGCAGCGGGTTCAGCGACGCGACGATCGCGCCGACGCCGGACGCGAGGTGGCGCAGCGCCTCGTAGGTGAGGCCGAGGTAGAGCGCGTTCCCGAGGATGCCGAGGAGCGCGACGACGCCCCACTCGCGCGGCGTCCGCGGGAACCGCGCGCCGAGCGCGCGCGCGATGACGATCGCGATCGCGCCGGACGCCGCGAACCGCACGGCGAGGAACCACAGCGGCGAGGACTCCACGACGCCGATCTTGCTCGGGACGTACGCCGACGCCCAGAGAAAGATGTAGAAGAGCGCCGCCGCGGTGCCCCAGGCTCGACCGCTCACCGGCGGATCGTACGACGGCTGAAACCTCGCGGGCTGCGACCTCGGTCTGAGCGACGCACCATGGCCCAGGTCATCCCCATCGCGGCGGCGGAGGCCGCCGACTCCTATTCCGAGACCGTCACCGCGGTCGTCGAGGCGGTCGCGCCGTCGGTCGTCGGGATCGAGGTCCGCGCCGGCGGACGGCGCGCCGGCAGCGGCTCGGGATTCGTCGCCACGCCCGACGGCTTCGTGATCACCAACTCGCACGTCGTCCACGGCGCGCGCGAGATCGAGGTGGCGCTCCTCGACGGGCGGCGCGTGCGCGGGATCCCGGCCGGCGACGATCCCGACTCGGACCTCGCCGTGCTGCGCATCGCCGCCGACGAGCTGGTGCCGGTCGCGATGGCGGACTCGTCCGCCGTGAAGGTGGGGCAGCTCGTGGTCGCGCTGGGCAACCCGTTCGGCCTGCAATGCACGGTCACGGCCGGGGTCGTCTCGGCGCTCGGCCGCACGCTGCGCTCGCGTTCCGGCCGCCTCATCGACAACGTCGTGCAGACCGACGCCGCGCTGAATCCGGGGAACAGCGGCGGGCCGCTCGTCGATGCGCGCGGGCGCGTCATCGGGGTGAACACCGCCGTCGTCACCGGCGGCCAAGGGATCTGCTTCGCCATCGCCTCGAACACCGCGACGCGCATCGCGGGGCTGCTCATTCGCGACGGCTCGGTGCGCCGCGGCTACCTCGGCATCGCGGGGAGCGACGTCGACATCCCGCGCTACCTGCAGCGCCTGCACGCGCTCGCGCAGACGCGCGGGATCCTCGTGCAAGGCGTCGAGGACCACAGCCCGGCCTCGCGCGCGGGGATCGAGGAAGGCGACGTGGTCGTCGGCCTCGGCGAGGGCATCGTCGAAGGCGTCGACGCGCTGCACAAGCTGCTCACCGACCGTCCGATCGTCGACGCGCCGACGACGGTCGTGCTGCTGCGCCGCAACGCGCTCGTCACGCGCACGATCATCCCGGCCGAGGCCGCGCCACGCTGAAAAAAGAACCGGCGCGCCGCGAAGCGCGCCGGTTCGTCGTTCACGCGCCGAGCTTGCGGCTCAGAACGCGCCGGTGCCGTTCGGCGTGCCGTTTCCGGTCGGCCCGTCGTAGCCCGTCTCGCCGGTGCAGTAGTACGCGGGCGAGCAGCGGCCGTTCGAGCCGCTCGTCACGTCGTACAGCGACGAGGTGTGCGCGTACGGATACGAGCCGTTGCTGACCGTGTTTCCGGCGAGCGCGTAGATCGCGGCGATCGCCGGCGAGGCGACGCTCGTGCCGCCGAAGATCAGCCAGCCCGACTGGCCGTTGTACGCGTAGCTGTCGTACACGGCGACGCCGGTGTTCGGGTCGGCGTCGTAGGCGACGTCGCCGATCATGCGCTTCGTGCACGACGTGTCCTTCTGCCACGACGGCTTGCTGATGTACTTGCTGCAGCCGCTGCCGCTCCCGCTCCACACGGTTTCCGTCCAGCCGCGCGAGTTGCTCGCGGTCTTCAGGCTCGTCCCGCCGACCGCGGTCAGCGTGTTGTACGCCGCGGGGACCGCCGAGCCGTAGCCGCTGTCGCCGTTCGACGCCGTGATCGCGACGTTGGCGTGGTTGTAGTACGAGGCATAGCTCGTCTCACCCGACGACTCGCTGCCGCCGTAGCTGTTCGAGATCTCCGTCGCGCCGAGCGACGCGGCGGTGTTCACCGCGGTGCCGAGGTCGGCGAAGCTGGTCGAGTTCGCCTCGACGACGAGGATGTGGCAGTTGGGGCAGTTCGCCGACACCATGTCGACGTCGAGCGATTCTTCCTGACCCCACGACGCGTTCTTCGCGGGAAGCGTCGAGGTGCCGGTCTCGCCGACTTTCTTGAAGCAGCCGTTCGCGGTCGTGCACGCCGGGAGGCCGAACTGCGCGCGGTAGACGCCCAGATCGCTCTCGAGGTTGGGATCGTCGTACGCGTCGACGATCGCGACGGTCTTGCCGGAACCGCCGCTCGCCGCGGCCGACGTGATGTTGTACGCGGCCTGCAGCTGCGAGGGGCCGTAGCCGCCGGGCGACGTGGCGTCGATCGTCCGGATCCCGCTCTGCGCCTCGACCGCGCGCACGTGCGCTCGGCCGCTCTCGGTCAGGATGTATGCCAGGCAGCGCGCCTCGCCGGCGCCCGCCTCGGTGCAGACCGGCTGGATGTAGCCGGATGCCACGTCACGCTGGAACTCGCTGAGCCCGACGCCCCCGCCGGAACCGCTCGAGCTCGGGCTCGACGGCATGATGGTGTTCGCACCGCCGCTGCATGCGGCAAGGAAGAGCGCGCTCGATGCAAACGCGCCGAGAATGAGTGGTTTCACCCGCTGCCCCCATTGGTATTCGCGCCGGGTGCTCCCAAGCGTCGCTCGGCGTCACACCCGTCCGCGGAGTTGAATAGCCCCGGTGTATCGGCGCGACGGTGGACGGCCCCTGCCGGGTTTCGACAAAAGCTGTTGCGCGTCACCTCTTGCGCTTGGCCAGGGTCCGGACGAGCGTCCGCCCTTCCATGGAGGCGAGCGTCCAGCAGCGAACCGCGCCGGAATGATCCTGCGGCTCCTGCCCATCCTCGGGATCACGTTCATCGACATCCTCGGATTCAGCATCCTGATCCCGCTGATGCCGTACTACGTGCTGAAGTTCGGCGCGCCGGCGATCGCCGTCGGCGGCGTGTTCGCCGCGTATTCGCTGTGCCAGTTCATCGCGGGGCCGATCTGGGGCAACGTCAGCGACCGGCTCGGGCGCAAGCGCGTGCTGATCGTCTCGCAGGTCGGCTCGACGATCGCGTGGGCGCTGCTGGCGATCTCGCCGTCGATCGGCTGGGTCTTCGCCTCGCGCGCGCTCGAAGGGCTGAGCGGCGGAAACATCGGCGTGACGCAGGCCTACGTCGGCGATCTCGTCGAGCCGAAGCAGCGCGGACAGGCCTTCGCGTACGTCGGCGCCGCGTTCAGCGCCGGCTTCGTCTTCGGGCCGGCGACGGGCGGATTTCTCGCCGAGCGCTACGGCTTCGCGGTCCCGTTCCTGCTCGCCGCCGCGCTGCAGCTCCTCACGCTCGTGCTCACGGTGTGGCGGCTGCCGGAGTCGCGCGGAACGACGATCGCGCAGGGCGAGAGCGTCGTCGGCTTCGGCGACATCGGCGCCTCGCTGGTCGACCGCACGACGGCGCCGGTGCTCTGGCTGCGGCTCGTCTACACGCTCGGGATGTACGGCTGGTTCTCGGCGATGACGCTGATCCTGCGCGCGCAGCTCGGCTGGGGCGTGGAGTCGACGTCGTTCGCGTTCGCGATCTTCGGCGTGCTGCAGGTCGTGCTGCAGCTCACCACGATCGGGAAGGGCGTCGGCCGCCTGGGCAACCGCCGGTCGACGAACGTCGGCTTCGCGGTGCTCGTCTGCGCGTTCGCCATCACGCCGTTCATGCACACGCTCGCGCTGGGCGCCGTCTCGCTCGTGCTGTTCGGAATCGGGATCAGCATCGAGAACGCCGCGTTCCCCGCGCTCGTCTCCGACCTCGCGCCGGACGCGCGGCGCGGCACCGCGCTCGGCGTGATGTCGGCGCTCGACAGTCTCGCCGGGTTCGTCATGCCGCCGATCGTCACCGGCGTGTTCGGCCGCTACGGGACCGCACCCGCGGCGGCGATCGTCGCGGGCTTCGTGTTCGGCGCGCTCGCGATCGGGCTCGTGCAGGCGCGTATCGACCGCGCCGGAAACCCGGCGCCGATGGCGGTTCCGGCGGAATGATCCGCGCCCTCGGACGGCGGATGCGCGGGCTTCGCGCGAACGAGAAATGGCTCGCGGCGAACGAGAAGCGCTTCGCGTTCGTCCCGCGCGGCATCGTGCTGCGCAGCCCCGCGTTCGCCGACGGCGCGCCGATGCCGGCGAGCGCGGCGTCGCCGCCGCTCGCGTGGAGCGGCGTCCCCGACGGAACGGCGATGCTCGCGCTCGTCATGGAAGACGCCGACGTGCCGTTTCCGCGACCGGTGCCGCACGCGGTCGTCTACGGCCTCGAGGCGACGCGGACGACGCTCGCCGAAGGCGAGATCGACGTGCGGACGCTCCCGGTCGGCTACAACGTGGCGGGGATGCGCGCGTACGCGAAGCCCGCGCCGATCCCGGGGCACGGCCCGCACCGCTACGTGTTCACGCTCTTCGCCGTCGACTACGTGCCGCGGTTCGATCAGCCGCCGACGCGCGGCCGTCTGCTCGACGCGATCGCCGGCCACGTGCTCGCGCTGGGAACGCTGACCGGAACCGTCGAGCGCTGAGGCGCTCGCCTTTCGTGTTCCTAGACGGTGACCCAGCCGGCGCCGGTCGCGAGCGCGACCGCTTCGCGCCGGCCGCTGCAGTTCAGCTTGCGGCAGATCGAGCGGATGTGCGTATCGACGGTCTGCGGGCTGCGCCCGGTCTTCGCGGCGACGTCCTTGGTGCTCGCGCCCTTCGCGAGGTGCTGCAGAATTTCGCGCTCCGCGGGCGTCAGCCGCGTGTAGCCCGGCTCCTCGGGCCGCGCGAGCGGGAGCGCGTCGAGCATCCGCGCCAAGCCGCCGAGATGCTCCGAGCGCAGGCGTTCGAGCGCGCCGGCGAGCAGCGCGGGCTCGGCTTGCTCGAGCACGACGCGATAGAGCGTGCGCACGGCGTTCGCGAACGCGCGCACGCGGCGCATCGCGGGCGTCTGCAGCCGCTCCGCGTCCGCGAGGTGGCGGTGGGCGCTCGACGCGCGCCCGCGGACGAGCTCGCCGAGCGCGAGCACCAGATGGGCGCGCACGACGCGGAAGGTGGCGCGCGGCGCGCGCTCGATCGCCGCCAGCGTCTCCTCGCGCGCTCGCTCGCCTTCGTCGTGCGCACCGGCCGCGAACGCGTAAAGCGCGATCTCCGCGCCGCGGATGGCGCGCCGCTCGTCGGTGGGCTGATCGTCGACCGTGCCGGCGATCAGCTCGTAGGCGAGGCGGAAGTCGCCGTCCCACGTCGCGCGCAGCGCGAGCGCGGGGAGCAGCGCCTGCGCGCGCGCCGCCTGAGGCGCGCCGTCGTGCGCGAACTCGGCGTCGAGCCGCGCGAGCGCCTCGTCGTCGCCGCGCTCCACCTCGATGGCGTACGCGGCCAGCACGCCGAACATCCGTGCCTGCCCGCTCGCGCCCTTGCGCGCGGCTTCCCCGAGCTTGTCGAGGATCGCCAGCGTCGCGATCGGATCGTCGTCTTCGCCGGTGACGAAGTACAGCACGCTGTACGCGCGCGCGGCGACGTCGAACAGCCCGCGCGAGGCGGCCAGCTCGGCGGCGAGCGTGGCGTAGCGCCGCGCCTTGTCGTACGCCGGCGCGAATTGAAAGACGTAGGCGGCCTGCTGGTAGAGCCGCGCGCGCGCCTCGTCGTCGAGCTGCTCGGCGCGCTCGAGCGCGTCGGCGACGACCGCGAGCGCGTCGTCGACGCGGCCGGCCCGCACGTACCCGGTCGCGAGCGTGCCGAGCAGCGGCACGCGCGTCGCCGGCGCGAGCGCGCCGTCGCTCGCGTACGGCTCGAGCAGCGCGACGCAGTCGCGGTCGTGGCGCACGAGCGCGATCGCGTAGCGATGGACGAGCGCGAGCCGCAGCGCTTCGTCGCGCGCGCGCTCGATCGCGGCGAGAAACTCCGTCTCCGCGACGTCGAACGCGTTGCGGTTCGCGTTCAGCATCGCGCGCACGCCCAGCACGGTGGCATTCTCGCGCCGCTCGCGCTCGGGCAGCGAGTCGATCGCCTGCGCCAGCAGCTCGCCCGCGCCGCGCTCGAGCAGCGCGATGCCCGTGCGCGAGACGAGCCGCGCGATCTCCTCGCCCGCGCCGACCTTCGCGTACACGGCGAGCGCGGCGGCGTCGTCGCCCCGGCCTTCGAGCAGCGCGCCGGCGCCGACGTGCGCGTCGTACCACGCGGTCGCGCCGACGCGCCGCAGCTCGCGTTCGAGGAAGTCGCGGAAGAGATCGTGGTAGCGGAACCGCCCGTCGGCGCTCGTCCCGACGAAGGTGACGCTGCGGCGAAGCTCGTCGAGCGCGCCCGGCGTCATCCCGAGCGCGTCCGCCGTCGCTTCGTCGAACGACGGCAGCACCGCGGTCGCCAGCAGAAACCGCTGCTGGCTGCGCGTCAGCCCGGTGAAGACCTGCTCGGCGAGGTAGCGGTACACCATCTCCCGCGTCCCGCTCGCCGCGCTGACGAGGTCGAACGCGTGCGTCCGCGCGCGCAGCGCGATCCCCATCGCGACCGGCCAGCCGCCGGTGAGCGTGCGCAGCGCCTCGACCTCGGCGGGATCGACCGCCGCATCGATCGCCTCGGCGGCGGCGAGCGCCTCTTCCCGCGTGAGGAGCAGCTCGTCTTCGCCGATCGGGAGATCCATGCGCCCGTAGCCGACCCACGAGGCGATGGGAAGCCCGGCGTCGCTGCGGCTCGCGACGATCCAGCGGATCCGCGCGGCGGTCCGCTCGACGATCTGCACGAGCAGCGCGACGGCGCGCGGATCGGCCGCGGCGTGGTGGAGGTCGTCGACCACGACCGTCCCGACGCTGCGCTTGAGGTGCTCGGCGAACCACCCGGCGAGCTCGCGCACCGGGTCTTCCGCCGCCCCGACCCGCTCCTGGGCGGCCGGGAACGCCGCGCGCGCGTCGGGAGCGAGCGGGGCGATCGCCTCGGCGAGCGCGCGCGCGAACCGGAGCAGCGTCGCATCGTCGCGGCCGAGCTCTGCCCGCACGGCGTCGACGCGCGCGGTCTCGAGGTAGTCGCGCAAGGCGACGCTCTTGCCGAAACCGGCGGGCGCGACGAGGACGGTGACGGGGAAGCGGGCCGCGCGCGCGAGCCGGTCGTTGACCCTGGCGCGCATGAGCGGCATACGCGTGGTGTTCCCGTCCGCCCCGGGGTATATCCCCCGCGGGTGTGGCACCGCCGAGGAGTCCCGACCTGGAAATGTTCCCGTTGCGTCGCGGGCGGCGCGCGCTGAAGCGTCCACCGGCCGCGCTCACCCTCGTCGCGCTGTTCGGCCTCGCAGCCTGCGGTCAGCCGGCGCTGCCGCCGGGCCCGCTCGCCGCGACCCAGCCGGCGACGCGCGGCACGGCCGAGACGGCGATGGGGATGCCCGGCGAGACCGCGATGGGGCTGCCCGGCGAGACGGCGATGGGGATGCCCGGCGCGGCGTTCGCGTGCACCGGCCTTCCGGAGACCGGCGCGGCGACGTGCACGCTCGCGCTCGCGCTCGGCTTCAAGCCGAACCCGAATGCGAACGAGCCGGCCGATTTGATCCCGGGGCTCCATCCGGACGACCTGCGCTCGGCCTACGGGCTACCCTCGGGCGACGCCGGCGGGACCGTCGCCGTCGTCGACGCGTACGACGCGCCGACCGCCGAGGCCGACCTCGGCGTCTACCGCGCCGCATTCGGGATGGCGGCGTGCACGTCGCTGAACGGCTGCTTCCGCAAGCTGAACCAGGCCGGCGCGGCGGCGGCCTACCCGCCGCCGAGCGCGACGTGGGGCCAGGAGACGGCGCTCGATCTCGAGATGGTCTCGGCCGTGTGCCCGCGCTGCTCGATCGTGCTGGTCGAAGCGAACACCGCCTCCATGGGCGACCTCGCCGCGGCGGTCGAGGCGGCCGCGAAGCTCCGGCCGCGCGCCGTCAGCAACAGCTATTACGCGGTCGAGTGGCCCGGCGAGCGCGCCTTCGACGCAGCCTACGATCACCCGGGGATCGCGATCACGGCGAGCTCCGGCGACCGCGGGTACAGCGCCTACCCCGCCGCCTCGCCCTACGTCACCGCGGTCGGCGGGACGTCGCTGAGCCGCAGCGGCTCGAGCTGGAACGAGACGCCTTGGAAGTACACGGGGCACGGCTGCAGCAGCGACGAGCCGCTCCCGCCGTACCAGCAATCGCTCTCGGCGCTGTGCCGACGCCGCTCGACCGTCGACGTCGCGGCCGTCGCCGATCCGCAGACGGGCGTCGCGGCGTTCAGCACCCCGTCGGGCGGCTGGGTGGTCGCCGGCGGGACGAGCGTCGGCGCGCCGCTCGTCGCCGCCGCCTACGCGCTCGCGCCGGCGGTCGAGCCGCTCTCGTACACGTACGCGCACCGGACGCTGCTGCGCCGGATCGGGACGGCCTCGTACTCGCCGGTGACCGGGCTCGGCGTCCCGAGCGGGGTCGCCGGGCTCTGAGCGCGTCCGGGTAGGGGCCGTCCTACCCGGTTTTCGGTATGTCGGGTCCCCCTCCGCGGCTCGTACGCTGCGGTCAGGAGGATCTCACATCATGAGAAAGGTTGCGGCCGCCTCGATCGCGCTCGGCGTCCTGACGGCTTCATGTTCCGGCGGACATTCCGCCTCGTTCGTCCCCACCGGCGCCGCCCAGGTGTCGCCGGCTTCCGGCGCGGCCGCCGCTCCGGAAGGCGAGCTCCGCTCGACGCGCAGCGTCGCCGCCGCCACCGCGCCGGCCGGCTGGGCGTCGACCGCGACGCACGCGTTCACGCCGAAGAACGGTTCGGATCTCGGGAAGCTGTCGCTGACGAAGACGCTCACCGTTCGCGTCGGGCTCAACCTGCGAAACGCGCAGGGGCTGCAAGCGCTGATCAAATCCGGCGGGCGTATCAGCCCCGCCGAGTTCACCGCGTCGTACGGGCCGACGAGCGCGCAGGTCTCGCAGGTGACGAAGTACCTGCAGAGCCGCGGCCTCACGAACGTGACGGTGGAGCCGAACAACCTCATCGTGAGCGCGACCGGAACGGCGGCCGAGGTGTCGGCCGCGTTCGACACGACGCTGCACGCGTACTCGGCGAACGGCAAGAGCGTGTACGCCAACACGACGCCCGCGTACGTGCCGCAGTCGCTGAGCGGGATCGTCGTCGCGGTGCTCGGGCTGAACGACGTGCAGACGTTCACCACGCCGCTCCACAAAGGGTCGCCGACGGCGGCCGTCAAGACCGTCGCCGCCGCGCCGGCCGCGACGCCGACGCCGATGCCCGAGAGCCCGTGCAGCCTCTACAGCGTCTCGCTCGTCGGCCTGCCGTCGCCGCAGCCGGAGCCCGGAGCGGCTGCGTCCGAAGCGGGCTGCGCGCGGAACTACATCCCGTCCGACTACTGGCGCGCGTACGACGCGATGAACCTGCCCGCCGCGACGTCGGTCAACATCGCGATCATGGCCGAGGGCGCGGTGACCCCGGCGATCACGAACCTGCACTGGAACGACAAGGGCGACTCGCTGATCGTTCCGGCCGTCGTCGTGAAGCAAGTCGGGCCGGGCAGCAGCGATACGGCCGGCGACGACGAGTGGACGCTCGACATGATCGCCTCGAGCGGGATGGCGCGCACGCCGCACGAGATCTTCCTCTACGCGACCACCTCGCTGACCGACTCCGACATCGCGCTCGAGTACAATCGCTGGGTCACCGACGACGTGGCGCCGATCGGCAACTCCTCGTTCGGCGGCTGCGAGTACGGCCCGTATCTCGACGGCTCGATGGTCCTCGACGACGAGATCCTCGCCGAGGGCGCGGCGCAGGGACAGACGATGTTCGCTTCGACCGGCGACACGGGTTCGTTCTGCTCGGTCGGCACCCCGAACGGCGTCCCCGCCGGCGTCCCGCTCGTCGAATATCCCGCCGCGTCGCCGTACGTCGTCGCGGTCGGCGGAACGACGCTGCTGACGAACACCGACGGCAGCTATCACGGCGAAGTCCCGTGGTACTCCGGCGGCGGCGGGCTGAGCCAGTTCGAGTACGGTCCCGCGTGGGAAGCCGGCGTGCAGCCGGTGAACAGCGCCGGCGCGTTCACCTTCCGCGGCGTTCCGGACGTGTCGATGGATGCCGACCTGCAGACCGGGATGATGATCTATCTCGGCGACCAGGGCGGGTGGACGACGATCGGCGGCACCAGCCTCGCATCGCCGCTGATGGCCGGCCTGTGGGCCCGGATGCTCGAGGTGAAGCGCACGCTCGGCTTCGCGCCGCCCCGACTCTACGCAGCGTGGAACGCGAGCGCCGCCGGCTCCATCACGTCCGCCTTCCCGCAGACCCAGCCGCACGGGCCGTATCACGACCTGCTCGCGGGCGGAAACGGCATGTACACCGCGCTTCCCGGCTGGGACTACGCGAGCGGCATGGGCAGCGTCGACGCCGGCGCACTGGCTGCGGCTCTCGAACGCTAGGGATCCTCAGTTCGCAGAGCCGCGGGAGGGCGCCCCGTCACCGGGGGCGCCCTCTTCGCATGCGCACGTCGCCGTACGCGTGCACGACGACGATCGCGCGACGATTCCGCGCTCAGATGCCGGCGTGGATCGTCGTTCCGCCGTCGATCACGATCGTCTGGCCGGTGACGTACGAGCCCGCCGGGGCGGCGAGGAAGACGGCGGCGCCGGCCACGTCGTCGGGCTCGGCGAGGCGGCGCAGCGCGGCGCGCTCGCGCGCCGGATCGGCGATCCGCGGGTTGTCCCACAGCGCGCGCGCGAACTCCGTCTTCACGATCCCGGGCGCGAGGCAGTTGACGCGCACGCCGCGCGGCCCCCATTCGATCGCGAGGCTGCGCGCGAGCCCGATCAGCGCGGTCTTCGAGACGGCGTAGGCGCCGATGACGTCGGTGCCGCCGAGCCCGGCGATGCTCGAGAGGAAGATCGCCGCACCGCCGCCGCGCTGCGCGATCAGCGGGAACGTCATGTTCGCGAGCCACAGCGTGCTGCGCACGTTGCTGTTCATGATGCGGTCCCACGCGTCGTCCTCGATCTTCGCGAGCGGGCCGTAGTACGGGTTCACCGCCGCGTTCGCGACGACGAGGTCGACGCCGCCCCATTCGGCGACGGTGCGGTCGACGAGCGCCTGCAGCTGCTCCTTCTTGCCGACGTGCGCCGGGATCGCGAGCGCCGTTCCGCCGGCCGCCGCGATCTCGCCCGCGACGGCGGCGCACGCCGCGCCGTCGCGGCTCGAGATGACGACGCGTGCGCCGTGCTCGGCGAAGCGCTCGGCGATCGCGCGGCCGATCCCGCGCGAGGAGCCGGTGACGATCGCGACCTTGTCGCGCAGGTCGAAGAGGCCGCCGCGTCCGTTCATCCGCGGCTCTTCACGGCGACGCGCGGCGCTTCATCCTCGGTCAGCGCTCGATCAGCCGGATCAGCTGCGGGTAGACGAGGTCGATCCGCGCCTCGGCGATCGACGGCTCGACGACGTCGTGGATGTGCGGCAGCCCGCGCAGCACCAGCCGCTCCACGTCGACGCCGAGCGGGCGCAGCGCGTCGAAGCGGCGCCCGGCGTGCGCGTTGTTCACGACCGGGTCGTGCTCGTTCAGCACGACGACGGCGCGGCGCGCGTGCGCGCCCGCGGCGGCGGCGATCCGCGTCGAGGTCGCGATCGACGCGCCGAGCGCGCGCGTCGCGAAGCGCGGGTAGCCGTGGGCGGGCGGCTGCGCCTTCTTCCGCCGCGGGTCCCACCAGCCGAACGCGTTCGGCAGCGCGCGCAGCAGCGCGCCGAGCGCGTCGTTCGCACCGCCGGGGAGCGCGCGCAGCCCGCAGAACGGCGCGATCGCGACGGCCGCGTCGAACTGCGCGCGCGCCGCGAGCCAGCCGGCGAGCACCGCGCCCGTCGAGATCCCGGCGACGACGACGCGCTCGCCGCACAGCGCGCCCAGCTCGAGCGCGCGCAGCGCGTACGCTTCCAGATCGGCGGCGCTGAGCCGGGCGAGCGCGTTCGTCATCCGGTCGCGGTAGCCGTGGTACGGCATGCGCGGGGCGATCACGTTGTGTCCGCGCGCCGCCAGCTCGGCGCCGAGCACGTCGTACTGCGGCGGTGCGTTCGTCAGCCCGTGCAGCAGGACGACGGCGAGCGGTGTGACCTCGTCGTGCAGCCAGCGCCGCGTCCCGTGATACGGGCCGATGCGCGGGTCGTGGCGCTCGCGCGACGCGATCGCTTCCAGCCGCGCGCGCGCGAGCGCGATGCGTCGCGACATTCAGCGGATCGTCGGCGCCTTGTCGGCCGGCACGAGAACCGTGACCGCGCGCGGCACCGCGACGAACTCGGCGGGAAGCGCGCTGACGTCCTCGCTGTCGGCGAAGACGCGATGCCGCCGCCCGTGCACCGAGCGAACACGAAAGCGCGCGCCTTTGACGGCCTGCACGTCGGGCGCGTGCGGGAAGCGCCGCAGCAGCACCGCGGCGACGATCCCGAGCGCGTGCACCCAGCTCCGCACGTCGATCGAGTACAGCCACAACGTCCCGTCCTCGAGACTGCCCTCCGGATTCTCGACGATCCCGCCGAAGCGGTAGCTGTTCGAGACCGTCAGCTGCACCGCGCGGACGCGGCGCACCGAACCGGTCTCGTCCTCGATCTCGAGGTGCATCGGCCGGCTCGAGCGCAGCGCGCGCAGCGTCGTCACCGGGATCGCCAGCATCCCGAGCCGCTGCTTCACGTCGTGCGTCTGCAGCCGCGCGATGCGGGTCGAGAGTCCGACCGAGGCTTCGTTGAAGTACGGCACGCCGTTCACCCGTCCGACGTCGAGCTGCAGCGGGACGCCTTCATCGACGAGCGCCGCGACGGCCGCGGGGTCCGTCGGGACGCCCAGCGTGCGCGCCAGCTCGTTGAACGTGCCGAGCGGCAGGATGACGAGCGGGAGCTTCGTTTCGATCAGCCCCTCGATCGCGGTGACGAGCGTCCCGTCCCCGCCGCCCACCACGACGGCGTCGACCTCGTCACGGTGCGCGACGATCGCCGGCGAGAGCTCGCCGGGCGGAATGTCGCGGGTGATCGCGACCACCTCGTGCCCGCGCGCGCGAAACGCCTCGGCGGCCGCCTCGCGCGCCGCGCGCCCGCGCCGCGCCCGGCCGTTGATCGCGAGCAGCACGCGCTTGGGCACGAGGAATCGTTTTCCCCGGGAACGCGAATCTCAGCGGCGCACGACGAACTTCCCGTCGACGTCCTCGGCCAGCTCGACCGCTGCGATCCCGAGCCCGTTGTGGTCCGAGGGCGTCATGTGGTACGGCCCGGAGACGCCGACGTAGCTGACGTGCTCGAGCGCCGAGCGCAGCGCCTCGCCGCCGCTCGCGTGCCGCAGCGCGTCGGCGAGCACGAAGACGGCGTCGTACCCGAAGCCGCCGAAGATGCTGGGCGGCCCGTCCTTCGGATAGCGCTTCGCGAACTCGGTCGCGTAGTGCACGAGCACGTTCTTCTGCGGATCGGACGCCGGCAGCTCGTTCGCGACCGCCGCTTTTTCGGTCGCGAAGATCACGCCGTTCGCCGCGCTGCCCGCCTGCGCGAGGAAGAGCGGGTTGGCGGAACCCTCCGAATAGTACAGCGGGTACGGCAGCGCGAGCTCGCGATACGCCTTCGCGACGACCGTCGCCGAGGGCAACGTCGTCCACACGAGCACCGCTTGCGGGTTCGCCGCCTTCACGTGCGTGAGCTGCGTCGTCGCGTCGGTCGCGCTCGGTGCGATCGGCTCCGCGTCCACGACTTGGATGCCGAACGCTTTCCCCGTCTCGGTGAAGTGCGCGACGCCGGTCTTCCCGTAATCGTCGTCGCGGTAGATCATCGCGATTCGCGTGAGCCCGCGCGCCTTCATCGCCTGCTGGAGCTTCTGCGCGATGTACGTGTCGGCGACGGGGATCTTGAAGATCCAGCGCCGTTCGGCGAGCGGCTCGACGATCTGGGCGCTCGAACCGAGCGAAACGAGCGGGACGTGCGCGGCTTCGGCGACGGGCGCCATCGCGAGCGACGTCGGCGTCCCGGACGAGCCGATCACCGCGACGGGATGCCGGTCGAGCAGCCGGCGCAGCGCGTTGACCGCCGAGGTCGGGTTCGATTCGTCGTCGGCGACCACGAGATCGAGCCGATGCCCGCCGATCCCGCCGGCGGCGTTGATCTCGTCGACCGCCAACTGGATGCTGTCGGCCGCGGGGCGGCCGAGCGTCGATGCCGGGCCGCTTTCGGACACGACGGCGCCGACGAGGTACGGCTCGGGCGCGGCGCTCGCGGGACGGGCCGCCGCGCACGACGCGACGGCGGCCGCGGCGAGCAAGGCGGCGATCGTTGAGGGACGGTTGCTCATGCCGGCGCATACCGCGGCGCGCGGTCGAACCCTTCGGCACGGCGCGGCGGTTGTGAAAGCCGCCATGTCGCGTGCCGTCCCCGTCTCTTCCGCCCGCTCGCTCGCGCGCGTCGTCCCCGCGGCGGCGCAGCTCGAGGGCGGCGGCTTCCTCGTCCACCGGCCGATCCCGGCCCGCGGGCTCGAGCAGGTCGATCCGTTCCTGCTGCTCGACGAGCTCGGTCCGACGGACGTCGAGCCGGGGAACGCGGTCGGCGCGCCGGATCACCCGCACAAGGGCTTCGAGGTGATCACCTACACGATCAGCGGCGAATGGGAGCACCGCGACTCGCACGGCAACCACGGGATCCTCGGCCCCGGCGAGGCGCAGTACATGACCGCCGGGAGCGGACTCGTCCACTCCGAGATGCCGACCGACGCGTTTCAGCGCACCGGCGGACCCCGCCACGGCTTCCAGATCTGGGTGAACCTGGCGCGCGCCGACAAGACGATGGCGCCGCGCTACAAAGACGTGAAGCGCGACACGATCCCGGTCGTGCATCCGGCCGAGGGCGTGACGGCGCGGGTGCTGGCCGGCGACGTCTTCGGCGCCGAAGGCCCGGTGCACAGCGTGACGCCGTGGATCTACGTCCACGTGACGCTCGGGCCCGGCGCACGCGTCGAGCAGCCCGTCCCGGCGGGCTGGACCGCGACGGCGTACGTCTTCGGCGGCGCCGGCCGCACGGGGACGCGCGAGCTGCGGCGGGGCGACTACGCGATCTTCGCCGACGACGGTGAAACGATCGCGCTCGAGAACGCCGGGGCCGAACCGCTCGAGGCACTGCTGCTCTCCGCGCGTCCGATCCGCGAGCCGATGGTTCGCTACGGACCGTTCGTAATGAACAGCGTCGAAGAGATCCGGCAGGCGTTCGAGGACTTCCGCCGCGGCCGCTTCGGCGAGATCAAGCCGGCCGTCGCCGACTGATCGCGCGCGAGCGCGCGCTGCGCCGGAAAAAAGGGAAGAGGCCCCGGCGTTATCCGGGGCCTCGTGACTTAACCCATTGGCGTAACCTCTGGTCTTACCTCGGGCACCATTCTTGTACCCGGCGAAGGCGCGCGCGTAAACGTCGACCGCGTCGCGCTTCGCCAAGAACCGTACACGGCTCGACCGCGTACGCGAGCGTGCAAGCGGGAAGAACGCCGTCGTGACGACCGACGACGTTTCGAACCGCGTGCCCGGCGAGCAGACGTTCGGCTCCGCCCTGGCCGAGCATCTGGGCGCGCTGCAGGCGAAAGACGCGGCACGCTTCGCGGCGACGCTCGGCGACGACGTGCTGGTGGTCGACGGCGCGGGCGCGCTGAAGCGCGGCACCGCGGCGGTGCTGCAGTCGCACGCCGAGTGGTTCGCGTCGCGCGACCCGTGGACGTTCGAGTACGAGATCGTGCTCGCGCGCGAGTTTCGCGACGCCGCCTTGGCGCTCATCGACGTGACGTATCGTCACACGCCGTCACACGAGCCGGCACGCTTTCTGCTCTCGCTCGTGTTCGCGCGCGACGCGGCCGGCGCGTGGAAGTTCGTGTACGATCAGAACACGCCGCTCGCGGCCGCGCGCGGTTGAGCGCCCGGTCTACCGGGTATCGACACGCCAGCACCGACCTCGAACGGAGTGAGCTTTTTCGTGCAGACGACCATCGCGCCCGCGAGCGACGCGCCCGAGACGACGCTCGGGACCGTCATCGTCACCGGCGGCGCGTCGGGCCTCGGCGCCGCGATCGCGGACGCCGTCGCCGCCGCGGGCGGGACGCCCGTCACGTTCGATCTCAAGCAGCCGCTCGTCGCGGCCGATCGCGAGCATCACATCGTCGATTGCGGCGACCGCCGCGCGATCGAGCGCGCGATCGACGACGTCGCGCGCGAGCACCGGATCTCGGCCGTCGTCGCGAACGCGGGGATGGACGCGTGCGGCGATTTCGACACGGTCTCCGCCGACGACTGGGAGCGCGTCATCCAGGTGAACCTGATCGGGACGGCGGCGCTCGTCCGTGCCGCGCTTCCGTACCTCGAAAAGGCGGCGAACCCGCGCATCGTCACGGTCGCCTCGACGCTCGGTCTGCGCGTGCTCGGCGCGGCGACGGCCTACTGCGCGTCGAAGTTCGGCGTCGTGGGTTTTACGCGCGGGCTCGCGCTCGATCTCGCCGGACGCGTCGGCGTCACGCTGCTGGTCCCGGGCGGGATGAAGACGCACTTCTTCGACGGACGCGACGAGCAGTTCAAACCGGCGCCCGACGCGTTCGAGAAGAATCAGCTCAACGATCCGCGCGCCGTCGCCGACGCGGTCGTCTTCGCGCTCACGCGGCCGAAGGGTGTCGAGGTGCGCGAGCTGATCGTCACGCCGTCGCGCGAGACGTCGTGGCCGTGATCGCCCGGCCGGCGGTGCGCGGCTAGCGCCGCGCGACGCGATGACCCGCTGTACGATCGTCATCGCGACCTATAACCGGCGGCGCGTCCTCGCCGCGACGCTGCGCAGGCTGCGCGCGCTCCCCGAGTCGCCGCCGATCGTCGTGGTCGACAACGGGTCGCGCGACGGCACGGCGCGACTGGTCCGCCGGGAGGCGCCCGACGTCCGGCTGATCGTCCTTCCCGAGAACATCGGCGCGGCGGCCCGCACGATCGGCGCGCGCACGGCGTCGACCCCGTACGTCGCGTTCTGCGACGACGACTGCTGGTGGGAGCCCGGCGCGATCCCGCTGGCCGTCGCGCGGCTCGACGCGCAGCCCGGCGTCGCGGTCGTCAACGCGCGCGTCGTGGTGCGCGAGGACGAGGACGACGAGGCGTGCACGCTGATGGCGGCGAGCGCGCTCCCGAAGCGGACCGCGTACCCGGGCCGCGCGATCGGGCAGTTCATGGCCGGCGCGTCGATCGTGCGGCGCGACGCGTTCCTCGCCGCCGGCGGCTACGACCGGCGCTACCTGATCGGCGCCGAAGAGTCGCTGCTCGCGATCGATCTGCTCGAGCGCGGCTGGGAGCTCATCTACGACGACGACGTCGTGCTGCACCACGCGCCGAGCCACGTCGCACGCCACACCGCGCTGCGCCGCACGCTCGTCATGAGAAACCGGCTGTGGACGAGCTGGCTGCGCCGTTCGCCGCGCGCCGCCGCGCGCGCGACGCTGCGGCTCGTCGGCGCGGCGCTGCGCGACCCGGCCGCGCGCGCCGCGCTCGCCTCCGCGCTGCGCGGGCTGCCCTGGGTGGTGCGCGAGCGTCGCCCGGTGCACGCGCGCGTGGAGCGCCTGATGGAGACGCTCGTCGAACTGCCCGCGTGATGCTGCGGATGTTTCCGCACGAGCCGAGCGTCGATGCGGGCGGGACGCTGCGGCTGCACGTCGCGACGCGGGCGCCGCGCTACGCGCTGCGCATCGAGCGCTGGGGCGGCGGCTGCGTCCGCGTGACGGAGACGCCGACGTTCGCCGGAGAGGACGCGCCGCCGGGGGCGGTCGACGAACCGTGGGACTGGCCGGCGGTCGACGTCGCGCTGCCGCGCGAGCTCGCGCCCGGCGCGTACGTCGCGCGCGCGCTGCTCGACGGGACGGCCGAGCGGTGCGCGCCGAAAGGCCCGCGCGACGGGACGCCCGACGCGCGCTGGGGAACCGCGCTGTTCGTGGTTCGCGCGCCGTCGCGCGCGCGCGTGCTCGTCAACCTGCCGCTGTTCACGTATCACGCCTACAACGTCGCCCACGTCGACGGCACGCTCGGCGAAGGCGAAGGCGAGTGCCTGTACAGCGGACCGCGCACCGTCACGCTGCTGCGCCCGGGCGGCGGAACCGGCGGCCATCCGTGGGACGAGGTCAACGCGGACGTGTACGACCGCGCCAGTCCGCGCCAGACGTTCGCCCACTGGGATCTGCACGCGCTGGACTGGCTCGCGCGCGAAGGGATCGCGGCCGACGCGTGCACCGATCTCGATCTGCATCGCGACGGAACGCTGCTCGACCGCTACGCCGTCCTCTGCACGTTCGGCCACGACGAGTATTGGACGCGCGAGAAGCGCGCGCACGTCGAGCGCTTCGTCGAGCGCGGCGGCGCGGTCGCGTTCTTCGGCGGAAACACGTGCTGGTTCCGCGTCCGCTGCGACGACGCGCGACGCACGATCGCCCGCGACGGGAAGTGGTCGGACGGCGAGCCGGAAGACGCGCTCACCGGCCTGTCGTTCCGCCGCGGCGGCGGGAAGTGGATCGGCGCGCGCCCGCCGACCGGCTATCGCATCGAGAACGCCGCGGATCCGCTGTTGCGCGATACCGGGCTGCGTGACGGCGACGTCGCGGGCGCCGCGGCGGCGCTGATCGGCTACGAATGCGACGGCATCGATCCCGCGCACGCGCCGCCGAACCTGACCGTGCTGGCCCGCGCGCCGATCGGCCACTGGGACGTCTCGGACGGCAGCGGCGACGTTGCGCCGGACTCCCACGCCGCGATGGTCACGTTCCGGCGCGGCGACGGCGTCGTCTTCAACGCCGGCACGGCCGACTGGGCCCGCGCGCTCGCGCAAGGCGACGCCGCGGTCGCGGCGATCGCGCGCGCCGTGCTGCACGCGTTCGCCGCACGCTCGCGGACGCTCAGGCGTTCTTCGAGGTCGAGCTGAGCGAGGTCGCCGCGCTCAGGATCGTGCTGAGCACCGGCCCGCCGCCGGCGAGGTCGGTCGCGAACGTCAGGGCTTTGCCCGCGATCGAGAGCACGGTGTCGATCTTCGCCGCGTCCGACTGAATGCGTTTCAGCGCCGCCTTCGCATCGGCCGTCGCCTGCGTCATGGTCACGAAGTCGCCTTGCGCGTCGTGCAAGGCC